>Ga0115548_1000361_pt1 | contig 26762 bp, 21 predicted proteins | sample COGITO_mtgs_1004_4_FD_87187 | JGI IMG/M metagenome (GOLD analysis project Ga0115548, IMG submission 87187) | Pelagic marine microbial communities from North Sea - COGITO_mtgs_100423 | ecosystem: Environmental > Aquatic > Marine > Epipelagic | place: Germany:Helgoland, sampling site Kabeltonne...
ATGCACCCGTCGTGCTCAAGCTTCGTCGTAAGGTTGCGGCATTTTTTGGTTACTTTTTGTTGCTGTAGACAAAAAGTGACTGGCTGTCGGGCCACCCCCGACGACCTTGATTGAAAACTCAAAAAAAAACAAACACTAAAAAACCAATGAATAAAACTTTACACCATATCTTTTGACCTTGACCTTAAAAAAAATTCGAAAGAAAATACTTTTCTATCACCCAATAAAAAACCCGATGACTTCCGCCACCGGGCTTAAAAACAAACCAAAAACAGCTTGTCTTAGTCTTCTTTAACAACCAGCGTAATAGCAATACCCTCTTTCGCCTGCTGAGCTGCATCAGCAACTGCCGCATAAGTATTCGCCTTCGCTTCAGAATCCGCGCTAATAATAACCGAACCCTTAGGGTTCTCAGCTAATTTACGCTGAATAACAGACCGTACCGAGCGGATATCAACACGACGGTTATCAACCAATATTTCGCTTGAAGCATTAATATTGATTAAAACATTTTGATTCTCAGTGGGAATATCCACTTCAGGAGCATCGTCAGGACGATTAATCTCAAGACCATACTCTTTGATAAAAGAGGCGGTAACGATAAAGAATATTAACATGATGAAAACAACATCGAGCATCGGGGTTAAATCGATCTCCGACTCTTCTTCATTTGCGGCTGCGTGACGTGTGCGTGACATGAACTACTCCAACTCAATGGCTATCAATGATGAGGGGTTTACCTCGACTAGCGATTTCTCTACCTAGGACCCTTGTTCAGGCCGCGTATGGTATAGATTTACCGCGCGAAATAAAAGGGCTTTTGCCTCGTGTATCGATGACAAACGTTAAATTTGTGCTTCTTTATTGACCAGCAATTCTTCGTTTGATTGCTTGAAGTCATTCAAAATAACGAATAAACAGGGTATTAACAGTAAGGTTATCACTGTCGCAAAGACGATACCGAAAGCTAGTGATATCGCCATAGGCTGTATAACCTGCGCTTGTAGGCTGCTTTCTAAGAGCATCGGAAACAGACCGAAGAAGGTGGTTAAAGAGGTAATTAATATGGCTCTAAAGCGGCGCTTACATGAGTGTATAACTGCGTTTAATACTGTGTGGCCGCTTGCTAGGTGTCTATTGACTGCATCGGTAAGAATTAAGCTGTCATTCACGGCTACACCAATTAGCGCGATAACGCCGAAAAAGGACATCATTGAAAAGGCGGTATCCATAATTAAATGCCCAGCAATAGCGCCAATAAGGCTAAAGGGGATAATGGACATAATGATTAACGGTTGAGAATACGATTTCAGCGGAATAGCTAATAAGGCATAAACGGCAATGAGGGCGAGTAAAAACCCCTCCGCTAAGCCATTCACAATATCGGCAGAATCTTTGGTTTCACCTTCCATCTCAAAACGAAGGCTGGGATATTTGGCTAACAATGGAGGGAAGTCTTCATCCATAATCTGGCGGCTAATGGCGTCGGGGTTGAAGTTAAGTTTATCGACTTTGGCCGAGATGTTGACGGCACGGCGACCATTAATTTTATCAATTGAGGCGTAGCTGGGTTGGCTGGTAATGTCGGCTACTGAATAAAAAGGAATGGTATCGCCAGCATCGGTACGAATAAACATGCTATCCAAATCAGCTAAGGATTTTCTATCGTCACGCGGGTAGCGAACCATGACTTTGACTTCGTCTGTACCACGCTGAATGCGCTGAGTTTCAATGCCATAAAATGCATCGCGTACTTGGCCACCTAAATCGCTTAAGCTAAGTCCTAATGCTTCTGCTGAGAGTTTGATATCGAGTTTTAATTCATCCACTTGATTGTTAAGCGAGCTTTTCGCATCGAATACGCCTTCATAGCTGGCAATAATTTTTTGTAATTCGGCGGTGGCAGCCACTAACTCTTCGCGAGTGTCGGCAGAAACATTAAATGAGATGGGGTCGCCAATCATTTCTTCTGCGGCGCGAAAGACGAGGCTTTTGGTGCCCGTAATGGCGCCGGCATTTTCTCTCCAGCGTTGAATAATTTCGTAGCTGTCGATACTGCGATGTTCAACTTTCGTTAACTCCAACATAAATTCAGCACTGTCGCCGGGAGAACCCCAAGCATAGGTATGTTTTATAAAGCCGTTTTTATCGCCGGATGCTTGAATATAATCTTGGTTGGCTTGATAGAGCGCTTCGGTTACTTGGGCTACTGCCGCATGCGTTTGACTATCGGGTGTGCCTTCAATCATTTCAATTTTGGCACCTAATATCTCTGACGGTACATTAGGCATAACAACTAACAAGACAATGCCGCTGGCAATAATGCCGCCAGTAATAATGAGACCCGCAATAAATGTTGCCAAGGTGGTGTATCGGTGAACAATACACTGCTTTAAAAAAGGTAAGTATAGATTCTCAATAAATTGATCAAGCTTTTCATTAGTGCGGGCAGAAAAACGATTGGTTCGCTGGCTTATAGCATCGATTAATGGCAATTGTGTTAATCGTGAGTGAGCAATATGCGCGGGCAGTATTAGCTTCGATTCAATTAATGAAAATAATAGGCAGAGAATAACGACCCAGCCCATTGCCGCAGGGAAGGGGGCGAATACGCTGTCTAATGTCACTGTGGGAGCAAATGATACGACAGTTGTTAAGACACCAAAGGTAGCAGGAATCGCGACGCGCTTAACGCCTTTTATAACCGCATTTAAATTATGACCGTCTTCTTTGGTTGTTGAGTCAATACTTTCGCCAATAATAATCGCGTCATCAACCATGATGCCTAGCACTGTAATAAAACCAAATAGGCTTATCATGTTGAGCGATACATTAATGCCATTCATTTGCATAACTGTAACTGTACCGAGAAAACATACGGGCAAGCCTGCCATCACCCAAAAGGCTAAATTAAAATTCAAAAATATTAAGAGAATAAGAAAAACTAATAAAGCGCCAATGGTGAGGTTTTTACTCATCAACTGCATACGTTCTTTAATATAGTGGCTAAAGTCTTGCCAGTAACTTAACTCAATATTGTCAGCCAGAGTGTGTTTTTTCTTTTCAACATAGCGCTTAATAACGTCGGTGGTGTCAATGATGTCTTGATCACCGACGGCATAAACCATCAGGCCGGCGCCATATTGTCCGTCGAATAATGTGAGTTTAGCGCGCTGTGAAAACGCATCGCGCACGTAGGCGACATCGGATAAATATAATCGGCTACCATCGGCAAAGCTGCGTAAGACTATTTGATTAAAGTCTTGTTGATTAAATGCCTGACCTTGTGTGCGTAATAAAATATCGCCGGTGTTAGATTGAATAGCTCCGCCAGCCATATCAATAGATGAGCGATTAATAGCGTAGGCAACATCACGTAATGTCAGTTTATATTTCTTTAAAGCTTCTTCGCTAACTTCAATGGATATTTCGTAATCACGAAGGCCAAATAATTCTACTGAAGATATTTCAGGGAAGGCAAGAATCTCTTCTTTGATGCCGCGCAATATTTTATTTAATTGTTTTTCTTCGAGATCACCGCTCACCTGTAGTTGTATAACAGGAAACTTCATTTCAATTTGTTCTATAACAGCGGTTTCTGTTAAGTCAGGTAAGTTGCTGATGCCGTCAATGCGATTTTTTATTTGATCTAATAATGTGGATACCTGAAAACCTGGGAGTAAATTGACTTGTATTGTGGCGAGACCTTCGTTGCTATAAGAGCTAATTTTTTCGATGCCGGTAATGTCTTTAATAGCTTCTTCAATTTTGCTGGTAACACCTTGTTCGACTTCTTCGGGAGCAGCACCGGGGTAGGCCATGGTGACTTGAACAGCTTCTATATTAAGATCTGGCTGCAGCTCTCTTTGTATTTTGGTCAGTGAAATTAAGCCAATCACAATAATGAATATCATCAGTAAATTGGCAGCGACATGATTACGAGCAAACCATGAGACTATATCATTGGACGGATCATCAGCATTGCCATTGGGAAGCGCAGCTTTATCGTTACTGGGTAAATCTGACATTAATAAACGTCCTTATATTTCGCGCGCGGGTTGCTTGGCTTTATTGTCAGGTACGGTTTTTAGTGCAACCTGCTCTGTCGCTTGCGAATGGCTTTTGCTATCCATAGGAAGTGTTATTAATTTAGCAATGCTGACTTGGTTACCAATATTGCCGCTATCGATATAGCCAACGGCGATTTTGTCGCCGCTGATTAAGCCACTGTCGACATAGGCGTATTGATTGTCATTAGCAATAATACTGACAGTTCGGCGCTGAAGATTATCGTTACTGTCTATTAGCCAGACAGTACTGTCGGTTTGAAGTACATCATGAGGGATACGCACAATATTATCTAAAGACTTACCGCTAATGCTGGCATTAACAAAAGTGCCTACTCTTAATGGGGGTTTGTCCGTTTGCTGTGTTTTTAATTGGTAAGGGTCATTCACTGTTGCGACGAGATAGAGCATGCGACTGCGCTCATCAATAACACTTTCGACACGCGTTAAATTGGCTAACCAATGATGTTCTGTTTTATTAAGACTAACGGTGAGCCGAATGGGAGTGGCTTGTATGGTTTTTTGACTAGTTGTTTGCATAGTTGCTTGCATAGTTTCTTGTATAGCCCCCTGCATAGTTTTTTTGCCTAGAGCGGGTAATGCGAGCAATGCCAATTTATGCTCGGCCACAGGAAGGCGTACTTCGATTTTATCGGTGGCAAAACAAATGCCCAGTACAGTGCCTACAGCTACATGCTGGCCTACATCAACGTTACGCTGGCGAACTAAGCCATCATAGGGGGCGATAACATTGGTACGTGTTAAATCTTCTTCTGCTTTAGTGAGGTCGGCTTTGGCGGCATGTAAGTTGGCAGAGGCTTCTGCGATTTGCGGCTCTCGTAATGCGAGTGACTTGGCTTCAGCCGATCGCTTCCCCTCTTTTTTATAGCGTAACCAATCTTGGTAGGCAACATCTGCACGTCCGCGCTCTTCGACAAGGCGTGTATTGGCAGCGGCTACAGCGGCTTGCGCTCGCGCTACGGCTGTTCTATAGCTTAGGTCGTCAATGCGCAGTAATAAATCACCTTGCTGAACAAATCCGCCAGCGACAAAATTATCGGCCACTTCAATTATTCGGCCTTGCACGGCTGAAGAAAGTGCGGTTTCTGTACTGGGTGAAACAGTGCCCTGTGAATAAATACTGATTTGGCGAGTTTCGCTTTGCACTTCAACGGCATCAATGAGCAGGCGCATTTTTTCTTGAACCTGTTGAACCGGTTCGGGTTTACTTAAATACAGTAAATAAGAAACGGCTATGGCAATAAAAACAATGACAATTGGCCGTAATGCTTTGCGTGTAGTAGAAGTGAGTAGAGGCATTTTTTTCCAGGTTCTGTTGTTATATATAGGTTATCTATAGGTTATATAGCGGTTCTATAATGGTTATACGGTGAATATTCAGTAGCGATTCAGTAGCTATTAAATGGATATGACATAGCTGTGTAAATAGCGGAATAATTTTTTTTATTTTACGTCCTTATTGGGCTCAATAGTAAGGCTATATACGACCATTTTAGTTCGCCAGCTTTATGATAAATAGTTAATGATAAATAGTTAATCATTGCAGCGAGTTTGCTAAAAATTGTCATCCAAATAGAGATAAATCGGTCTTAAAGGCCGCAACAGTGGCGGCTGGTTTTAGTCTAGTTAATGAGTGAAATAGGGTAAAACATTTTTTTGAGTATTTTTTATTAGCAGACAAATGTAAAAACTATCAAGCCAGCACTTACAGCTTATAACAATAACCTACTTGATGGGTGCCTTTAATAAAGAAAATATTCTCCATAAATAATAATCATTGAGCTAAATAAATGCGATTAATTTCTTCTAAGTGCTTTTGCGAGTTACCTTTTTGTCTATAAATTCGGGGGTGAGTGATAATAAAATGTATCAAATTGTCGTTAAGGAATTGAGACAAAGGTGGGCATAATGTTGTCGGTAAAAAATAGTTTTGGATTTCTGCTGAGAAACATTGAGCAATTACAAGGACTTGGTAAGTTGGAAACAATCTTGCCGATATTTGATACGATGAAAGTACTTATGACTCAGACACAATTTGATGTGTCGATGATAGACCTTACGATGTCAGCCGAAAACCGCAAAGTGGCTCGTCATTTTTTAGTCGACGGAATGACAACAAGAGAGTTAAAGCGTGGAGGTGTTAGCCCTTCGCGTTTATCTAAAGTGGTGGCCAGAGTAATCGAAAACTTTAACAAACAGTTAAAGGTTTTAGGGTTGGTTGGTGGGCATTATATTTTGGATGAAAAAACAGCTCAGTTGGTTGGGGCAATGGAGTCGGCTAAGGTCAGTGAGGCAAAATATAAATTGAGCCAAGCTACTGCTAAAAAGAAGAGTGTAAAGTCTCGATCTCTTAAGGTTAGCAAGCCGAAAAAATAGTGTGTTGGTGTTGGTTGTTAGCGATGTTGGTGCCGATGACATTGGCTAACACTCCAGAACTCCAGAACTCTAGGGCTTCAGAACTTCAGAGGGCTTAATTGTCAGATTAAAAAGTGAGGCGGGTTTGAGTTTAGATCTATTAACTCGATATAAGCTAATCAATAAGCCTGTTTAATAAAAGCGTCTTGCGGCTGCTTTGTAATCTTCAATTTTTATTGATGCATTATCATAAAGCTCAGTAATATCTACTGTTACTCCTACCTCTGCTCGTCGTGAAATCATGGTGATAGGGAATAAAAAATTCTCACTATGCTTTAGCTGTAAGGCGCGTGAGGGGCCGTATTTGTCGGCATAAATCACCCAACGAAGATTAAACTGCTGCAGTAATAAATCACCCAGCACAATCCCCATATCTTGTAATAGGCGTCGGTCCTTAGCTGTGACTAGCTTATTATCGAGTAAGCGTTGTAGTAATGCGATATCGTGTGCTCGTTGCTGCTGCAAAGCACTACCAAAGTGGCGGCGAGTTAGCTGATTGATTCTATCGCGACCCTGCTGCAGGTACTTTTCATCGCCATCACTAAACGGGCGGACAGTCGGGCTATCGGCGGTCTTGTCACCAAACCCTTGGGCGCCTATCGATAACATCAGGCAGGCCAGCATGATAAGCGAGACGGTGACTTTTTGGAGTGCTAGGGTAGGTGTATTCATAATTCTTTTCATTGTTGATCGTTCTAGGTCGATTATCCCGATGGGTCCGAACGGCGAGCTGCGTATTTCTTTGGATTTAACCTGCTGATACGGTCATTAAATCTCACGCTTTAATTGGCGATAACGCGAGTTTACACCAGCTAGATTTCACTGGCTTGCTTTTAAGGCTTTATTGTTGGTTTTGATGACGGGATTATGCCTAATCAAGGCCCTAAAGCCTTGTGCTGGCTTGCCCGCCTCAGTAACATGACGCGGGTAAGTTGTGCCTTTATTAAGCCTTGGTTAAAAACGCTTTTTAGTGGCAGCGATTCAGTCATTCTGGGGAAGAATCAATGATTTCAGGCAGTATAGTGGCACTTGTCACGCCCATGTTAAATGACGGCAGTGTCGATTATGCCGCATTACAGCGTTTGGTCGACTGGCATATTAGCTCAGGTACCAATGCGATTGTCGCCGTTGGCACCACCGGTGAATCGGCCACATTAAATGTTGAAGAACATCACACCGTCATTAAAGCTGTCGTCGATCAAGCAGCAGGGCGTATTGCTATTATTGCAGGCACGGGTGCTAATTCTACTTCTGAAGCGATTGAGCTGACCCGAGCGGCTCATCGCGTAGGTGCCGACGCCTGTTTAACCGTAACACCGTACTACAATAAGCCGACGCAAGAAGGTCTGTATCTTCATCATAAAGCGATTGCCGAAGCCGTCGATATTCCCAATATTTTATACAATGTGCCCGGTAGAACAGCGGTAGATATGCTGCCATCTACAACGGCGCGTTTAGCCGAGTTACCGAATATTATTGGTATCAAAGATGCCACGGGTGATCTTACTCGCGGTGCCGAGCTCTTGGCGAGCTGTAGCGATAAAATCGCTATTTATTCAGGTGATGATGCGACAGCGGTTGAGTTTATGCTTATGGGCGGTGCCGGTAATGTCTCGGTAACAGCCAATGTGGCACCGCTACAAATGGCACAGCTATGCCGTTTAGCGATGGCCGCAAGCACCGGCAGCGAGCAAGACAAACAACAGGCTCGTGATTTGAACCAAGTTTTAGCGCAGCTCAATAATGATTTATTTGTTGAAGCGAATCCGATTCCAGTTAAATGGGCCCTCGCCAAAATGGGCTTAATGGGCGAGGCTATTCGTCTGCCATTAACTGTTTTGGATGCACAGTACCATGCAAAAATTGAAGCGGCTTTGGCGTTAGCTAATATTACAGGTGAGCCAGTCGAGCAAGCTACTCAAACTACGGCGAATTAAATTGGACGTGTCTAGTCATACTTCTATCGATAACGTCGTAAATGGAAACTGTTGCATGAAAAATTCAAAAAACATCTTTTCTTTAGGTTTAGCCTCAAACATCAAGTTGGCGCTGAAATCTTTGATGCTAGTTAGTGTTGTTGCCCTTTCAGGTTGTAGTTGGTTGTTTGGTGAAGAGGGGCACTTTCCAGGTCAGAGTAATGATTACTTGAAAGCGGAGCAATCGGCCGACATCGTTTTACCTGAGGGTATAACGACAGAGAGTATTCGTGATGAATACCCGATTCCTGATTTAACCTTATCGCAGGTTCTGCCCGCTAAGTTTGAAGTGCCAAGAGTTGAGCCTTTGGATACGCTCGATAATAAGGGCAGTGTTCGTGTGCAGCGCTTTGAACAGCAGCAGTGGATTCTTATTAACGCCTCTCCAGGCGAAGTTTGGCCGTTAGTCTCGAACTTTTTATTAAGTAATAATATTGTGCTAAATACTGCGGATGGCACGCTGGGTTTAATTGAAACCGATTGGCTGTCTTCGTCTTTAATGGATACGTCAGTATTGGCCGATATTGATTTAGCCAACTTGGCTTTTTCTGAGACCAGTGAACGTCGACCGATTAGGCAGGCTATTAAAGAACAGTTTAGGTTTAAGCTTAAAGCTGGCGTGCAAAAAAACACGACAGAAATTTTAATTGTTCAGCGATCTATGCCTTTAAATGATTCAATAGATACAGCGCCGAATTGGAGTCAGGTATCAACCTCGCAAATGCGTGAAGATAATATGGTGAAGCTGCTTTCTGAGCATTTAGCGAGTGCACCGAACCAGCCATCACATTCATTATTAGCGCAAGGCATAGGGTCGGCAAGTCGCGTTATATTTAATTATGATGCTGAAGGGCGTCCTTATTTATCCTTATATTTGCCTTTTGATCGCGCTTGGGCATCATTGGCTTTAGCGTTGAACAAGGCCTCTTTTAAAGTGACTGATTTAAATCGAAGTGCTGGCGTTTATTATGCTCATTCAATTCCAAAAGCAAAAAAAGAAAAGAAGCGCGGTTTCTTCAAGCGCTTATTAGGTATAGGTAAAGCTGACCAGTCATTGCCTGCCGATGAAGTTGATCCTTTATCATTGAGCACTAAGCAAGATGGCAGTGCGTTAATTATTTATGTGCAACGCGAAGCCGGGCCTTCATTGCGTATTAACGAGCAAGCCTTTTTATTACGCCGAATCCAAGGCAAATTATCCTAGTGTATCTGCTTTTGTTTGGGTTTTTATGAGATTTGCTTCACTGGGTAGTGGTAGTCGCGGTAATGCATTAATTGTTGAGTCGGCAGGTACGCGCATTCTTATTGACTGCGGAATTACCTTACGTAATTTAACTGCGGGCTTAGAGCGGCTCGATTTAGCGGTGAGTGATTTACACGCTGCATTTATTACGCATGAGCATGGCGATCATATTAAAGGTGTTAAAGCCTTAGCGCGTAAACATTCAATGCCTGTTTATATGACACATGGCACTGCGGTTAAAAGTGGCTGTGATGAGTTACCGCAAGTGATGCTCATTAATAATATTACAGCGATCAATGTTGGCGGTTTATCTGTTCAGCCTGTAGTTGTGCCGCACGATGCTCGCGAACCTTGTCAGTTTGTTATAACGGCTACCGTTAATGGTGTTGAGGCTGATCATCTTCCACGTGAAAAGCGATTAGGTGTGTTGACCGATTTAGGCAGCTATACGCCACATGTTATTGATGCCTATAGTAACTGTGATGCGATGGTTCTAGAGTGTAATCATGATGTCGGCATGTTAGAGGCGGGCTCTTATCCTTATAGTCTTAAACAGCGTGTGCTAGGCGATTGGGGACATTTAAGTAATCATCAGGCGCGCAATTTGCTGTCTCATTTTGATCATGAAAAAATACAGTGGTTGGTGGTGGCGCATATTAGCCAGCAGAATAATACTGAAACATTAGCGCTAGACGCACTGCAAGATGTTTTTCCTTATCATGAGCGTATTTTAGTGGCTGACCAAGATGCCGGATTTGATTGGCTACACATTGATTAGCATGCATTAATTAGCGCACATTGATTCAAAAGGGTTTATGGATATTAATAAAAATAGAAGGTATCCGCGCGTTGCTAGTGATGCCCAATTAGAGTTACAGCACCCGGCGTTAGGTGTGATTTCATTAAAAGCAAAAAATGCATCTAAAGGTGGCTTTTTTGCTTTACGCGGCGTGCATATATTGCCGCCTATCGATACTGAGGTTCGTGTAACGATTAAGCGGCATACGGGTACGCTTAATTCTGAACCAGTAAAAATGCGTGTTGCCCATGTCTCGGATGAAGGCATAGGCTTAGAGTTTATCTAATGAATTGGATAGTAATCAATGCTCAAAGCAAAGGACAGTATCTCTTCTAGCGCGGTCATTTCTGACCGACAACTGGGTTCGCAGCTTACCTTATTGGTAGCGTTAGGCATGTTTGTGATGGTGCTGAGTGTATCGATTGGTACCTCTATCATTATTAATAAATCACTTACCAATAATTTTATTCAGAATGGCAAAAATATTACGGGTGTACTGGCTAAGCAAAGTTCACTGCCGGTATTGTTAGGCAGCCCTGCTTTTGCTAAGCAAGCAATAGAAGTCGTTCATTCTTTTCCTAGCGTTACTCAAGTAGCTATTTATGAATTGGAAGGTATTTTACTTGCCGAATCGGGTGATGCTATTCCTTGGGTCGAAGTATTACCGCAAGAGTCACCGCAGCAAACAGATGAGAGTTCGGTTTCGGTACTGGAATATGATGGGCAAGATTACTGGCAGTTTTCTAGCCCAGTAAAATCCGATAGTGCTGAGCCTGAATTAGAGGATCTTGAAGCGACACGTAAGCAAGAAAATAAAATTGGTCGGGTGCGAGTACTTATTGCGAAAGATCAACTATACAGCGCGCGTTATAATATTATTATCGGCAACGTTGTCGTATTGTTAATTGGTGCGACGGTATTAGTGTTGGCGCTAAATGGATTGAGTGGCGCATTGACACGGCCTCTTGAAGAGTTTGTTGAGACTATGGCGTCAGGTGCGCGTGGTGAACGAAACAACCTTAGGGTTGATTTATCGGGCTCAAAAGAAACGCAGCAATTGAGTAATGCGTTTAACCAAATGATGGAAGTGTTAGAAGATAGAGAGCTTCAGCTTGCGACCGCTCGCGACCATGCCTTAGCGGCGGCTAAATTAAAGGCGGAGTTTGCGGCCAATGTAAGTCATGAAATTCGTACCCCCCTTAACGGTATTCTCGGCACGCTTAATTTACTCAGTGATACTGCTCTTAGCCGCGATCAAAAAGAATTAATTACATTGGCAGAATCATCGAGCGAAGCCTTGATGATTTTAATAAACGATATACTCGATTTTTCACGACTGTCGCTCGATCAAGCTGAACTGAGTAATATCGAATTTGATTTGCATCAGTTATTAGAGGAATTAATGTTTTTGCATGCGCAGTCGGCGGATGCGGCGAGTCTTGATATTTTAACGGACTATGACAGTGCCTTACCTTTATTGGTTGAATCAGATCCTAACAAGCTGCGTCAATTACTCAATAATTTAATTAATAACGCGGTTAAGTTTACCGATCATGGGTCGGTATTGATTAGTGCTAAAAAAGAAATAGATGCGCAAGGTAAACTGTGGGTACGGTTAGGCGTTCGAGATACAGGTATAGGGATATCCGAAAAAGATTTACATAGAATATTTTTGCCCTATTCACAAAGTGATGGTTCTATGACGCGAAAATATAGCGGCACGGGGCTGGGTCTTTCTATTTGTGAAAAGCTGGCTGAGCTCTTACACGGTGATATTGGTGTGCACAGCGATATCAATGAGGGTAGTGAATTTTATGTACGTATCCCTTTTTCTTATCGGCCAGAGTTAGTAAGCCCTGTTATAAAAGAGCAAACATATCCGTTATTGGCTCGTCCTATTATTATTTATGGCAGTACCGTTGAGATATGTAAGGCCTGCCAAAGTCTAAGTGATTTTTATAAAATGGAAGCGGAGATTTGTCTTGATATCGCCTGCTTAAAAGTCGCCTTAGAAAAGCTTTCAGCATCAACGAATACCGATTTAAATCTAATGCCGACACTGATGTTATATTGCTCTGTAGATGAGCGCTTTGAAAGTGTCTGGAGTGAGGTTGAAGAATTAGTTCAGCGTCATCATCTTAATACGATTGTTGTTTCAAGAACGGTTAAGAGTGACGTGATAATGACAGATAATATATTACTAACACGACCGCCTTTGCGCGCGAGTGCTTTTTCATCAGCTATGTTGAGTCTTTTAGATTTGGATCAGCCTCAGAATCAAGTTGATGATATCTCTCGGCTCCCCGACCTTTCTAGCTATTCGGTTTTGTTGGTTGAAGATAATATTGTGAATAAGCGTGTTGCTAATGTGATGCTTGATAAATTGGGTTGTGATGTTGTTGTTGCTGAAACAGGCTTGGAAGCGTTAGATGCGGTGAACAGTCGGCATTTTGATTTAATTTATATGGATTGCCAAATGCCAAAAATGAATGGCTATGATGCTTCGCGTGCCATTCGACAAATGAGCGGCGAGAAATCACGCATACCGATTGTTGCGATGACAGCCAATATCGATCCGCAAGATAGAATTCATTGTTTTGATGCGGGCATGAATGATTTTTTAAGTAAGCCGTTTAAATTAGAAGAGCTATCAGCGCTAACTCAGAAATGGGTAGGTACTGGCAACGCATGAGCGAACGAAGCCATCCTTTAGCTTATCTTATATTTGATGCTTCTCATGCTCATAATTTTGAACTTGAGCGAGTAGAGCAATTGGCGCAGCGTTGTGGTTATTCTATTATTTCCACAGAAAAAGACGCGACTAACCCTAATGCAATAAAAATTATATTTGATCATGATCAATGGCGAATTCACTTAGATAATAGTGCCGCTATTGTGAGTGTTGATTTTTCTGACCCTCGATTTTTTGCGCGAGCGAATAGTTCAGCGTTGCAAGGTGAGTATGTTGTTAGAGCGGTGTTAGGTCGTAAAAAAACAACGCAGCCCTTAACCGTTTTAGATGCAACAGCAGGATTTGGTCATGATGCTTTTCTGTTAGCGGCCGCAGGTTGCCAAGTGACATTAGCTGAGCAAATGCCATTGCTGGCTTATTTGCTAGAGCAGGCTGTTCAGCGAGCGCAAAATAACACAAATGATTTTCTGGTATCTGCAGCTGAACGAATGACGGTTATCGAAGCGAATAGTGTCACGCTTATGCAGCAATGGTCGGCCAGTCGCCCTGATGTGATTTATTTAGACCCCATGTATGCTCATGCCGATAATGAGAGTAAGCGCGGTTTAAAGAAAAGCGCTGCGGTTAAAAAGAATATGGCTTTTTTGCAGCGCTTGACGACCCATCAAGAGACTGTGCCGGCGGAGACTATGTCGGCGGAGGCAGTGCCATCGGCGGAGCCATCTGGACATTTCGACGAAGATAGCGACCTTATTACTGCTGATAGCCAGAGTCTTGTAAATAGTGACGGCGAGGGGATGATCGAAGCTGCTCTCGCGTTGGCGAAAAGCAAGGTAGTCGTTAAGCGAGCGCCTGGCGCCGAATGGCTTGGCGGCCGCAAGCCGGCGTCATCCATCACAGGTAAGGCCACGAGATTCGATATTTACCCTTTGAGCTGAGCCTTACGCTGTAAATTTATCTCTTTCTCTAGCGATCAACTAACGGCTGTTTTATACTGTGTCGCTTTTGACGTCTAAGAGAAGAATATTAATGAATACCGCCAGTTCTCCTGCCAGCCGTGTGTTGGCCGTTAGCAATAATTTACCTATTCGTACTGACCAAGCTATTCATAGCGGAAAAGTCCGTTCGGTCTATTGGTTGTCCGATGCTGATAGTCAGCGCTTAATTCAATCTGAAGGCTATGATGTTGCTGCTGATGCGCAATTAGCGGTCATGGTTATTAGTGATCGTATTTCAGCGTTTGAATGTATCTGGCAGGGTGAAGGCGGAATGGCTGGCGTACCCGGTAAAGGTGCTGCGTTAAATGCTATTTCTAATCATTGGTTCGAATTATTTCGTGAGCAGGGCCTGGCTGACAGTCATATCTTAGCTGTGCCGCATCCATTGGTTTGGATTGTTCAAAAGGCCCGCCCAGTCATGATTGAGGCCATTGCTCGTCAATATATAACCGGTTCAATGTGGCGCTCTTACGCCAAAGGCGAGCGCGAATTTTGTGGTATTCATTTGCCAGAAGGTTTGGAGCGTGATCAAAAACTGCCTGAGTTACTTATTACACCATCGACCAAGGGTATTCTTAAAGGGATTCCTGGCGTTCCAGAAGTCGATGACGTTAATATTACGCGTACCGATATAGAGCAAAACTTCGCAGCGTTTAAATTTCAACAACTAAACGATATTGGCCGCTATGAAACATTATTACGCGAAGGTTTTGATGTTATTGGCGATGCTTTAGCTAAAATCGATCAGGTATTTGTAGATACTAAATTCGAATTTGGTTATGTTAAAGACGCTGCCGGCAATGACAAGCTCATTTATATGGATGAAGTTGGCACGCCAGATTCATCGCGTATTTGGGATGGTGGGCAGTACCGTCAAGGTAACGTTGTCGAAAATTCTAAAGAAGCTTTTCGTCAATTATTACTGAATCATTTCCCAGATCCAGATATTTTATTAAATAAAGATCGAATGGTTGAGCGAAGTGCGCTTGCACGTGATAACGCTCTACCAGAAGAAGTGTTAATGGCAGTATCGGCTACTTATGTGGGTATGGCTGAGAAAATTATGGGCCGTGCATTACCGCAGTCAGATAATCCGCAAGCTGAAATTATTGATGTGTTAAACGAGCGTTACGGATTAATTGCATAGTGAGTAGTAGCGTCAGTATCATTATTACGACGCTCTTTCATCTGGCAATGATATTCTCTAAAAAAATATGACAATGGATCTCTTTTCACCGGCGCAGGATGCTACTAATACATTAGTAGTGGATGAGGAGAGCGCTGTGCAGGAGATACCATTAGTCGATGGTGAACTAACACTTTATAGAAGTGGGTTTTCTGCTCAAGAAGCCGATGAATATTTTACGCAATTGCAAGACACGTTAGCGTGGACTCAAGAAAAAATCACCATGTACGGTAAGACACATAACGTCCCTCGTTTATCTGCGTGGTATGGCGATGAGCGTGTTCCTTATACTTACTCGGGTATAACGGCCTATGGCCTGCCTTGGACTGAATCGCTTCAAACTATTAAGGCGCGCGTTGAGCAATTGGCAGGAGCGCAATTTAATAGCGTATTAGCTAACCTTTATCGCGATGGTGCCGACAGTGTTAGCTGGCATGCGGATGATGAATCAGAATTAGGATCCGAGCCTGTTATTGCCTCAGTGAGTTTGGGGCAAGAACGTACCTTTCAGTTAAAGCATAAGTTTAATAAAGCGCTAAAAACTAATGTGTTGTTGCCGCATGGCAGTGTATTGATTATGCGTGGAGCGACACAGCGGCACTGGCTACATCAAATTGCAAAAAGCCGCCGCGCTATGTCACCCAGAATTAATCTTACTTTTCGGTGGGTCGATAAGCGCTTAGCTGAGGCGTTAGTCAAACGCTAGTTAAACGTTAGCTGGCAGGCAGCGTGGTATCTAAGTCATGTAATATGCCGTCGCTAATATCGTAGATCCAACCATGAATCGATACTGCGTTGCCGTTTTTCCACGCTTGTTGAACGGACGCTGTTTCGCTCACATGTTTGACTTGTTCAATAACGTTTAGCTCGCACATTCTATTATTTTTTTGTTCAGGGGTTAGATCTTCTAGCTCGACAAGATGTTTTTGTTTCACCTCTTTTATATGCTGCAACCATTCATTAATTAAACCATGATCTTGATCTTCTACAGCCGCTTTTACGCCCCCGCAACCGTAATGACCACAAACAATAATATGCTTAACTTTTAATACTTCTACAGCAAATTGAATAACAGAAAGGCAGTTAGTGTCGTTATGCACAACCACGTTGGCGATATTACGATGCACAAATACTTCGCCGGGTGGCAGGTTAACAATTTGAGTAGCGGGTACGCGACTATCGGAGCAGCCTATCCACAAGTAGTCAGGTGTTTGCTGATCTGAGAGGCGATTAAAGAAGTCGGGATCACTGGCTTTTATCTTTTCTGCCCAGGCAATATTGTTATCGAATAAGTGCTGTAATGTTTTCAACTTAGAAGAGCCTTTTGTCAATTTATGTAGTGTGTGAGCAAAAAAGCAAGGTTACCTGAGAAGCGGATAAGCGTCCAGCCACTCCTTATTCTGTAGGTGCTTTTAAAGTTTGTTTCTTTGTCTCTTTGTTTATTTGTGCGTTTAACTGCTCACCATTAACGCTCACACTGTCAGCGCTCATTAAAAATAAATAAGCTCCCATTATTTCTTCGGCGGTAGGGTTATCACTCGGAGTTTCTCCAGGATACGCTTGGCGTCGCATACTCGTTTGTGTTGCCCCAGGATTCAGCGAGTTAGCGCGAATGTTAGATGTGCCTTCAAACTCATCGGCCCAGGTTTGCATTAATCCTTCAGTCGCGAACTTAGACACCGCATAGCCACCCCAGTAGGCTCGACTTTTTCGGCCCACGCTAGAGGAGGTAAAGATAATGGATGCATTGTCAGCGAGCTCTAATGAAGGCAGTACAGCTTTGGTTAATAAGAAATTACTGGTGAGGTTAATATTCATTACGCGAGCAAAGGTATCTTCACTGTATTGAGCGAGAGGTTTCATTTCACCGAGTATGCCGGCGTTATGAAGTAATCCATGCAGTGCGCCTAGATTTTCGATAATTTCATTATTGAGATTAAGGTAATCTTGATGAGTGGCGGTATCCAGATCTAATGTGGCAATAACCGGTTGTTCGCCACCGCTTGATTCTATTTCATCGTATACGGCTTCGAGTTTAGCTTCGCTGCGGCCTAGCAATATAACGGTTGCGCCATAGTGCGCAAAGCTGAGAGCGGCTGCGCGACCTATGCCGTCACCCGCACCGGTAATTAAAATGTTGCGCCCCGCTAATGCCTTAGCTGCTGGTTTGTAATGGATAAGCTCGTTTAAATTGTGCATGAAAATAACCGTTCTAATGTGGAGTGAATATCTTGTGGGTGTTTGGCGATGCTGTCTGCGTGCCAGTCTTCTATATTTTGTGTTTCACCAATATAGCCATAAGCGGCGGCAATAGTTTTCATGCCTGCGGCGCGACCTGCCTCAATATCGCGATCATGGTCGCCAATATAGGCTACTGTCGAAGCGTGACAGTTGATTTTTTTGGCGGCCATAAAAAGCCCTTCAGGATGCGGCTTAACTTGGGCGACATGATCGGGGCAAATTAATACATCGCAGCTATCAGCAAGTTGTAGCTTTTCAATAAGAGGTTGCGCATAGGCGATAGGTTTGTTGGTGACAATACCCCATGGAATAGCGGCATTATCTAATCGCTTGAGTAGATCATCTAGGCCGCTATAAAGTGCTGAGTATTGACCTATACAGTTGAGGTAGTTATCTAATAATGTTTGTCTTAACGCGGCAAAATTGGCGTGTTCAGGCGTTATATTTAGCGCGTGCTGGGTTAGCGCAATAGAGCCGTTAGACACATGTTCAAAAATGCTTTCTGCCGGGAGGCTTTCAAGTTGCTGGTTATGCCTTAGTTGGTTTACTGCAATAACAAAATCTGGAGCAGTGTCGACTAAGGTGCCATCGAGATCAAATAGTACGCCTTGAAGTGCATTCTTTTTTAGTAGTGCAGTGTTAGACATGGTGCTTCTCGTTTATCCCCGTTTTTTATAGCGTTAACGCTTGTAAGTATGACTATTATTCGGGTTTAGTGGCATGCAATAAATAATTAACGTCCAGATTAGTGGGATGTAATTTATATTTTTTGCTAAACGGGTTGTAAGTCATGCCCGTCGAATCATTTAATAATAAATTACTCTCTCTTATCCAGCGGTAAAGCTCCGATGGCTTGATCAGCTTTTCATAATCATGAGTGCCTTTAGGGAGCAGTTTTAGAATGTGTTCAGCACCTAAAATGGCAAAAAAATAGCTTTTAGGATTACGGTTAATAGTGGCGAAGTAAAGATGGCCGCCAGGTTTGCATAGGTCGGCGCAAGCTTGCACGATAGCCGCAGGGTCAGGCACGTGCTCAAGCATTTCTAGGCAGGTCACTACATCGTATTGGCCTGGGCGTTCGGCAGCAATTTCTTCGGCAGTAATTTTTTTATATTCAATGTCTAAATTGTTTTCTAGCGCGTGCAGCTCTGCAACGCCGAGTGGTGCGTCACCCATATCAATACCGGTTACCTGTGCGCCGCGTTGAGTCAGTGCCTCAGAAAGTATGCCGCCGCCACAGCCAATATCGATAACCTTTTTTTCGGCAACCGGTGATAGGCGATCAATAAAGTTGGCACGCAAGGGGTTGATTTCATGTAGCGGTTTAAACTCGCTGCTGGTGTCCCACCAGCGATGCGCTAAGGCTTCAAATTTAGCGATTTCTGAAGGATCAACATTGTTGGCTATAGCGTTATCTTTAGATTCTTTAGTCATGATTACGTTTTTTCTACCTTGGCTATTGTATTGCGCCACCACTGGCTTTTTGCCAGTAGAGCATCTAAGTCAAAATCGACGAGTTGTCGGTTGCTTACTTTTACTTTTCCGGCAATCCATACATGGCTAACCGCTGATGCCGCTTCTGTATAAACCAGTTGCGAAATAGGCGAGTGCATTGGTTGCATTGCAGGGCTGTGCGTATCGACAGCAATAATGTCTGCCTGTTTGCCAATTTTAATGCTGCCCGTAATATCGTCAATACCTAATGCTTCTGCGCCGCCTAATGTTGCCATGCGTAAAGCTTGGCTGGCATTGAGTGTCGTAGCATTCCCTGATTCATGTTTGGCAAGCAGGGCGGCACTTCGCAATGTTTCGAATAGGTTGAGTGTGTTGTTGCTCGCGGCGCCATCGGTGCCCAGCGCGACACGAACGCCTTGCTCTAACAAATTGGCTGCGGGGCAATAACCGCTGGCGAGTTTTAAGTTGGATGTTGGGCAGTGAATAACGCTTACGCCAGTTTCTAACAGTGTGCTTGTGCTGGCGGAATCAAGCTGAGTCATGTGAACCGCTTGTGTTCGGGGTGATAGCACGCCTAGTTCGTTAAGTCTGGCGATGGGTGTCATGCCGTATTGCTCAATCGATGAAGCGACCTCGAAGGCTGTTTCATGCAGATGGACATGAATATTGCAGTCAATTTCTTCTGCCAGCATAACGATGCGCTCAAAGCTGCTATTACTAACAGTGTAAGGTGCGTGAGGTCCAAATGCGGTATTGATGAGTGGACTGTAGCGATACTCATCCGATAGAGCCAGCCCTTTGTCAAAATACTCTTCGGCATTTTGCGCCCATGCTGAGGGCATTTCAAAAATCGGAAAGTTAATTTGTGCGCGCATGCCAAGCTTTTCGGCTACCGCTGCAGTGGCATCGGGAAAGAAATATATATCAGAGAAGCAAGTGGTGCCTGATAGTAGCATTTCAGCAATGCCTAGCTCGGTTCCATCACGGACAAAATCGTAGCTAATGCAGCGCTGTTCTACAGGCCAAATATGCTCTTCTAACCATTCCATAAGGGGGTAGTCATCAGCCATGCCGCGTAATAATGTCATGGCTGTATGGCTATGGGCGTTAATGAGGCCTGGTAATAAAATATGTTTGTTGAGTTCGGTATGCGCTGCGCCGGGATAATCGTTCAGTATTTGATCGCGCGGGGCTAGCGCTATGATAATGCCGTCTTGAATGGCGACAGCGTGATCACTTAAAACCGTTGTTTCTGCGCTTACGTTTTCAGCGGCGTTAATATCTGACGCGTCGCTGTCCATGGGAATGATCCAGCGAGCGCTGATAATTTCGATTGGGGGCGGATTCACGTTGTTAGATACCGTTGGCAATATAATAAATGGGTTTAGTTAGTAAGCGATTATACGCGATTGATTGCTTTCGTGTTGTAGCCGCGTCGGCGATGGGTATTTCTTGTGCAAATGGGCCTTGCCGAAGGTCTTTAAAGAGGCTGCTAAGCTCTCTGTTTCTCTCTCTGTTTGGGTCCTTTTTTAGCGCTTAATTTGGTGGATAAATCGGCATCTATTCGCTGTGTAGCATAGCGGTCAAAATAACAGCGAATGAGGGCCTATTTAGGTGGCTAAAACTGCCATTTACACTGACATTATTGCAGTCTGTTGTGGTATCATCGCGGGCTTTATTCAAGTCAATTATTGAGCTTTTTATTCATCTTTATTTTCAAAGGTGTAAGCAAGGGGAAACGTGTTTTATGGGTGAGATAGCGAAAGAAATTCTACCCGTTAATATCGAAGAAGAACTGAAAAAATCTTATCTCGATTACGCTATGAGCGTTATTGTTGGTCGAGCCTTGCCTGATGTTCGCGATGGTCTAAAACCGGTGCATCGCCGCGTTTTACATGCCATGAATGAGCTCAAAAACGATTGGAATAAGGGCTATAAGAAATCCGCAAGGGTTGTCGGCGATGTTATTGGTAAATACCATCCGCACGGTGATTCGGCGGTTTACGATACGATTGTTCGTATGGCGCAGCCGTTTTCATTGCGTTATATGTTGGTCGATGGTCAAGGTAACTTCGGTTCGATCGATGGTGATTCACCGGCGGCGATGCGTTATACCGAAATTCGCATGTCAAAAATCGCCCATGAGTTACTGGCCGATCTCGACAAAGAGACTGTTGATTACGTGCCTAACTACGATGGCACGGAAACTATTCCTGAGGTTATGCCTACCCGTGTACCTAACTTGCTGGTTAATGGCTCGTCAGGTATTGCAGTTGGTATGGCCACCAATATTCCGCCGCATAACTTAGTTGAAGTGGTTAAAGCGACCTTGGCGTTAATTGATAATCCTGAGTTGGATATCGATGGCTTAATGGAGTTTTTACCGGGCCCTGATTTCCCAACAGCCGGCATCATTAACGGCCGTGCAGGTATCGTTCAGGCTTATCGCACCGGTCGTGGTCGAATTTATGTTCGCGCCCGTGTTGAGGTTGAAGTTAACGAAAAGACCAAGCGCGAAACAATTATTATTCATGAGCTGCCTTATCAGGTAAACAAGGCGCGATTAATCGAAAAAATTGCCGAGCTGGTTAAAGATAAAAAAATTGAAGGCATATCTGAGCTGCGTGATGAGTCTGATAAAGACGGTATGCGCGTCGTTATCGAGCTTCGTCGTGGTGAGCTAGGCGAAGTTGTTATTAATAATTTGTATGCTCAAACGCAGCTCGAAAATGTGTTTGGTATCAATATTGTTGCCTTGGTCGATGGACAGCCGAAAATATTAAACTTAAAAGACCTGCTTGAGTGTTTTATTAAGCATCGTCGTGAAGTTGTTACGCGTCGAACGGTTTATTTGTTGAAGAAAGCAAGAGAGCGTGGCCATATTCTAGAAGGTTGGGCTATTGCTTTAGCGAATATTGATCCGATTATCGCTTTAATTAAGTCATCTCCAAGTTCTGCCGAAGCGAAAGAAAAGCTAATGGCTAATCCGTGGTTGCCTGGCAGCGTAATGGAAATGTTAGAGCGAGCCGGTGACGCAGCATGTCGTCCCGATGAGTTACCAGCGAACTTTGGTTTGCACAACGGTGAGTATCATTTGTCGCCTGTTCAGGCGCAAGCCATTCTTGATTTACGTCTCCATCGCCTTACGGGTATGGAGCATGAGAAGTTATTGCTAGAGTTTAGTGAGCGTCTTGAGCAGATTTCTGGTTATCTTGAGATATTGGGTGATCCTACGCGTTTGCTTACTGTTATTCGTGAAGAGCTAGCTGATTTGGTTCTAAACTTTGGTGATGAGCGTCGAACTGAAATCACAGCGAGTAAGCGTGATCTTACGGTTGAAGATTTAATTACAGAAGAAGATCGTGTCGTGACCATTTCTCATGGTGGTTATGCTAAATCGCAGCCATTAGCTGATTATCAAGCGCAGCGTCGCGGTGGTATGGGCAAATCGGCCACTTCAGTCAAAGATGAAGATTTTGTTGAGCATTTGTTAATTGCCAATACCCACAATACGATTTTGTTATTTTCGAATGTCGGTAAAGTCTATTGGATGAAGGTATTCCAGATCCCTGTTGCAGGGCGTAATTCTCGTGGTCGTCCAGTGGTTAACTTATTGCCATTAGATGAAGGCGAGCGAATTACATCCATTTTGCCCGTTGCAGAGTATACAGAAGGGCACTTTATCTTTATGGCTACGGCCAGTGGTACGGTTAAGAAAACAGCCCTAACCGATTTTGCGCGTCAGCGAAGTGTTGGTTTAAGAGCGCTAGAGCTTGACGAAGGTGATGTGTTAATTGGTACGGCGATTACTGATGGCGAATCAGATGTTGTGTTAGTGAGCAGCGCTGGTAAAGCCGTTCGCTTCCGCGAATCAGAAGTAAGAGCTATGGGTCGAACAGCGCGCGGTGTGCGTGGTATCCGTCTTGATGAGGGTCAGCGTTTAATCTCGCTAATGATTCCTAAGCCTGAAGGTCGTGTGCTAACGGTCAGTGAGAATGGCTACGGTAAGCGAACAGCTATTGATGAGTTCCCTGTTAAGGGTCGAGGCACCCGTGGTGTTATCGGTATGCAAACGTCAGAGCGAAACGGTCAGCTAGTTGGTGCTATTCAGGTCACATCAGGTGATCAAATGATGTTGATTAGTGATCAGGGAACGTTAGTTCGCTGTCGCACAGATGAAGTCTCTGAGTTAGGTCGAAACACGCAAGGTGTGCGTGCGATTCGCCTTAAAGAGGGAGAGTCATTAATGAATGTAGCGCGTATTGATGAGCCAGAAGAGGAAGATTTAGTGATAGATGCTGAGTCAGAATCGGCTGTTGAGTCTGAGTCTACTGTTGCATCAGAAGCGAATGTTAGCGACGCAGCAAGTGATGAAGTTAAATCAGATACACCTAGTGCTGATGATTCAGCCTCAGAAGAATAATTATTTTTTAACGCGTAGTTAACACTTAAATGCAGTAAAAGCTGGCATGAAGTTACCGCGTTTGTTTAGGAGAAGAGTAGTCAATGAGTCGTCTTTTTAATTTTTGTGCCGGTCCTGCGGCATTACCTGAAGCGGTTTTAAGTCAAGCGCAAAGCGAATTACTCGATTGGCGTAGTAAGGGTTTGTCGGTGATGGAAATGAGTCACCGCAGTGCAGAGTTTGTTGAAATAGCCGAAACCGCCGAGGCGGATTTGCGCGAGTTAATGAATATTTCTGATGACTATGCCGTGTTATTTTTACAAGGCGGAGCTACCCAGCAATTTTCGGCGGCGCCACTTAATTTGCTTGGCGATAAAACCACAGCCAACTACGTTAATACGGGCCAGTGGTCTAAAAAAGCAATTAAAGAAGCTAAGCGCTATTGCGATGTGAAAGTAGTTGCGAGCAGTGAAGATAATAATTTCGCTTCTATCCCTGCTTTTGATACTTGGGATATTGACGAAAATGCGGCTTACTTGCATTACACGCCAAATGAAACAATTGGTGGTGTAGAGTTTTTCTGGACGCCAGAAGTGAGCATGCCAATAGTTGCTGATATGTCGTCAACTATTTTATCTCGTCCAATTGATGTGAATAAATTTGGTGTCATTTATGCTGGCGCGCAAAAAAATATCGGTCCATCGGGATTAACTATTGTTCTTGTTCGCAAAGACTTATTAGGTAAGGCAAGCCCGTTAGCGCCTTCTATGCTAGATTATAAAGTACATGCCGATGCAGGCTCCATGTCAAATACGCCACCGGCTTACGGTTGGTATATGGCAGGTTTAGTTTTTAAATGGCTAAAAGAGCAGGGTGGTTTAACCGCTATCGAAGCAATGAACCGTCGTAAGTATGAAAAGCTTTATGGCTTTATTGATGCAAATGATTTTTATGCTAACCCAGTTGAGTTACAAAGCCGTTCATCAATGAATGTGCCATTTACTGTTGGCGACAGCAGCTTAGATAAATTATTTTTGCAGCAATCTGAGCAGGCAGGGTTATTAAACTTAAAAGGCCATCGTTCAGTCGGTGGTATGCGCGCATCCATTTATAATGCAGTATCTGAAACAGCTGTTGATGCATTAATTTCGTTTATGGATGATTTTGCAAAAACGAATGGCTAATCCCTTCGTCGTCAGTAAGGCGGCGATAATTAATTTTACTGCGTACTGATTATCATGAGTAAAGACGACTTACAGAGTTTACGAGGCGAGATTGATCAAATTGATCAACAGATCCAGCGCTTAATCAATGAGCGTGCTGGCTGTGCGAAGCGTGTGGCCGATGTTAAGTTAGCGTCGGTTGATACCAGTGTCGAAGTGCCTTTGTTTTATCGTCCAGAACGAGAAGCTCAAGTATTACGTAAAGTGATGGAGCGCAATGAAGGCCCGTTAGATGGGAAAGAAGTTGCCCATATTTTTCGCGAAATCATGTCGGCTTGTCTTGCGTTAGAGCAGCCCATGGAAATTGCTTATCTTGGTCCGCAGGGTACGTTTACTCAAGCAGCGGCCTTAAAGCATTTTGGTCATTCAGTGATTACGCGTCCGTTTGCCAATATCGCTGAAGTCTTTGAAGCGGTAGAGCGCAAAAATTGTCATTACGGTGTCGTACCAGTCGAAAACTCTACTGAAGGCATGGTGACACATACACTTGATAACTTTATTAATTCGCCACTAAAAATTTGTGGTGAGCTTGAATTACCCATAGCTCTTAACTTGTTAGTGAAAGGCAGTGTTGCCGATACGCAGATAACAAAAATTTGTGCGCATCAGCAAGCGCTTGCTCAGTCTCGTCATTGGCTACAACAGCATTATCCTAAAATAGAAGTGCAAGCGGTTAGCTCTAATGGTGAAGCTGCCAGAATGGCCTCAGAAGATGCCAGCATTGCTGCGATTGCAGGTGATCTTGCTGCCGAGCATTATGAGCTTTCTTGTTTGGCGTCTAACATCCAAGATTATGCTGACAATACCACGCGATTCTTAGTTATTACCCATGATGAAGTTGAAGCGAGCGGCGAAGATAAAACCTCTATTATTGTTTCTACTCGTAACGTACCCGGTGCCTTATTTAAGTTGCTTGCGCCGTTAGAAGCCGAAGGTATTAGTTTAACGCGTATCGAAACAAGACCGTCGCGCACAGAAAACTGGGCCTATGTGTTTTTTATGGAATTTCAAGGCCATCACCAAGACCCTGCGGTTAAGCGTGTTACCGATGCTATCGCCGAGCAGTCATTTTTTGTAAAAGTACTTGGCTCGTATCCAGCAGCCGTTATTTAAGGCTCGGTTATTTCGGCCATAAGTACAGCGACTATTGAACACTCTAATTAGAGCATATTAATTAATCATGACATCTCCTTTCATTACATTGGCGCGTCCTGCTATTCAGTCTATGCAGGCCTATCAGGTTGGTAAGCCTATAGAAGAGGCTCGCCGCGAATTAGGTATTGCTCATTTTATTAAGTTGGCAAGTAATGAAAACCCTCGTGGTCCGTCGCCATCAGTATTGGCAGCGTTAGCTACAGCGTCGCAAGAGATTAACCGTTACCCCGATGGCAATGGTTTTTACTTAAAAGAAATATTAGCCGAGCGGCACGGTGTTGATGCGGCTTCTATTACTTTGGGGGCGGGCTCTAACGATATACTTGAGTTGATTGCTAGCGCCTATTTAGACAGTGATACATCTGCAGTTTATTCTGAATATGGTTTTTTAGTTTATGCCTTAGCGACCGCACGTTCTGGTGCTGAGTCTATTGTTGTTGATGCTTGTAATTATGGCCATGACCTTGCTGCAATGGCTGCCGTGGTAAAAGATAATACGCGTGTCATTTATATTGCTAATCCTAATAATCCTACCGGTACTTACACTAATCATAATGATTTAGTGGCATTGTTAGATTCTGTTCCTGCATCGGTACTTGTGGTGTTAGATGAGGCCTATTGTGAATATATTAATAAGGCCGACTATCCTGATGGCATCGCTTTACAAAAACGTTATGCCAATTTAATTATTACACGCACTTTTTCTAAGGCTTATGGCTTAGGCGGTTTACGTGTTGGCTACTCGATATCTGATCCAGTGATTGCCGATATGCTTAATCGTGTTAGGCAGCCGTTTAATGTGACTTCATTATCTTTAGCGGCTGCACAAGCGGCGTTAGATGACGAAGCTTATTTAGCTGAGTCTGTTGCTTTAAATGATGCCGGTATG
>Ga0115548_1000426_pt1 | contig 24358 bp, 18 predicted proteins | sample COGITO_mtgs_1004_4_FD_87187 | JGI IMG/M metagenome (GOLD analysis project Ga0115548, IMG submission 87187) | Pelagic marine microbial communities from North Sea - COGITO_mtgs_100423 | ecosystem: Environmental > Aquatic > Marine > Epipelagic | place: Germany:Helgoland, sampling site Kabeltonne...
ATTACAGCGTTGTTATTGGTATTTCCATATAGCTTTTGGATGCTAAAAATACTTTTATTAATATCTAAATGCGTTTATATATTTAATGTCGGCTTAACTGATATTTGATCTAAAAATGATGATTCTGGATTGAGTTTTCTATTTTATTAAAACTTATCAAACGCTTATTGAGACATTTAAATACACTAAATGGCTTGTGCTTCCCAATGGCTCTACTAAAACATAGGCGTTAGCTTTGTAAAATGGTTGAACGCGCCATTTTAATTAGCATTTTGGGACAGGCAGCTGAAAATAAATAAGCACAGGCAGATATGCGCAGCAGAAGAAGAATAAACAAATCCATAAATATCAACAGTTTAAGATCAATATCATTAAGGGGGGACAAAAAAAATGCAAAAAAAACCGGGCCAAAGCCCGGAAAAAAAAGACAACCAAATGACCTGATTTGGTATATCGAAAAACTGTTTGTCTTAAACTGAGACTGCTTGTCTGAAACGGCATCAGTAATAAGCCATGCAAATAAACTAAAGAAGATTATTCGACCGATGTGAAGCATTCTGCGCGCTCAAGAGACTAAGAGCCATGGTCAAACTGACACAATCACTTAGCATTTAAGGCCATTTTGGAATAAAGCGGCTATTTAGAGATGAATTCTCATTAGAAAAGGTTTTTTTAGTAAGGGTATGGAGGCAGAAGGTTATAGGAATAGGTGGTTTTCAAAAATAAATACAAAAAATCAATACGGAAGAAAATCAAACGAATAGTTAACATCCGTTTGTTCTACAGAATCAGCACCAAAATTAATTAATTTAATCCGCGATAACATCTTAGACACCAATGCTTGATCAACGAGCTCACTGGACAATAACTCAATATGACTAATTGCACCCGACGCTTCAACCACCATACGAAATAAAACCTTTCCAGACAGCGATGGATCATTGCGCAGCGCTCGATTATAAATCGCAAAAATGCCACCTTTATTAGCATCCATTATGCGACGAATAGATTCAGCACTTCGACCACTCTCAACCCTATTATTACTGGCAGCCGCTTGTCCACTGTTAGCCATATTCGTGCCGCTTGGCGCATTAATCAACGTCATTTCACGGGCCGATAAAGCGACACCACCAGTATCCTGACTCAGAGCCGCATTATTAATACCGCCTACTTTACTCTGAGCTTTTGATGCGAGTAATTTTCGCTCGGTCACTTCTGCCTGTGCCGCCCCTCGGGTTAAATTACTGCGCTTGACCTGTGACACGTCTACAGACTCTCGCATCGCTGATAGATCATCGGCAAAAGCAAGCAAACCTGATGTTGCGGCTTTATCTCTGGCTTGTTTCATTAAATCGACAGGCTGAGTTTTCACTTTTGGTTGCACGATTTTTTTAGGTTCGACAATGGGTTTAGGTTTTACCTTTTTTGTCGGCACGGGTTTTACTATAGGTACAGGCAACGGCTTTGGCTTTTCGATGATTGGCGGAGTAACCACTCGCTCGGCAATAATTAAACGCGTGTATTGCTCTCTCGCCTTAACAACGGGCTTAACGACATTATCAGGCACAGTAAAAAACGGTAGCAGTATTGCAACCACTAAGAACAAACCCACTGCATGACGCAGAAAACGCTTAAAACGTCGATCTTCAACAACCTCTGTCTGCCATGGCAAAACAGAATCACTTGGAAAGCCCCACTGGTTTTTTTGAAGGATTACTTGACTCATACAGCAGGGCTTCCTTTACCTGCGGAGATTACTCGATGACTCAATGCAGCGCTTATGACATCACTAGCGGACGAATTTATCTGAGTATTGGCCTGGCTGTTTACATCATCATTATGTGTATCTAAGTCACGCGAACTGTATTCTACTGCTAGTGATACATCTCTAAAACCAGCTTGAGCACAGGTATATAACACTCGTTTTAATAAGGCATAAGGTACCGAGGCATCGCCCATCACAGAGATAGAGTGTGATGGAAGCTCATCAACTTTAGCCAGCAAAGATGGTAGCAATGCTTTTTCTTTTACTAACTGCGTATAAAGATTGTTGATCAAGTCATTATCCTGATTTTCAGTACTGCGTGCATTTAACAAGTCATCAATCGTAACGACTTGAACTTCCTTAAAAAAGATAGCCTCGGCACTCACTTTTATTACTGGTGAAGTATCAGGCTTATGCTGTGTAAATGACTGCGGCAAAACCACTTTCTCATCGGGCTGTAAAATCTCAACATCACCCGTATTCATCATTAAAAAGAAAACCAAAATAGTAAAAATATCCATCAAAGAAACAAGATTCAACTTACTACCACTACTCGATAGACCTCGTCTCTGCTTCGAGCTAGCCGCACCACCGCTATTAAGCGCGCTCATAATAAAACTCATGATCGCGTCCTTCTGTTCACTTCAATCGTCGCGACCTTATGCTTATAAGGCATGCCATCGAATACCGCTAAATCTGCTGAAACTGGCGCATCACCAAAAGCAATATCCGGAAACAACTCTGCATCCACAACATCCGTTACCACAACCGCACTATAAGACCGCACAGCATCCATAGTTGAAATCACTTTATGATAGGGAATAGATTCAGATACCAGCAGAGTAAGGTTTTTTCTATCGGCACCTTTAATCTGTAATTCTCGCTTTAAAGCCTGAAGCACTAAAGAAACATTGTCATAATCTGGAGTACCATCCACTTTATTATTAATAGATCGCAGTAAAGTCCCCTCAGGAAAATTAACTAATATCTCCGCATCTTTTATAACGACTTCAATTTGTTTTTGACTAATTTGTTCAGCGCTATCACCGGCAGAAGCTGGCAGTTGAATATCAATAACGGTGATACGAGTAAAAACCATGCTTAGCAACAACACAGGCACGAGTACAATCATTAAATTCATAAAAGGGGTAATATCAAGATCAGCTTCTTGACGCGCTTTTTTCTTCTGAATAAACATAAATAGACCGTTATCGATTAAGTATTATGCAGCCGCTTTAATATCGTCTTTCCGTGACGCTGAACTCGTATTTTTACCGGCTGAGTAGGCGTTAAGGCACTTCACACAAATCACATCTAAACTGTCGACAATCTGCGACGTCTTTGTTTGTAAAAGCGCATGAAATAACAATAAAGGAATGGCTGAAATCAATCCGAACGCGGTTGTATTCATGGCAACAGAAATACTGGCTGATAGTAAACTCGCTTTCTGCGCAGGATCAGCATCGGCGACAGCAGTAAAAGCAGCAATCAAACCGATAATCGTACCCAGCAAGCCCAACAAAGTCGCCACATTGGCAAGCGTTGATAAATAACCCGTGCGTTTTTCTAAACGAGGAACTGTCTCCATGACTGTTTCTTGCATCGCATAAACCACATCATCTTTAGATTCAGAATTCAGGATTTTTGATACACCCGCAGTAATGATTTTGCTAGCGGGAGCAGATGAACTGCGCGTATATTTTATTAATTGATCAAACTTACGGTGCTGCAAAAGCGGCAATATTTTTTTACAGGCTTGAATATTTGTAATACGGGCCGACGTTAAAAAGACCCAACGCTCAAGCGTAATAACCAGCCCTATTACTAACACTAAGGCTATTGGATACATAAATAAGCCACCGGTTTGAAAAAAGGCAACAATTGCGTTTAAAGGATCCATAATTTATCTCGTCTGAATTTAACTTGTTAATGACTTATTGGTTTTTACAGGGCGGATACCCTTAAATCAATCACGTCTACTGAACCAGCGTTTGATTTATATCAATAGAAATAATAGAGGATTTATACATTTCTTATGTGATTAGACCCGCATTTTATAAGGCGACTAAACGCTGCTTTATTGTATTGCGTGCAGAGTCACATGTTTAGAGAGTCGCATATTTAAAGAGTCACATATTTAGAGAGCATTAAGATAATCAAGACTCCATTTACGAAAAAAACCTTCACATTTCTGGTCTTATCTCAATCTACTCAAGGCGTAAACTAGGGATTCAATTGACGTTTAAACTTAATGACTCGTCTAAACTCATCGCGATCAAGTAACTCGAAGCTTTCATCGACCAAGCGTTCTAATGGCTGATAAAACGCCTCTGGAGCGGCTACTTTCTGCCAAGGAACAATATACAAAACCTTTGGCTGCTCCTGATTACCCTTAAAAGTAGATTCTAATTCAATCGTTTTATTCTGTGCCGAAGCCGAGCTTACATTGAAGATTAATCCAATAATAAAAAACAACGATAAAACGCTATTGACGTTAAATAAAGGCAGAAATCGATTAAGCAGCAGCATTAGGAAGACTCCTTTTCTATACGGCGATTCAAATCGGATATCCAATGAATAACACGTTTATCGGGAGACGCTGCATATTGTTGATAAGCCTGGTAATGATCTAAGGCCTGTTGATAATCACCGCGATATAATTCATAAAAGATCGCAATATTCCAATGCGTCATGGCATTATTGGGTGAGTTTTTTAATGCCTGTAAGTACATCGCTTCAGCCTCCTCCATTCGCCATTGTTCTCGTAAAAAAATAGCATAATGATTCAACGCCGTCGGTGACTGAGCACCTGCTAATAACATCGCCTTAAATGCACTATCAGCCGCCGCCATATCGTGACTCTTAATAGCAGATAAAGCCCTATTTAATTCAGCTCTAGCTTTTTTATTATCGACTATTTGTGTATTCGACTCTTTTTCAGCAAGCGCATTGTTAGCCGATGATGATTGATCTGAAAAATTCAAAAAACTCGAGCATGACGATGTCATTACTATTGAAACTAAGATCAATATTCTTAATAAAATATAACTCATTACATTCGCTCCGGTAACATTTCACGCTTGCCATATTTGGCGGGGATTAATTGCGCTAACGCTTGATACGAATCCCTTACCCACTCACTATCAATGCCTTGCCATGAACGCTCAATATTGATCGTATAAAAATCTATCGCTTTCTCTTCAAAAGGATAAGCCTGCTCTTCTAACAGAAAATTATATTGCTCAAGCTCTAAGGCCGTTAAGCCTGCAGGTCTTTCAGAAGCCAACAGGGCCGAAGCTAACCCAGCATAGATCTCAGCTATACGATAAGTCGCCTGCGTAGAAAATAGTTCGAGATTATAGCTAAGCGCTTTATGGTAGGCGTCAAGAGACACTTTCATAGCCTTACGTTTATTTGCCATCGACTGCTTTAATGGATGCGCTAGTGGAATAGATTGGTAACTAAGAAGCGTGGTTTCAGCCAATTCTACGGCCGAAAAAGCAGCAAGATAACGCGAACGTTCGGTTGGTGATTCAGCATTTTTATGCGTAACCATTAACTTACGTAACCAATATGCCCGCTTATCCAAAGCCAGCGTTTCGGCATAAAGCTCAGTCAAGCGATACTGCGCTTCCATATTATCGGCTAAAGGCAGTGTGTAGCTATGCGCATAACTTCGATAGCTATCGATAGCATTATCAATATCCTCGGCTAAATAATAAAACTCTGCCGCTGAATATAAAGCCTGCTGGCGTACATTAGGATCATCATCGTCTACCGATATTTTTTTGGCTTGTGCGGCAGCTAAGGGCCAGTCTTCAAGCGATTTATAAGCCAGAAGTAACTGAGAAGGCATTGCTTTAGTGGCAGTATCAGTGACGAAACGCTGCTGGAAATCGGTCATAACCGTAACGGCTTTTCGCCACTTTTTTATTTGCAAAAACAAGGCTATCGCATCGCGCTGTGCAGATAAACGAATACTGCTGCTTGGCGCCAGTTCAACCACGCGCATAAAATTATTAGCTGCAAGTGCATGCTCACCCGCCTCAGTTTGCAGTAAGCCTTGCTGATAAATACTGGCCGCATAATTCTCTAAGCTTGCAGCATAGTGTTGCTGATACAGCGAACTACCAACATCTTTGTTCAATACACTTAATACTTCAGCATATGCCTGCTCTGACAGATCATATTCATGTAATTCACGCTGCGCATGCGCAATGGACAAATACGCTATGACCTTAAACTTCTGGCTATCTTCGACACTAGTACTAGATGCATCCGTATTATCAATCGCTAGCCGATCCACTAACTGCTGCCCTACTTTAATGGTCTCATTGAACTGCTTGAGCGAAAACAATGATTGCAGCGTTTGCGCTAACACAGCATTTGAGCGGTTATCATTGGGAAATGTACTGACAAATAATAAAGCGCTTTGATTTTTAGCGATTTGCCATTGCTCAGTTTGTTGTTCAATTTGTTGCTTGCTTGCGTTCACATCATCATTTATAGGACTATGAGAATTGTGTCCCGCAATAAGATGATCATAGGCCAGAAGCGCAGCGTAAGCAGCTTCGTTATGCTGATTAAAAACAGGCTCTGTAGCAGTTGGATTGGGTGAAGAATCTATTCCACTACTATCCTGACGACCAAAACTGCCATAGGCTGCGTTTTCATAAGCCTTTATAGCTAACTGATAGCTTTTAGACTCAAAACGCGTCTCACCTAACAAGAACCAGATATTATCGATTTCAGCTGATGACGGTATATTAGCTATCCAGGTTTCATACCAGTCACCCGCTTGCTGATAGAGCAACTGAATATCTTGCTCACTCATTAACTGAACGGATTCATCAATGACTGCCTGCCGTTCGATAGGATTTTGCTCTATACGGTTTCTCTCTATACGATACAAGGACGCTTTACGCTGTCGCTGTTTGGTCTGCGCCAAATGATGATAATAACTCGCCAGCTCTTTAATATAGAGGCTTAAACTGTCTTGTATCGCCAAACGACTCTCTGTACTAGCCATAGACCAAAATTCAGAGTGAACACCATAGGCTTGCACATATTGCTGTTTTTGCTCACGCACGCGATCAGGAAAAACACCTGCGGCATAGACTTCAATAAGCTGCTTATGGAAGTCTGGAGCGTTAGAGGCTTTAGAATAACGATAAATATAAGCGGCAAGCGTATCGGCGCTATCAATAAAGCGCTTCTTCTCTAAATAAAGACCAGCTAAATTTTGATACAGCTTAGGAACATACTCCGGCTCACTTAAGCCTACATAAAACTCATCTAACATATCAGCAATGGTTTCTGAGCCAGCCTCATAAGAAAACGCTAAACTCATAACCCTTAATGTGTCGTTGGTTAACGCCTGCTGACTAGAAAGCGCGTGCTTTGCGAGTAGCTCATTATCGGTATCTAATTGTGGCTGATTATCTAAGACGGTAAAAAACGCTTTAATTGCAGAGCGGTAACGACCTAATTTAAAATCTGACCAACCGAACATATACCACGAGTTCATTAGGAAAGTGGCTGAGTTATCGGTCTTTTTTGCTGACTGTTTTGATGTGTTTAAAAGAAGCGTCGAGCGATCAATCACCGATCGATAAGCATGGCTGGCTGCCGCATAATCCGCCGCCGCAAAGAGTATCTCCGCACGACGAAATTGTGCCTCACTGTAATAGACTGAATTTGGTGCTTCGATAACTAGGCGATTAAACACCGCTAAGGCCTTTGGTATATCACCACTCATTTCATAGGCTTTAGCCAACGGATACAGTATTTGATCTAACTGGTCTTCATCAAACAATCCTTGATCAAATAACGCTTCATCAAATACTGCTTTATCAAATAACGCTTCATCAAACAGTGCTTCATCAGCCTGAATAACCGCCAGACCATCTTGTTGGTCATAATGCGCTAGTAACGCTAGGTAAGAGTCTATAGCTTCTTTATAAACAGCCTTAGGCGGTAAACTGGCATCATTGACTTGTCGCTCTTCGGCAATCTGTAAATGAATATATGCAAGGCGTTGCTGTATTTCCTGCCGGACCAATGGTTTATCCGCTAATGAAAAAGCCTCTTTATAAGCTGTAGAAACTTCAAGCAGCAAACTCTCTTCTGTCGCCTCACTCAGCTTATCGATTGTTTGAGTGCGCAGTTCTTTTAAGTGATCTCTGGCCTTAGGTAATTCAGCTAAAGTATTATCAACTTGCTTAGAGAGATCTTCCTGCTGAAAAAACCGATCACCCAACAGAGTACAGGAAGACAAATATACAATAAAAAATAGCATAGACAGCTTTAAAAAAGGAGATCGCAGCATTAGCCCTGCTCCCTTAATAAATCTGGCTGATTATTATTTTTAGGCTTAGTACTCGAATTAATAAGAGGATTAACAATTAAAGACGTTTCAAGCTGACGCTCAAGCAAAGCCGCCTTAGAGAGTCGTGCCTTACCCATATAACGCAGTAAACGTGATTCTCTATCTAATAGCTCCTTATTTAAGTGAGCGACAATGCTGACTTCTACCTTTTCGCGAAGAGCAGCTAAATCATTGCTTTGAATCTCGATGCGCTCTCGCTCATTATCTAATCGCTGCCTATAAAAGGTTTGCTCAGTTATTTTGTTAACCAAAGTGGGAAAAATCGCTACTCGAGTGTTTGCTTCTTCAAGCGCTAAGGCAATGGCATCTCGTAATTTTTGTTTTTTCCATACCCGACTAACTTGATCACTACTAACAGTCCAATACAGCACTTTCTGCATTTTTTCTAATTGTAGCCGTATGGCTTTTAACGAATCGACTGAGGGGAGTTGATTATTTGAAGTATTTATTTCTCCAGTAAGAAGCACTTTTTCAATTTTAGCCAGAGATAACAAAGCACTTTTAATACGAGCCTCACTGGCTTTCTCTTCTTCAGTTAATAACAAATGCGAACCGTCATGACGCTGAGATTCTAATAATGTTGTTGATAATTGATCAAAGCGAGCCATGACCTTGTTTAGCCTTACTGTAAATTCATTTTGAGCAACGCCACTCAATAATTCAACACCTCTTAACTGTCGTTCTTTAATCGCGAAATCAAAGGTGTCGATGCGGCTGCGCCAAGTTTGTAGATTACTCTCTAGCCAATAAATATCATTTAATTGTCCGAATAAACTACGCATAGATTTTTTGGCGAGAAGCTCACTTAAATGCTGCTGCAAACGATTGGGCTTAACTATTGCCGGTGCAAAAAATACAGCGTCACTATCTAGCCAGTGACCATTATCTAGCCAGTGACCATTTAGGGACGCATTAGACTGCCGAGAAACATCAAAACCTAACATCACAGACAATTCACTATTAGCCTGATAATTTTCAATATCTTTTGTTAGCTGTTTTAAACCATCTAGCTCATTTGCCATTTTTTCTAAAGCAAAATCATAGGCTTTTAAAGCCTGCGCATTAAGACCCGATGCGTTATAAATAAAAGGCACTGCCAACAAGGCTTCATAAGTCGTTGACTCAGCCATTGGGCGTGATTGCAACTTCAACCATGGCGTTAATGCCGCTTCATAATCCACTTGCTTGCTTTTTTTATTACTACTGCTACTGCTATCGAGCCCTTTATTAATAGATGCCCATCCATAACCGACTAGCGCGCTGCCCTCTTGCGTACTCCCTTGCCTCACTTTTAAAAAGTAATAAATCGCCTTTTCACTTTTCCCTTCACGCAAATAAAGATACGCCAATGTTGTCAGCACTCTATCTCTTAGCTCAATTAATTCATCGAACTCGTCAGTGTTATTCGACTGATTAATTGCTTTATATAAACGTTCTAAATTATTTACTGAAGTTTCCCAACTCTCATTATCAAGACGGACACTATTAACCGCTTGATTATAATCACGGTAGTAACGATAAATAGATGACTTAGAAAGCGAAGGTGAGAAGGACAATGTTAATAGAGGATTAACCTCTTGGTTCTCTCGGCTCTCTTGAGCCAGTTCAAAAACACTGACTTCATGTAAGTAAGCTAATTCATCATATAAATCTGCTGTAAGGTGATCATCAACATGAGAGAACGCATTTAACGCCAAAGAAGTATTATTTTTTTGATAGGCTAATTTACCCAAATAAAACCAAGCTCTGGCTCTATTTTCTAAATATTTTTTTGAGGGAGGAGGATCTTCTGACAACTGATTTTTTTCAAGTATTGATTCAAACGTCATCTGCGCCTGTAAATCCATACCATAAGATAGCTGTATACCGCCTAATAAAATCTCAGAATCATCTTGATGATTAACTAAACTTTGCTGTTGCTGTGCGACCAAGATCTCCGTCATGGCTTGGAAATAGTTTTGCTGAAAGAATTCGTATAGGGCCACGCCATAGCTTAGATCATTAACTCGATGTTCGTTGAGTTTACCGTCTTCTCTCGAATTCGCTTCTGCCACTAAGGTGAAACTCAGACAGATAAATAAAATCGTCAAGCTCCATTTTATAATGGCAGCATTATTTCTACTTGCGCCACTTACGCGACTGGCACTACTAGCGCAATACATACCCTCAGGGCAGTCAATATTAGGAGGCATCATTAAGCGCTTATAAACAACCATTGTGTGCTATCAACATCAGTTCCACTCAACCACTGAAAATTCAGGTTGATACAGCCGAGTTGAATCTTCAATTAACAGCTCCAATTTTTTAGCGTCACTGGATTTATTAAAAGTAAATGAAGTAGCACGACGATAATCGCGATCATTTGGCCCTCGACCGGTAAAAACAGCAACAATCTCATGCTCACCCGATTTTATATTGCCTAGGTATAGGCGCTGAACACCACCACGGATCAAGGCATCTAACTGTCTATCGGTGTATAAATGACTAGCTACTTCGCGCTTATCTACGCTCACAGTAACGGCATCTAATTTAAAAAACTCGCCAATATCCAGTGATAAAAAAACCGCAAGCTGTGTATTACTAGGAAACATCAACTCTTCTTCGAGAATAAATAAATCCCGATTCAACGCTAACACTTGTTTTTTTAAATCCTGCAATGCCAAATCAAGTGATTGATTACTAGATAAGTTATCAGTTAAATCATCACCTGAAACATCACTCGCCTTAGCCACAGAACACAAGACTATTAAAATTAAAGCATGAGTGAATAGCTTAGGTATCACAGAAAAAAAGCGATTGGACATAGACGAAACCGATTGATTTTTGGGTTAAATTGAACGCGTATGCGTTAAATCACAAGCGTATGTGTTAAATGAAAAGCATATGAATTAAATATAGCTTGATTCCGAAACGCCACCTGTGACTCAGTTCTTAGCCTGCGCTAGCAAACGGTACTGTGTCACAGGCTATACAGATAAGAATTATCAACGAATGTTTAATGGACGATGTGACTCATAGTGTTGAATTAATTAGATTGAATTAATTAGGCTTAACTAAAGATTTAAGCAATGACACCATTACTAATGGATGAGAGCGTTTCAAAAGCGGTATAACGATCGAGATTACTGCCTAAGCCATTACCGAAGAGACTCTGAAACTGCCCTACCTGACCATGTAATGCAAGATAGTTAAGCAACACCGTATCTACTAAGCCATTCACATTGTTTGCTGGCGCAAAGCCATTGCCGGTTTCAACAGAGGCATCAGCGCGCATCCAACCAATTTGCTGATGCACAAGCTGCTCATCGCCCACGCCTATTAATTGCGGTGCAGAGCCAGGGTTATAGACCAAAATAAAAGAGGCCGCGGTTGATGAATTATCACCCGTCCATACCCCTTTACCACCACCGTTTTCTGACTCGTCGACCATGCCATTACTAAACACTGAGCCATCACTGAATACATAGAGCATAAGCGGAATACCTTTGCGTGCTGCATATTCAAGGCAAGCACCCATGCAGCGACCTGCGCGTAAATCGCGTTGTTCTCCAGTCGCTCTATCGCCAGTATGGTAATCATAGCCGCCGAGCGTAATGGTTCCTGCTCCAGCAAAACCGTCAATCACCATTTTCATAACCGATGCGGTTTTTCTAAACTCTCGCTCTTCATCAAATTCTGTTTCTGAAAAAATACCGCCCGCATCATTAACAATAATACGATCCGCAGGGTTGGCCGCGTTTCTATCATCAGGGTTCACTAAATCAATATCACCTTTATCAGCAAGGTCGGCGCTCTTCACATACTGACAATTAACATTGTCTGCGATATCAGCATGATTACTTAATCCTGTATTCACCTGCGCAAATTTGGCAGCACTAATACGTTGTACCGATTCCATTACCGATACAGCCTGCTCTTTTCCTAAAATAACATTGAGATCACCAGTATCAACCAAACCAACGACATCGCTGGGTCGGTCAATTTTTGTAGGAGGTATTTCAGGATTAATCATCATGGCTGGTGCCATTGAATTACCGCCAGAAACACTGCTACGCGAGCCAATTAAATCGGCCAAGCCACCAGTAGCGCCTGCTCTAGCAATACCGTACATAGGATTATGCGGATTATTGCCCGTGTCATTATCTGAACGCGCGGGAATAACTGCTCCATTAATATTGCCAATGGCTGTCGTCGCTTTTTCCGTTATACCCTGTAAAAACGCACTATCAGCATGAAAGGCTAAACCTAATTGAGTATCGATATTCTGCCCAACCATTGGCACTCTATCACCCGGCAAACCCAGCTTGCTGTAACCCGCCGTACTTAAAAAATCCATTTGCCCGCCAGGCCCACCCACTAATACATTAGAGCCAGATATATTGGCTCCGCCTGCTAAATCAATACAGATAAAAGGAATTTTTCGACCGGCAGCGCCGCCTAAGCCACAGGGTGAACGAAACAATTCAAGGTCGGGAGCTAAATCTGCAAAGGCCCGATTACTGGCTAGTAAATTTAACCCTGAAATACCAGCAACCGAACCCAAGCCAAAACGAAAGCCTTGCGCAATCAATTCTCGACGCGTCATTGGACGTCGATGATCCGCGTGCGTTAAGGGCTGATTAAGACCAAAGGTTTTAGTACGCTTTGACATGGTAATGCTCCAAATAAAATAACTGGCTAACGAATAACATAGGCTTCACTACTGAAGCGTCACGGCAGAACTAGCCAACACCGCAGCACAGGCTGCTTTAGCGGCCAAGGCCGTTACACCATCGTCACAGCCACCACTGCACCGAGATAAACCCGCAGGGTCAGGATTAGAGACTGGATCAATTTCGGCAATGCCATCAGCATCGGTGAATAACAAATGGTGCAATTGCTCTTTCACATCATTAGCAATGGGCTGTGTAGATAGATTGGTGTTTAAAGCAGCCTTAATCATAGGATCAATAAAATCACTGTCCCAATCGGCTAATGATTTTGCATTAGCATCATCAATCGTCGGATCATCCACTTCATCTAAGCTAATACCTAACGCATCACGAGCAGGCTTGCTCTCTACCATTGCGTTGCAGTAAGCAATAGCCAGCTGGGTAATACCCATTTGATGAGCCGATAAAAACCCTAAAATATCTTCGTTAGAAGGAAGCTGCTGAATAACCAAATTGTAAGTTGCTGTCACCGAAGCAGTCGATGAATCAATACCGGTAATCTGCGCAAGCGACTCTCTTATTTCTGAGAAATTTCTCAGTGCTACAGCTGAGTTCTCAAGGCCCGTTGACGAAAAAAGAGGATCATCAAAGGTCGCTTCTAAATACACATTACTGTGAATGCCTAACTGCTCAAATGATAAGAAAAACTGATCGACATCGGCACCATTTTCTAACGACACAAGCATGCCCTGCGCATTAATTGGATGTCCCGTTTCAGGCAGATAATTGAGCGGCTGCAATTGTGTGTTTAATTGCGTATACACTTGCCCTACAGAAGAAACCTTACCGTTAACCCCTACTCGCAAGCCTTGAAGATCCAGAGGCTGTAGCATAGTCTCCGACCCTAAAATCAAGTAATAGGGATTATTAAATAAGTAACTGTAGTTGTCGTATTGACTCACTTCAAAAACGATATAACTATTGGGCGTACCGGTTAGCTCTTCAATAATGGGGTCCGTAAGCGGATCAGCATCGTCATCAACTAAAGAGGCCAATCTAAATAATAAGAAATACTTTTGTCCAACACCCACATCAAAGTTAGTTTGAATATCACTTATTGACAGTGCTCGCTTATGAATAGCCACAAATCGAATGGCGCCTTGCCATGGTCGGTTACCTGTAATTTCATTGCCAAGAATAAAGGCATAATCACGATTCCAACTATTTAGATTACCACCGCCCTGAGGATCAGGATCAGCACTGCGAGTGAGCACACCATCGACAAATATCTGTCGGCCAGTATCAGGATGAAAAGTCACCACAACATGCTGCAATCCTGCTTGCGCATTCTCATCTGCATCAGCCGTTGAAAACATCGGTCGCCCATCGGCATCGGTCACATTGGCGCGATTCAAAAAATCGTAGTTATACAGTGATTGCCCTAGAGTGAAATTCCGCTCAACCGTATTATTTGAATAACTGATAATGCGCGGCGATTCATCTTGCGTCACATTGGCAGGGAAAACCCAGGCTTCAATACTGTACTCACCCGTCGCTGTAATTTCGTCATAGAGTTTTCGGCTATCTTCTACTGAAGCTTGCGCGCGTCCATCACGGAACTGAATACCCCAATTATCTAACCAATCGTAATCACCAATTAATGTGAGTGGCATTAAAGGGCTCACGTTACTGCGGTCGGCAATGACATCGCTGCCCGTGCCTAAACGAAACTCATACTGAGCAATAACATGCGTCTCTACCCTGCCACCACTGGATGCCTGAATACCATCGGCATTCATACGCAGTGCTAAACTCGTTACTAAGTCTGCATCTACGGGTTCTATATCATCAGGCAATAACACTTCAATTTGCGCCTGCATCTCCGCTGCGTTAATCGCGCAATCACTCCAGCAGTTATGAGACTCATCTCTTAACCGAACAACTAAGCGAGAATCTTCGGCATTGGCTAAATCAATTTTAGTGCGAGCGGCTTCATAAGCGCTATCAATATTACTATGAGCAAATAAAGGGGTTTGCCTAACTTGTACAGGTGCACTATCGCTATGACAAGCCACACAATTAGTCGCTAATAACGGATAAACTGTGGTTGAAAAAAGACTGGCATCTTCAGGTAAAACAATAGCACCCGTGGGGGTTTGATTGGCTGGTGCCGTAAAATTAATGGTTGTTGATTCAGTTGCACCAATTCCATCGGCCCACTGAGTAATAAAGTCAGTTAAAGTGTCACTGCAAACAGTAGCATCGACACTCCAACAATTGTGACCATTGGCGACGCGGGTAACCAGAGTAGATGTAGCGGGATCAGCCAAGTTAACCAAGGTTAATGCGGCATCGTAGGCCATATTAATATCATCATTTCGAACAAACTTAACTGTGCCTTGGCCACCTTGCATATGACAATTAGCACAGCCAATAACCTCTTCAACCACTTCATCCCAAAAAAATAACTTAAAATCTCTAACCGCTTGATCACGAGGATCAGGACCGGAGTAAGTCACATTTTCTGCCACTGGCGCACCGCCTACTTCTGGCGCAGCCTGCTGTGATTCTGTTGGCGCGCCACTACCGCCAGAGCAAGCATAGAGTGATATTGCGAGTAATAAGAAAATAATACGCTGACTTAAGCTACGTATTAAAGGGCTCTTATACAACATATAAAACCCATAAAAAATATAAAACGCATAAGATGAATTATGGCGATTATTCATTTAATCCTTCCCGCTGCTAGCTGCATTAATATCATTGAATTCATCATTGGTTAAACCGGTTAATTACCCGCACAATAAATGGCGGTTTCAGCAAATACGCGTTTCAAATTGTAATTATTCGTTTTAAAAATGAGTTTAATGCGTTCAACTTCATCAATGTCGTTTTGATCAGCCGGTTCACGTAAACAGCTCGATTGGAAAGCATGCAACACATGGCTACGTGCAAAGGCATCGCTATTCGCTAACTCTTCACCCATGCTCTTGGCTCCGTTACCACCGCCTTGTAAACCTAGATTATTGGTATCCCAACCTAACAATTTTTTATTTACGCCATCACGCCAAAAATTATCCCAGCGATCATCGGGAGTAATAAATCCATGCGGGAATGTCGTTGCATTAATACTGTATTTCGCTTCTACAACATCAGCGGTATAACGTATATTCCCAACTTCAGGGTCATCGCTATAATCAAATTGATAAAAGGCAAAGGCCTGCGCAAAAGGATCCATACCACTATGGCAACCCACGCAGTTATTCATAAATAAGCGGCTATCACCGCCGGGCGTTCGAGAAATATCCTGACGAATACGATCAGCGGGACGAGTAGTATCTTTTAATTGTTCTAAGTCATAACCCAGATGATGAAGCACCGTATAACGAAACATTGCTCGGTTAGTACCCGCAAAGAAAAAAGCTCTAGCCGCTGCACGGCTGGTCATCACACCTGCTGTTGCATTACTCGGCAAGCCAATAACGGCAGGGTCCGATTGCACTCTGGCTTGCAAAACAGAGAGACTACCCAAATCGAGATTAGAAGCCTCTAAAGCTTCATAATGCGCATTACTGTTATTGGAATACGCTGGCGAATTAGTGCCTACATAAAGTACATCATCATAAAGAATACGCCGAAAATCAGCCTCGTCACGCACTAGGCCAATATAAGTCGCTATATAATCATTAAGTGGAACAAAAATATCTTGGTCTCGATTAGTCCAAGGAGCAGCAATATTTTTTAGCGTAACAGAATAGAATGCAGGGTTAGCCATAGCAACATTCGCCGCATCTATCATGGTATGCGGGCCAGAAAGTTTACTCTCATCAATATATTGTTCCATCAAATCAAGTATCGTTTCACTCGGCGGCACACCTGCAAGTCGATCGTGCATGCGTCGCGCCTGCTCTCGTGATCCCGCCATAGCTGCAGTCGACCATACTGATAACAATAGCGATAAAGCGAGTAATAAATTAACGACAGAAAATAATCGCATAACTCGATAATGATTAAGAAAACTAAATTGCGCCGCAAATAACTGGGTTTTCACCGATTTCTCCCTATTCAATTAATAGCCAGAGTATTGGATTGACTATTAATCATTAAGCAATGGCATTGCTATCTATTACTTGCTAAATTTGAGATCAGCATTTAAACCCTACGCCTTAGGATTGAGAACCCCTAACCTTCTCGCTTTACAAGTTACATCACAGCTTCACCTTGACCCACGTCACGACTTGAACACTCCTAGCCAAGCAATCAATGCTTTGACTGAGTAAGCTCCCTCTCTTCATCTATGCTTTATTTTTAATAGAGACTTAAGCTAAGAATCTCTATTCACTTTACTTTCAAGCACTTAATCTTTTAAACGGTTTAACTGTCCGTGTAGGAATCGATAAAAATATTTCGGTATAAATATTCAGTATAAATAAAGCAAAGAAAAAAATGGAACACTGTACTCATTATTGTTTCGTGAACCAGCTCAACGAAGCCATTAGTGACAACACTGACAATAGTGTGAGAGCTCAAAGACTCTCTCAATTTGTATTTTCTTTTTATAGATAGCGATTTATCAATGCCAACTCGTCAATAGCAACGAACTGTTTATCGGACCATTACCGAATCCTTTATGCCATGAGAAATAATCCAAGCACTTGTTCAAACATTACAAGCATTATTGCAAGCGCCTCTTTTTATCAAGCTGCCCAGCGTTTGATAAAAACTGCTGCCTTTAGCGGCTTGGTTTTATTGCAAATAAGCTGCGGCGGTGGTTCAGCCAATGGAAAAAGTGTAGCGGGAACAGATTTAACAACAAATTTATCTGGCTTTGATATTCCAATATTTTATGTGCGACGTTCACTCCCCGAAAATGACTTAAGCCTTGAAACACCTTATGCATTCAATCCAGGCGCTCACTTATTTTACCGAGACTCAGCCTCTGCTAGTGCTAATGACATCAATATTACTGCCAGAGTATTCGGACCCGACGCGAACTACGACGTTAAAGACTTAGACATATCAGCAGATGGACAGCGATTATTGTTCGCCATGCATCCCCCAGAAGTAGACCCTGAAAATCCTGTATTCACTTGGGATATTTGGGAATACACCATTGCTAGCGACACACTACGACGTGTTATTTCGGATGAGTTTATTGCGATTAAAGGTCAAGGACATGATATTGACCCCGCATACTTACCATCACCCAATCCTAATGAACCAGAAAATATCGCCATCGTATTTTCATCAACGCGACAAATAAGTAATCAAGTCACTTTACTTAATGAATTAAAAGGCGCGTTTATTGGCTTAAATGAATTATCAGCCAGACAGCAAAGAGACCTCGATAACGGCGCAATTCAAACGCTGTCTTTGCATGTTTATGATGAAACACTTAACACTAGCGATGCCATGCGACAAATCACCTTTAACCAAAGCCATGACATTGACCCCTTAGTATTACCATCAGGAAAAATACTATTTAATCGCTGGGATAATATTGCTGGGCAGAATACCTTTAGCCTCTATAGCACCACACCTCTGGGTGCCGAAACAACATTGATTTATGGCTACCACAGTAATGCGACTAGCGGCACTAATAACGGTGAAGCCATCATCACGCAGTTACAACTTCAACCGCAAGCCAACAATATGTTGTTAGGGTTACAACGCGAACGTGACTTAGCCCCCACCCTCTTAGGCGGCGCTTTAGTCACCTTAGATATTGAAAACTATATCGATAGAAATACAGCCACTTTCACCAACACCGGCTTACTCGCACCCGCGTTTATACCGCTGCTCAACACTGTCGTTTACACAGATGACAGACTCTCACCCGATGGTCGCTTTAGCTCTGTAAGAGCATTAAATGATGGCACTAATCGATTTTTAGTGAGTTGGTCTCCCTGCCTTGTAGATCTTAATGATGCTGCCGTTCCTTGTAGCGTTAACCCTACTGGCACCGCTGTTGATCCCACTTACGGTATCTGGTTACTGGATATCAATGACCCCAACAATCCCTTATTACAGCCAATAGTATTAGGTGAAAGTGGCTTTATGCTAACGGATGTCATGATTGCAGAAACACGCAATGAAGCTGCTTTCGTTATGCCCTCAACCGATGATTTTGCCGACGCTGACAGCCAACCAAGAGGCATCCTTAACATTCGATCTGTTTATGACTTAGATGGTGTAGACGTCGCTAACGGCGGCATTACCGCGCATGCCGACCCTAGCATCACACACCCATCAACCATCAATGCAAAATTTTTAAGGCTAACAAAAGCCGTATCGATTCCCGATGAAGCCGTACATGAATTCGATAACAGTGCCTTTGGGGTTAACAGAGCACAATTAATGCGGGAGATTATTGGTTATTTACCGATTGAGCCCGATGGCTCTGTCCGCGGCATAGTCCCAGCCAACATTCCCTTTTTGATTAGTGTTGTTGATGCCAGCGGCAAACGAATTTCTGCACGCCACCAAAACTGGTTAAGCCTAGCGCCTAACGAAACACTTGAGTGCAATGGCTGCCATACAGCGAACAGCACAAATCCGCATGGAAGACTTAACGCACAAGCGCCCTCGGTGAACAATGGCGCGCCACTGCCCTTAGGCGTGTATCCCAACACCGAACAAAATTTAGGTATTGTCGGCGACACCATGGCTGAAAACTTTTCTCGCTTTATATTGCCTGATCCTGCACCGGAACTAAAAGAACGACTAAGCAATGCCGATTTAAATTATGTCGATGACTGGACGGATGAAACAAGTGGCATATTAAAAGCACCCTCATTTTCGATAAGTTATGACAACTTAAATACGTCTAACCCTGAAAACCCTTTTTGCAAATTAGTCCGCGCTAGCAATCCCGCCACTTGGTCAACACTGTGTCGTATCGTTATAAATTATGAACAACATATACAACCTATTTGGGAAGCCATTCGCACACCAATAGCCGACGGAACACCGGCCGCTACTACTTTTGATAGTTGTGTCGGCTGTCATACATCCAATAATGGAAGCCGAGTGCCTGCCGCACAATTAGATTTAACGGCCACAACATCAGATATAGAAGCTGACCACTTCACTTCTTATCGCGAATTACTGCGCGCCGATGATGAGCAAGCACTTGAGGGCGCAGTAGTCACCGAGCGTCGCTTAGAGTGCACCACCTTAGATGAAGACGATATGCCCATCACCAATATTGTTACGCCCGCACCCATCGGTGCCAGCATGAATGAAGCTGGCGCCAACTTTAGTGTTAGCCCTAATTTTTTTAATTGCTTTACAGCCGATAACAATTGCCGATCAAACTTTGGAGCAGCGACACCAGTGGACTGTGTTGAAATTGGTGGAGACCCCATTGTTATGGAGCCTTTAAATGTACCCGTTAATCATAATGGTTTACTCACAGACGAAGAGTTGCGCTTAATTGCTGAGTGGCTGGATATTGGCGCACAGTATTTTAACAATCCCTTTAATGCGCCTACACCTTAAAAATACTGAGCTGAATATAATACTAATGATTTTGCATTACCTGCCAATCACGCTTCGACAACTAGCACTATTTATAATGGTACTGTTCACAACAGCTGTACTCGTTTTAACACCTGTTAATAGCTATGCCAAACAAGATGAAAAGTTAACGCTCAGCATATTAGAACCCTTCCTCGACTTTCATACCGGCCCCGGAAAAAACTACCCTGTATTTTATATTGCGCAGTATGGCGAAATTATTGAAGTCCAAAAACGCCGTAATGATTGGTTTAAAGTTAATCTCAATGTGAATGGAGACAGAGTAAAAACTGGCTGGGTTCATCGTAAGGCTATTGGATTAACTATGCGTTCAAGTAGTCTTCCAGAAATGATCGCCAACAATAAAGCTAACATTTCAGAAGAAGATATTGTGTTAGCAAAAGATGACCCTCTACTAAGCACCCTATTTAATCCTAATCTTTATTTTGGCTTTAATTATGGACAAAGGGCGTCGGCCGATGTGGTCGGCGTACATATTGGAAAGCATATTACTGATAGTTTTAATGTAGAGCTACAAGTAGATGAATTTTTAGGCGCGACGGCACAAGGACAAACTTGGGCTGGTATTCTCGCATTCAACGCCTTCCCTGCTTGGCGTCTTTCGCCATTCACCGAAATAGGCGCTGGCAGTATTCACTCCACTGCTAGAGGCACTAATAGTCAACAAAATGCCGGTTCGAATAAATTTTTACAGTCAGGATTCGGTCTACAGCTACGATTAAGTGACAGATACCGATTACGCTTGGAATATCGACACCTCAATGTTCTGACATCCAATGATAACAACGGAGAAATCGAAACATGGCATATAGGCTTCAGCGGTTACTTTTAATTGCGCTTAGTTTAGTCGCAACTCTTTTTAGTGTTGGCGCATCCCTCATTAGTGTTGGCGCAGTAGCAAAAGCGCCAGAAGTTATTTCGCCAGATATTGATCGGCGAGAAATTAAAGTGGCGCGTATTGATAACGAAAATATCGAAATCGGTATTTACGGTGGCATTCTCAGCATAGAAGATTTTGACTCCAGCAACATCAGTGTTTTAAGAGTCGATTTTCATATCAATGAACATACATTTATTGAAGCCTCTTATGGAACAGCCAAAGGCGATAAAACCACCTTTGAAGAATTAATTCCTGCTACGCAATTAATCTCAGATGAACAGCGAGAATACACCAGCTACGACATTTCTTTTGGCTGGAATATGCTGCCAGGAGAAACATGGATATTTAATAAAGCCTATAAAACTGATTTTTATTTAATCCTTGGTGGTGGCACCACTGAGTTTGGTGGAGATAAATGGTTTACCTGGAATGTCGGCGCTGGTTATCGATTATTTTTAAAAGACTGGATTGCTTGGCGCATAGATGTTCGTGATCATATTTTTAACCGCGATCTATTTGGCGAAGATGACCAAACCAATAACATTGAACTCAGTACAGGTATTAGTTTTTTCTTTTAATAATGATGACTTAATAATTAACTAACAAGACCAAATTTAAATAGAGAATGAAATGAAAAAAATCAAACATCTTGTCATAAGTATTTTACTTGCAGCTGTAAGCCTATATAGCTTTGCAGAAACAGACATCATACCTGCGCCCGACTTTACCTTAAAAAGTAATAACGGCAGCAATATCCGCCTTGCCGAGCAGCAAGGCAATGTGGTGATGCTAAACTTTTGGGCATCATGGTGCTCACCCTGCCGTCAAGAAATGCCGCACTTAAATGACTTAAGTGAAAAATTCTCACCTTTAGGCTTTCAACTCATGGGCGTTAATGTTGACGAAGATCCACTCGCGGCAGAGCGTGCCATTAATGATCTTCAGGTAGCCTTTCCTGTTTTATTTGATGCTGACAGTCGTATTGCAGATTTGTTTTCAGTAGACGCAATGCCAACCACAATTATTATCGATAAAGACGGCAATATTCGTCACTGGCACCGAGGCTATCAAGCAGGCTATGAAGATAGCTACGCCGAACAAGTTGCCCAGTTAATTCGTGAATAACGGGATAAGCCTGCCATGAAAAAAATCATCACAGTATTATTTATTCTACAGCTATTGGCGCTCTCAGCTTGTAGCGTTAAACCATGGGTAAAGCCTTACCATCGAGCCAAACTCGCCAACGAGGTTATGCAATACGATAGAGACCCAGTTAGCGACGGTTATATACATCATGTGAGACAAGCGCGCGAAAGCGCTAGAGGTGCCGAAGGCGCTGGAGGAGGCGGCTGTGGCTGTAACTAATCGAATGGCATTTAATGTGATCGCATCTTCTGTAATGGCATCTTTTGTATTGACAAAAAGACATTTAATTTTACGGTCTTTTTTAATACCGCTAACACTGCTGCTAAGTTTCAGCACCACCATACTCGCGGCGGTACTTCCTGCTGAACGTGCTGACGCTATGTATCATCGCTATGATGGCGGTGGCATGGTTATTGATGGCCCTTCTATTCTCCTTAGAAAAAACATTGCCGAAAAATACTCAATTGCTGCCAATTATTATGTCGACTCAGTATCCAGCGCCTCTATTGATGTACAAACCTCTGGGGCCAGCGAGTATGCCGAAGAACGTAAAGAAAGCTCTTTAGATTTTACTTATCTCGAAGATAAATCCTTAATTAATATTGGCTACACTACCAGTAAAGAAAATGACTATGAAGCCAATAGCTTTAGGATCGACTTTTCTCAAGATTTTTTCGGCGATATGTCTACATTGTCCATGGGATTCTCACAAGGTAATGACGACATTACTCAAACCGATAATGACAGCTTTGCCGAGAAACTTGAACGCCGCCATTATCGCGTTGGGCTTGCTCAAATACTAACAAGAAATTTAATGGCCAATATAAATTATGAAAGCATTATTGATGAAGGCTATTTACAAAACCCCTATCGATTTATTCTAGTTAATAATGGCAGCGCTTATGACATAGAAGCTGAGCGCTACCCTAATACACGAAACAGTGATGCCGTTTCACTAAAGCTCTCTTATCACCTGCCCTGGCCTGCCGCAGTTAAATCCAGATTCGGTTATTTTACTGACAGTTGGGGAATAAAAAGCCAAAGTATTGAAATCGATTACTCTCAAAAAATCAATAACCGCTTAATGGTTGATTTACGTATTCGCCAATACCAACAAGGCAATGCCGATTTTTATGCCAATGCCTTTGATGTTGATAGCGCACTGCAAACCTTTGTGGGCCGCGATAAAGAGCTCAGTGAATACAGTAGTTTTTCGGTAGGTGTAGGCGCAAGTTATGAATGGACGTTTAAACAACGCATTGATAAAGCCAGCGTGAACATCCAGCTAGATTATATGGTGTTTGACTACGACAATTTCAATGAAGTCACTAGCGAGACGACCGCTAGCTTTGGTATCGGTAATGAACCGCTATATAGTTTTAATGCTTATGCGTTGCGACTGTTTTTTTCGCTCTGGTATTAAAAAAACGCTTTACTACCGGCAATCGAAATAACATCAATACTGAAAATATCAACACATAGACTAAGGGTTCAGCCAAATCACTGCGAGCCTGCCAAATAATGTGCAGCAACACGAGAGCGCTCACAATATAAATTAGCTTATGTAAACGCGACCACTGACGGCCTAATTTACGCTGCCATCGCTTAGTCGATGTCACTGCCAATGGCAGCAATAATAACCAAGCACCAAACCCTACAGTAATATACGGTCGCTCAAGAATATCTGCCCATAAATCCTGCCACTGTAACCCCAGCAAAAACACACAGTAAATCAGCAAATGCAGTACTGCATAAAAAAACACAAACAAACCCATCATGCGTCGATAATGCACCCACTCACTTGACCGCGTAATAATACGCAGTGGCGTTATGGCCATAGTGATAATTAAAAAGCACAGAGCCCACTCACCCGACATATGTGAAAGTGCTTTAGCGGGATCAGGACCCAAAGAGTTTTGCAGCACACCCAAAAACAATTGCAGTAATGGCAGCAAAGCCAGTAAAAAAACAAACACCTTAATATAACG
>Ga0115548_1000434_pt1 | contig 24205 bp, 21 predicted proteins | sample COGITO_mtgs_1004_4_FD_87187 | JGI IMG/M metagenome (GOLD analysis project Ga0115548, IMG submission 87187) | Pelagic marine microbial communities from North Sea - COGITO_mtgs_100423 | ecosystem: Environmental > Aquatic > Marine > Epipelagic | place: Germany:Helgoland, sampling site Kabeltonne...
CCATTCCTCAGGAATGGCTTTTTTAATATTACGGCTTTTTAATTACAATGACTTTAAGAATTTGATCACACCATTAAAGTATGTTTCTTGGTCGTCGTATAAGGCCATATGACTCCCTTTAGGACAGTGTAAATAGCTTCCATTTTGAACCATTTCACTCATTTCTTTCATGGCTTTTGGATCCATAGTGTCGTATTCAGCTCCAATAGTTAGGGTAGGAATAGTGATTTTATTTAAATCACTAGTTCGGTCCCACTCTTTTAGAACAGCATCTCCGACTACGCCAAATTCGCTGGGTCCTTGCATTTTTAGGTAAAGAGGATAATTCATGTTTGCAAAAGCCCTAAGGACTGGGTTAGGCCATTCACTAGGATTCATTCTCAATACATGTTCTGGATAATAGTGTTCCTCTATTAGTCCTAAATACGCGGGATTAGTATAGTCTTCATTGGCTTCAAAATTTTCAATTTCAGCCAGAACTTCTGGAGGTAACTGCGGCCCTAAAACTTCTTTGGCATAGGTTACATAATCAGGGATGGAACCCATCATATTTGAGACAATAAGCGCTTTCATATTGTGTTGGTATTTTAAGGCGTATTCAATACCTAAAATGCCCCCCCATGAATGGCCTAATATAACAAAATTTGAAGCGTCTAGTTGTAGGGCTTTTCTAACTTGTTCTACCTCTTCAACAAAACTGTCTATATTCCAAAGTCTTTCGTCATTTGGATTGTCGCTTTTTCCGGATCCCATTTGATCGTAGTAATAATATTCTACATTGCCCTGAGGGAAATACGAATCTGCAGCTTCAAAATATTCGCTGGTTGCTCCAGGACCACCATGCAATAAAAGTACTTTTGTAGTGGGATTATTACCGACTCTTTTGGTCCATACATTGAAAGTGCCCAGGGCGGTTTCTATAGGAATGATTTTTGTTCCTCCAGTAAACTTCGAGTCTGACGTGGAATAATCATAGTAAGCAGTCTCTTGGGGAGCTACTTCTTTGTTATTACAAGACATGCAAATCAAAATGGCGCTTAATAGTGTTAATTTAAATTTCATTTTATTAAGTGTTAAGTTGGTGAAACTAAAATTAATAAAAAAATTAAATTTAATTGCATATTACAATAATAAATTTGAATTGCTGCATTTCAATCATTTTCTTATGAATTTTTCTTATTTTTGTATCTGATAATTTTAATAAGATTTGTGCTATGTTAGATTTTGAATTTAGATCACACTGTCCAATCTCTAGTGCTCTAGATATTTTTGGTGATAAGTGGTCTTTAGTAATAATTAGAGATTTATTTATTGGCATAAACACCTACTCTGATTTCTTGAAATCTCCTGAAAAAATCTCTACTAATATTTTAGTAGATAGAATTAAAAAATTGAGGAGTCATGGAATTTTAGAGTTCAAAAGAGACGTAAATGACAATAAGATAAAGTACTATTATTTAACGGATAGTGGAATAGATTTATTTCCAATGATCATGAATTTATCATTGTGGTCTCGCAAACATTTACATGTTGAACCAGGTCCATTTTCTAAGAGAGATTATGCATTAATTGATTTAAATGGGTTAGATTCATTCTTAAAAGAGACTACATCAAAATATATTAAAACTAGGGAGACTATTTTAAATTAAAAAGTCCAGTAATACCTTAATAATAAAGAAAGCCATTCCTAAGGAATGGCTTTCTTTATTAAGCGGAGTTTCTACTCGCGTTAATATTTCCGTATAAAGATCGGGTGACAATCTTTTCATAGATTTCTTTTAGCGGCGCATTTTGCCCTATTTTTTGAAGGGCGTATTGTTGGATCACCAATAACGGAAGGACTATATTTTCCCGGATCAGTACAGATTCTCTTGAAACAGCTTCTTTTTCCATGAGAATATTTAAGCCAGAAATGAGGAGTAATTTTTCTTTGGATAGGGTGTATTCGTCGTGAAGTATCTGCCAGAAATCGCCATACTCTGGGTCTTCTTTCATATAGCTGGTGAGTTCAAAATAACATTTGGCTAAAGCCATCATACTGTTTTGCATGAGTGCTTTAAAATAAGGCACTTCTTTAAACATCTCCTGTAGTTCTCCCAGTTTGCCCTCTGCCTCTAAAGAAGCAATGGCAGAACCAATACCAAAGTAGCCGGGGACATTTTGCTTGAGTTGGCTCCAAGAACCCACAAAAGAAATGGCCCTTAGATCAGAGAGCTCTAATTTGGCTTTTTGGCCTCTTTTTCCTGGCCTTGAGCCAATATTTGCTTTGGTATAATATTTAAGGGTACTCCTATTTTCTAAATAAGGCATGAATTTAGGATGCTGTTTTAAAGCGTCGTATTTGGTAAAACTTCTTTCGGACAGTGTTTCCATAAGCGCTCTGTGGGCGATTGAAATGGTGTTTTCCTTGCCAAAAATATTGTTAGACAATCCAGCGGTTAAGAGTTGCTCACAATTATATACAAACTGGTCTCTAGTACCATAAGTACTGGTAATGGTCTGTCCTTGAATGGTCAGTTGTATCTCATTATTGGCAATTTCTTTGGTTTGTGCAGCATAAAATCTATGTGTTTTTCCACCACCTCTTGCTGGAGGTCCACCACGGCCGTCAAAAAAGACCGCGCTTACGTCGTATTGCTTACAAACGCTTGTTAGGTTTTCTTTGGTTTTTAGAATAGACCAATTGGCTTTCACATAGCCTCCATCTTTTGTTCCATCTGAGAAACCAAGCATGATGGTGTGTTTATTCCCCCTCTTTTTAACGTGCTGCATATAGGCAGTTGTCTGAAAGAGCTCTTGCATGCTTTGTTCAGAAGTGTCCATGCCGTGCATGGTTTCAAAAAGGGGGACAATGTCAAAATGAATGTCTGCTTCTTTGTATCCGGACCACCTAAATAAAGCCCAAACAAATAAAACAGAAAATTTGTCCTCTGAATTACTAATAATATACCTATTGCAACCGTCTTGACCGTTCTTGGCTTGAATGTTTTTGAGGTTTCTGATATTTTTTAAGGTATCTGAAACGAGTGCATCTTCAAATTCATCAGGGTACACTTCTAGATCTAAATGGAGTAATTTATCGGTGAGTGCCTCAGGGGATAGTTCCTCTAAAGACTCCTTTATAATACCGGCATGTTTTAAAATAGCCGTGATACTATTGAAATGAATGCTGTGGTCTTGTCTTATGTCTAAAGTGGCAAAGTGGGTTTTAAAGATCTTGACTTTATCTATTAAAGCGTCTAGATCTTTTAAATATAAACCAAAGTATTTAGAGACTAAGAGGTCTTTGATTTTCTGGAGTTCTCCAATCAAAAAGTCATAAGGCACTAAGGCATTAGCGTCAAACATACTGTCGTACAATGCTTTTCTAAGGCCTATTAAGGGCTCTTGAAGCGCTGTAAAACTTAATTTTTGATGCAGGGCTTTCAGGTCTTTGTAGTAACACTTCATGAGCGTGGTCCTTAATTCATCTGCTACCTGATCCGTCATTTCCGTAGTGACAAATGGGTTACCATCCCTATCTCCACCTGGCCAGAAGCCTAATTTAACAATATTATAATTGTTGAAATCTACTTGTGGGATATTTGTTTTAATATATGAAAAAAGGTCTCCAATGGCGTCATAATACACATTTCTTAAAATATGTATGATGTTTTTTGCCTCGTCTAAAGGAGTGGGTTTTTTACTGTTTAGCAAAGAGGTCAGCCCCAATTGTTGCAAACTCTTGTCTATTTCCGTGATATTATTCTCTACAATGAGCTTGCGCAAATCTGTCATAATATCTAAAACAGCTGGCGTATAGAATTGGGTGGGGTGTGCCGTTAGTATAATACGGGCACTGAAGTTGGAGAGTTTCTCCGCTACCTCATCCCAACTCTTGTTTTTATCAATAATTTGAAAATAATCTTTTATACTCAGAGAAGAACTATGCTTGTGAAGCTTAGGGAATGCTGCATCTTCCACACTGTCATAAAGCACCACCTGACGTTCCACATACTGGATAATACGAAACATAAAATCTATCTGTGATTCTTCTGTGGTGAGTCCGGCATAATCTTTAAAAAAACCTTCCAAAATTTGCTGTGGGTTTTTTCCAGCTTCCAAACCTTTTTTGCTCTGGTCTAATAGGAGTGGAATAAGCATACCTACATTTTCAATATTGCGGTAAGGGAGATTTAGAAAAAGGCTATTGTATACGTTAAACGTATTATTCACTGTTTTTTTAAATACTTCTAGGCGCTGTTGTTGCATGAGGGTCAATTTAAATTATACCGATTGTTATCATTATAACACCTCATAAATATCGGCATTATAAGGACATTGCGACTGGTTTGCGTCGCTATTTAACAAAATGAAAATTAAGGGTGTTATTTATGGGTAATTTCGCAATTAAATGAACCCCTGGATATGTTTTTTGAAATAGCTTGCACTCTCTGCCACACTTTCCATGGAGTTCACCGCAAAATTCCCACCCTGTTCTATATAGTAACGCTCTAATCCAGCGGTTTTGGCATTGGGAAGGACTTTGGTATAATCTATAGACCCATTACCAAGCTCCGTATAGTCTCTGGTCACTTTATCCATATCTTTAATATGCCACAATGGAAACCTTCCTGGAGCTTTTTCTATAAGTGCTTTAGGGGAAATGACGCCAGCATGCATGACCCAATAAAAATCTACTTCTATTTTAACCAAATCTGGATCAGTTTCTTCTAGTACCCAATCCATACCTGTTTTGTCACCATAGGTATTAAAGTCATAGCCAAAATTGTGGTAGGCCAATTTTAGGCCTGCGGCCGACACCTGAGCGCCAATTGCATTTAATTTTTGCACCAACAGGGTGTAGCCTTCTAAAGTGTGGTATGCGTCTCCTAGCTTTGGCCAAGTAATATAGTGATCTCCCAGTGCTTTAGCCCCTTCAATACAAGCGTCTACATAGTTTTTTAAGTCTGTTTCTGAAGCCTCCATAAGTCCAGGAAGTCCATAATGACCTGTATAAGTACTCAATTCAAGGTCTTCTAAAATAGTCTTGAATTCGTTGGCACTATACCCATAGTAGGTTTTGTTCACCGTGTCAAAGCCATAACTCTCAAAATCCGAATATCCCATGGCTTTTAATTTTTTAAGGGTGCCTACGGGATCTTTGGCCATAAAATCTCTTACCGTGTATAGTTGGAGTCCTAAAGGAAAAGAAGTATTAGAAAATGACACCACACAACTGCTCGGTATTAAAGCTATTGCCGCTAATGCACTGCTTTGCTTTAAAAATGTATTTCTGTTCATTTAAAAGGTATTGGTCCATTAAATGTAATAAATTAATAATAAGCTAAGGTGAAGCCTCTTGTGTTTTAATCTTTTATCGTAATATTGCAATATATTAATATATAAAAATGGGAATCACTAAAACAGCTATTTTTACGGATCAAGACAATACCCTTGCCGCAATAGCAAAAGCCTTAGCACATCCTGCTAGAATTGCTATTTTAAAGCATTTAATTAAACAGGACAGCTGTATTTGTGGGGACTTGGTGTTGGAGATTGGTTTGGCCCAACCCACTATTTCTCAACACTTAAGCGTCTTAAAGCAAACCGGTCTTATCAAGGGAAATATTTCAGGCACCAGTGTTTGTTACTGTATAGACACAGAGGCTTGGCAGCAGACAAACCAGACTTTTGCCGGTCTATTTGCTGCAGGAATGCCTACCTCCAATGATTGTTGTTAATTTAATACATATACCATGACACTATTAGCATTTATAAACGAATTAAAAAAAATGGAAACAATTGGGTTTCAATTGCCCAATGGCACCTTTGTGCCTCCTTATTTTCATGTCACTGAAGTAGGGAAAGTGACTAGAGACTTTGTAGACTGTGGTGGAACCATGCGTTCTAATTCAGTGGTTAATTTTCAACTTTGGTCTGCCGAAGATTACGACCACAGACTTCATCCTGAAAAACTAATTTCCATTATAGAGATGGCGCAAAAAGCCTTGGCTATTGGAGACCTTCCTATTGAAGTTGAATTTCAGGGACAAACCATAGAAACCTATGGGATAGCCACTCATGGAAGTCATTTTTTGCTCACCGCTAAGGCCACCGATTGTTTGGCTAAAGACAACTGTGGCATTCCTACAGACAAACCAAAACTAAGCCTTTCAGAGATGAACAAGAACGCATGTACACCAGGGAGTGGATGTTGTTAATTATAAATAGCATGAACACCCTATTATACAAAACTATTGAGGCCTTAGACTTGAATACGCTCTCTGAAGAGCGAAAAAACATCTTAGACCTATTGGTCGTTTTTATTCAAGAAAAGAAAACGGCACAAGCACTAGTAAAACTTCATTTTATTTGCACCCACAACTCTAGGCGAAGTCATTTTTCGCAAATTTGGGCCCAGGCTATGGCGGCCTATCATAAAGTGCCTCATGTGTTGTGTTATTCTGGGGGTACTGAAGCAACCGCTTTATATCCTATGATAATTAAAACCTTAGCAGCACAAGGTTTTGACATTTACCCTGTCGCTGAGGGCAAAAACCCCATCTATGCTATTCACTACTCAGAAAGGTCCCTACCGCTCATAGGTTTTTCAAAAAAAATAGACCATCCTTTAAACCCTTCCAAAGACTTTGCGGCCATTATGACTTGTGACGCTGCAGATCAGGGCTGCCCTTTTATTGCTGGAGTAGAGCAGCGAATAGGACTCACTTACCAAGATCCTAAAGTCTCCGATGGGACGCCACAGCAAGAAAGCGTTTACTTGGAACGCAGCATTCAAATAGCCACAGAACTCAAATATGTATTTTCTCGAATTTCCTAAGCCATGAAAAAGCAATTATCTTTTTTAGACCAATACCTCACCCTTTGGATTTTTTTAGCGATGGGTATGGGTGTGGGGATTGGGTATTTATTTCCCTATTTCCCTATTTTTATTAATGATTTAAGTGTGGGGACCACTAATATTCCCATTGCCATTGGCCTCATTGTAATGATGTACCCGCCACTCGCCAAAGTCAATTATGCCCTCTTGCCTAAAGTATTTCAAAACGTAAAAATCTTAGGGGTATCCCTTTTATTAAATTGGGTGGTAGGTCCTATTTTGATGTTTGTATTGGCATTAACATTCCTCCAAGAGTATCCAGAATATATGGTGGGACTCATCTTAATTGGCTTGGCCAGGTGTATTGCAATGGTACTCGTTTGGAATGACTTGGCAGAAGGAAGTGCTGAATACGGTGCAGGACTGGTGGCTTTGAACAGTGTTTTTCAGGTATTTGCCTATTCTTTTTATGCTTGGTTGTTTATTACCGTTTTGCCGCCATACTTTGGATTTGAAGGGGCTATAGTAGACATATCCATAGGTGTTATTGCAGAATCTGTACTGATTTATTTAGGGTTTCCTTTTTTGATGGGCTTTTTGAGTAGAAAAATTTTAGTGCCGCTAAAGGGTCTGGACTGGTATGAGAAAAAATTCATTCCTAGCATCTCTCCAGGGACACTTATTGCGCTATTGTTCACCATTGTGGTCATGTTTTCATTAAAAGGGGCGCTCATTGTGACTATTCCTTTAGATGTTCTAGTAATAGCATTTCCGTTACTCATTTATTTTAGCCTCATGTTTGTGATTGGCTTTTTTGTGACCAAAGCAGCAGGAGGAACCTATGACAAAACTGCAGCGGTGGCCTTCACCGCAGCCGGGAACAATTTTGAGTTGGCTATAGCCGTTGCTATAGGGGTTTTTGGATTAAATTCAGGCCAAGCATTTGCGGGTGTTATTGGCCCTTTGGTAGAAGTGCCTGCACTCATACTTCTGGTCAGGGTTTCTTTTTGGCTTAAGGCCAGATTCTTTAAATAGAACCATTCTACGTTTCTTTTCACCCTTAAAAGGCTTAGATATATGTATTTTAGCTCTTTAAACTTACCTGATGAGCATAGATAAATCTCTTTTGAAAAGAGCCAATGAGCAGTGCGAATGTTGTAATGCTACAGAAAAATTAGTGGTGTATGAACTGCCAGCATCTGCCACGAGTGGCCTAGAGGCCCAACTACTACTTTGTGAAAAATGTATTTCAGAAGCAGACGCAGAAGAGAGAGATCAAAACCATTGGCGCTGTTTAAATGACAGTATGTGGAGTGAAGTGCCTGCCATGCAAGTATTTGCTTGGCGCATGTTACACCGCTTAAAGTCTTTTGGATGGTCTGCAAGTTTATTGGAGCAAATGTACCTAGATGAAGCGCTTTTAAGCTGGGCAGCCGCTGCTGGAGATGGGGAAGAAAAACCAGATGCGGTCATTCACAGAGATGTAAATGGTGTTGTTTTAGAAGCTGGAGATTCAGTGGTGCTTATTAAGGACTTAAAAGTAAAAGGCAGCAGTATGGTTGCCAAACAAGGGACTGCGGTAAGGCGCATCTCTTTGGATAGAGAAAATGCCCAATATATTGAAGGCAAAGTGGGCGGACAAACCATTGTACTTATTACAGAATACGTCAAGAAACTCTAACGTACCTTGGCCCTTTTAATGAGCTTGGCAAACAAGCCTGGGAAGTACCTTTTCACATAAGCCGCATAACTTTCACGGCCTATATAGACTTCTCTTTTGCCATGCTTTAATGCGTTGATTATTTTTTTGGCGCATTGTTCCGCGCTAATCCCATTGGCTTGTGCCTGATCCATAATACCTATAGCCTCTCCGTTGGGACCCAAGGCATTTACGGAGACCTGTGTTTTAACAAAACCTGGCGCTAACAAGCTAACAGAAATGCCATTGTCTTCTAATTCAGCCCTTAGGGAATCAAAAAAACCGTGCAATGCGTGTTTAGAGGCAGCATAGCCAGACCTATATGGCGAGGGAATTATACCGGTAAGACTGGTGACTACCCCAAAGTGTCCGCGTCCATTTTTCAGCATGGAGGGTAAGATTGCTTTAGTGAGACTGACCGTGCCCAAGTAGTTTGTGTCTATGAGTTTTTTGTCTACTGAGAAGTCAGTGTCTTTAACAAGTGAACGCTGGCTAATTCCTCCATTGTGAATGAGAAGGTCAACAGCCCCCACTTTTTCAAGCACCTCTGCCACCTTTTTTTTATGGCTTTCCGTGTCTTCAAGATCCAGTATTTGCAGGTGAATACGGGCGTTTTTATGACACAGTTCCTCAGCTTCTTCCAAGGTTTTTTCTCTTCTTGCAGAAAGAATTAAGGTACAGTCTTGAGAAGAGATTTCTTTGGCCAATGCCAAGCCTATTCCAGAAGAGGCTCCGGTGATCCAAATGGTTTTGTTTTTGAAAAATGCGCTCATGACAATAATTTTATCTGCAATTTATCAATATTTTATCACAACTAAGACCGCAATAACTTTAGGTTTTTTTTATATTTAATGAAACCTAATTTTTTTGATATGAAACCAATCACTGCTTTTTTTGTCAGCTTATCGCTACTAGCTTCTTTTTCCCTATTGGGTCAAGAGAATATCACTCCTGAAAAAAATGAGGCACTTAAAACATTGGCTATACAGTGGGTGCAAGACAATGAGAAACTGAGTCAGGTAATGGTAGACAAAATATTTAGCTTTTCAGAATTGGGATTCCAAGAAGAAGCCTCTTCAAAGTACCTAACAGATCTTTTAAAAAAAGAGGGGTTTACAATAGAGTACGGGGTCTCAGGTATACCAACTGCCTGGTTTGCTAGATGGTCAAATGGCCCAGGTCCAGTAATTGCTTTAGGTAGCGATGTGGATTGCATTCCAAAGGCCTCTCAGTACCCTGGAGTGGCTTATCACAAGCCAATTGTTGAGGGCGCACCTGGTCACGGAGAGGGGCATAATGCAGGAATTCCTTTAAATATTACTGCTGCTTTTTCAGTTCAAAAAATTATGAAAAAAGAAAAAATTGGAGGTACACTAGTCTTATGGCCTGGAATTGCAGAGGAATTAGTAGCTGCCAAAGCATGGTACACTAGAGATGGTTTATTCGACAATATTGATTTATGTATTTTCACCCATGTGAGTAGTAATATGGGTGTCTCTTGGGGCCAATCTTCAGGGACTGGTTTAATTTCAGTAGCATACACTTTTGATGGAGAGGCTGCTCATGCAGCAGGCGCTCCGTGGAGAGGTAAAAGCGCTTTAGATGCTGCAGAACTCATGAATATTGGGTGGAATTATAAAAGAGAGCACTTAGATCCTTTAAAAAGGTCTCACTCTATTTTTACAGATGGAGGTGACCAACCTAATGTTGTCCCTTCAAAAGCGACAATTTGGTATTATTTTAGAGACGTTACTTACCAAGGAATCATGGATATGTATGCCACAGCAAACGATATTGCTAAAGGCGCCTCACTCATGACAGGAACAGAGGTAAATAGTGAGATTTTAGGAACTGCTTGGCCCAGACATTTTAATAAGGTTATTGCCGAAACAATGGATGCCAATATTCAAAGTATAGGTTTGCCCACTTGGTCAGAAGCAGATCAGACGCTTGCAAAAGCGGTTCAAAAAGAAGTATCCTCTAAAACTACAGATGGCTTAGCGACCACTTTAAAAGGCATTCAGCCTCCTGTAGAACAGCCAGTAAGTGGAGGAAGTGACGACATTGGGGACGTTTCTTGGACAGTACCTACTGTCACGCTTCGTTTTCCGTCTAATATTCCGGGTCTTCAAGGCCACCATTGGAGCAACGCAATTGCAATGGCTACGCCCATCGCTCACAAAGGAGTTACTGCTGGAGCTAAGGTAGTTGCTGCAACTGTTTTAGACTTGCTCTTGAAACCTGAATTGGTTAAAGAGGCTTGGACCTATTTTGACGAGGTTCAGACCAAAGAAACCAAGTACACGCCAATGATTACTAAGCAGGACGCACCACCAATCTATTTGAATAAAAATATCATGGAACAATATAAACCTGCTTTGAAAACTTTTTACTACAACGAAAAAAAGTACGACACTTATTTAGAACAACTGGGGGTGAGTTATCCTACTTTAAAAAAAGAATAGTTTCACTATTAACCCTTCCATAATGATTCAATACCGCTTAGAGACACCCTATTTCTAAGGAGTTTAAGGCGTTGTTTGAAGTATTTTTTTTGGGAAGCACTGCCTTGTTTGGAGACGGTTTTTTGTATTCTTTGAAATACTTTAATGCCAGCGGATCCTTTGAATTGATATGGATTTACTTGAAAGATAAAACTGTTGAGGTGTCTTTTCCAGGCCAAGGCCGATGCCTTTTCGTTTCCCAATACACCCATTGTGACCCTTTTGAAAAACCGAGGGTCATTTGAGGTGTCTATGAGTCGCTCTGGGTGGAGTTTTTCCATCTCTAAAAAATGGTTCACCCAAAGGGATAAGGTTTCTGTGGTTTGGGTTTTTTTAGTAAAAATAAAAACCCCAAGGACACTGTTAAAAACAAAAGGGGTATAGGAGAGTTGTTGGGCCAAATAGGCTTGTAATTGGCCTTGTTTTGGTCTGTCCAAAAACAAGGCCTTACAATCTTTGGGCGGTTTAATAACCAGTTTGCAAACCACCTGATTACTTATTTAAGATCAAAACGATCCAACTCCATTACTTTAGTCCAAGCTGCGACAAAGTCACATAAGAACTTGTCTTGGCTGTCATCACAAGCATACACCTCAGCTAATGCGCGCAATTCAGAATTAGAACCAAAGATAAGGTCTACCCTAGAAGCACTCCATTTAAGGGCGCCCGTTTTTCTATCCCTTCCCATAAAGAGGTCTTCTTCTTCATTTGCGGCTTCCCATTTGGTGCTTAGGTCTAAAAGCTGTACAAAAAAATCATTGCTTAAAGCCCCTTTGTTTTTAGTAAAAACTCCGTGGGTACTTCCATCATAATTTGTGTCTAGCATGCGCATTCCCCCAACTAAAACGGTCATTTCAACAGGGCTAAGGGTCAATAATTGTGCTTTGTCTAATAGTAACTCTTCATCTGAAACAGAGAACCTGGTTTTTACATAATTTCTAAACCCGTCTGCCTGTGGCTCAAGTACTGCAAAAGAAAGCACATCTGTTTCTTCTTGACTGGCGTCTGTTCTTCCCGGAGTAAAAGGCACGACTATTTTGTGCCCTGATGCAGCTGCCGCTTGTTCTATTCCTACACTTCCCCCAAGCACAATTAGGTCTGCTAAAGATACTTGAGTAGCATGTGCTGCGTTAAAAGCGTTTTTGATTTCACGGTATTTGTCTAGTACCTTTGCTAGGGTCTCCGGCTGGTTTACGGCCCAATCTTTCTGTGGTGCCAAGGCTATCCTTGCACCATTGGCACCACCTCTTTTATCCGAGCCTCTAAAAGTACTGGCAGACGCCCATGCAGTTTGCACCATTTCTGCATTGGTTATGCCACTATTGGACAATTGTTGTTTTAACGCTTTAATGTCAGTTTCGTTGATTATTGGGCCAGAAGTTGCTGGGATAGGGTCTTGCCAAATCAAGGTCTCTTGTGGCACTTCTTCTCCCAAATAAAGCGATTTAGGCCCCATATCTCTGTGGGTTAATTTAAACCAAGCCCTAGCAAAAGCGTCTGCGAATTCGTCGGGATTCTCATAGAAGCGTTTCGAAATTTTTTCATAGATAGGGTCTTCTCTCAGGGCAATGTCAGAGGTAAGCATCATGGGAGCATGACTTTTATTTGGGTCATGTGCGTCTGGAACCGTTCCTACACCACCATTATTTTTTGGTTTCCATTGGTGCGCTCCTGCAGGACTCTTAGTGAGTTCCCACTCGTATCCAAATAAATTTTCAAAGTAATTGTTGCTCCATTTGGTTGGGGTAGTGGTCCAGGTAACTTCTAAACCAGAGGTAATGGTGTCTCCTGCATTTCCAGTGCCAAAACTATTTTCCCATCCCATGCTCTGCGCCTCAATAGGTGCTCCAGCAGGTTCTGGGCCTACATATTCGTCTGGATTAGCCGCTCCATGTGTTTTACCAAAGGTATGACCTCCAGCGATTAAGGCTACTGTTTCTTCGTCATTCATGGCCATTCTTCCAAAAGTTTCCCTAATGTCTCTGGCAGAAGCCAAAGGATCAGGGTGTCCGTCTGGTCCCTCTGGGTTCACATAGATAAGACCCATTTGCACTGCAGCGAGTGGGTTTTCTAGATCCCTGTCCCCAGAATACCTTTGGTTTTCCAGCCATTTTCCTTCAGAGCCCCAATAGATATCTTGCTCAGGTTCCCAAATATCTTCTCTTCCACCCCCAAAACCAAAGGTTTTAAAGTCCATAGATTCTAAGGCACAGTTTCCTGCGAGAATCATTAGATCTCCCCAAGATATTTTGTTGCCGTATTTTCTTTTAATGGGCCAAAGCAAGAGCCTTGCCTTGTCTAAGTTTCCGTTGTCTGGCCAGCTATTTAGAGGGGCAAAACGCTGTGCGCCGGTTCCTCCGCCACCACGTCCGTCTGCTATTCTATAGGTTCCTGCACTGTGCCAAGCCATGCGAATAAAGAAAGGACCGTAGTGTCCAAAGTCTGCCGGCCACCAATCCTGAGAATCGGTCATGAGGTTGTATAAATCTTGCTTGAGCTCTTTTAGGTCTAAGCCTTGGAATGCTTTTTTATAGTCAAAGCCTTCATCCATAGGATTAGATGCTTTGCCGTGTTGTCTGAGTATATTAATATTGAGTTGGTTGGGCCACCAATCTTTGTTTGAGGTACCTTTTCCTGCGGCACTTTTAATGGCTCCTTGTGAGAAAGGACACTTCGCGCCCTCATTTCCTGAATAATGTTCCATAATTGCTGTGACTTTTTATTATACCACAACAAGTTATATTAGATTTAGGTATGAAAAGAATAAAACCTATTGTTTTTTCTTATAATGAAATTGAACGGCTTTATAAACTACAACCTGTTGTAATCTGGTTTCCAGTTTTTAATAGCCATTTTAATCTCTTTTTGGGTCAATTGTTCTTTAATTGCTCGGTCTATTAATGGCAAAAATTCCTCATCTGGCGCAAAGCGGAGGGCAATGATTTGTCCCATTCGAAGTTCTGTGGGCAACAATTTCCCGGTGAGTACGTAATGTCTCAAGCTTTCTTCTGCTCTTATAGCCCTGTCTTGTGCTTTTAAGGGGAATTGTCTGGTGTACCACATCATGACAACAAATATCCAAGAGGTTAAAATAAATAAGGTAGCAGGGTAGGCGTGTCCTTCTTCTGCCAATAATAAGTAACTCACACCACCGCCCAAAAGGGCGAGTATGCTTAAAAATAACAAACCGTGAAATCCTTTGATTAGTATGGGATGGTTTTTAAAATTTTGTTCCGTTTTCATATATAGGTTTTACCCAAAAATAGAATAAATTTTGGGTAAAACCTTTTTAGGCCTCCAGAAGTTTAAGTATTACTATAGCCTAGGCAATCCCAAAGGCACTTCCATGAGTAAAATTTCACTGTCTTCAAACGCTTTTATGTCAAATTCATTGGCTTCGGTGATCCCTAATCCATCTCTGTGTGATAAAAGTGTACCAGCGACTTCCAATGAGCCTTGAATAACAAAAGTATACACTCCATTGTTTTTTGGGTCTTTTAATCGGTATTTTAGTTTAGTTCCTTTTTCTAAGCTTCCCAAATGGAACCAAGCATCTTGGTGTATCCAGACCCCTTGATCATTTGGGTTTGGAGAGAGTATTTGCTGAAGTTTGTTGGCGCTTTGTGTTGGGTCTAAAGTAATTTGTTGGTACCTGGGAGTGACCCCTTTTACTTTAGGTATAATCCAGATTTGTAAAAATTTAACCGTTTTGTCTTTATTGGCGTTGTACTCACTGTGTTCAATCCCACTTCCTGCACTCATTACCTGAACATCGCCATTTTTAATCAGGGCCTCAGTTCCGGTATTATCTAGGTGTTTTAAGTCTCCCTCTAATGGGATAGAAACAATTTCCATGTCTCTATGGGGGTGAGTGCCAAAACCCATGCCTCCTGCTACGGTGTCGTCATTCAACACCCTGAGTACGCCAAAATGATGCCGCTCTGGATGCTGGTATCCGGCAAAGCTAAAAGTATGGTGAGATTGCAGCCAACCGTGGTTGGCATTTCCCCTGCTGTCTGAAGTATGTAAGACTGTTTTCATAATAAAAAACTAAATGTTTATACAACTATTGTATATACAAATGTATAAATTATTTTGATATGAAATCATATAAACCTGCTCATTATTTTTGGGAATATCTTTTTTCTGTATTATTTTTAAAAAAAATGAATCATGAAACAGATATTATTTACTGCACTAGCCGTTTTATTTTTCAGCTGTGGTAGCGCTAAACAAAACGCTCAGAAGGACAATGACGCCCAAACAGTGGCTCAAAAAACCACAAAAAAACCTTTGCCACCCAATACTGCTTCTAATAAATACAGTAAAAAAAGGTTGGTTAAAAACCAATAAGCGGTTTTTTTTAAGGGTCATTCGTTTTATCAAATCTCAGGGATCATTTTGGTTTTCTCAAATCTCAGGGGTCATTTAGTTTTTCTAAATCTTAAAGCTTTGTTCTCGAAGACCATAGGGCACCATACCGCCCGTATTTATAGTATCTTTAGGCTAAATAATGACTTTATGAGATCTAGTATTTCCTTTTTGTGTCTGCTTTTCTTTGTAGGGATTTCTCGAGTAAATGCTCAAGAGTCCTCCAATAAAAGCACAGCAGCAGCGCCTTTGCTTGAAAAATCAATTGCCTACCACGACCCTCAAAACCTTTGGCCCCGCTTTAAGGCCGCTATGCGTATTGAGATGAAAACCCCCAATAAGCCCCTGCGGAGCACTCAAATTCACATGGACCATACCAAAGGTCGGTTTGAATTAAATGCGACCAGAGGAGATGAACATACCCAATACATATTGGGTCCCAACCAATGTGACATATCATTTAATGATCGGAGGGAATTTACGCCTGAAGAAATTAAAACACATCGTTTGGATTGCGCACAGGCCCAGCGGATGAAAAATTATTACACCTACCTCTACGGCCTTCCTATGAAACTCAAAGATCCAGGGACTCAATTAGATCCTATGGCCTATAAAAAGACCTTTCAAGGAGCGGAATATTGGATGTTAAAAGTATCCTATGCTCCTGAAGTAGGGAAGGATGTTTGGTATTTTTACCTGGACCCTAAGACCTATCAGCTGCGACACTATCAGTTTTATCACGACGAGCAAAAAGGAGATGGGGAGTTTATTTTACTTGACGGGGAAACTGTAATAGGGGGTATTAAAATGCCTAAAGACCGCGCTTGGTACACCAATTTGGAAAATAACTATTTGGGTACAGACTTCTTAAGTGCATTAGAAGAATAAAACACAAGTATTGCTTGGCATAAAAAAAGGCCCTTTAGAGGGCCTTTTTTTATCGCTTATTTATTTTGTGGAACATTCCTATTCATCTGCAGCAGGTCTACCTCAGTAGCAGTCACGCCTAAAAGGTGTTTGCTAAAATGGTCTGCACGCAGCCAAAAAGCATACTCTGTCATATTACCAAAACCGTGTCTTTGGCCAGGAAGTAATTTAAAGTCAAAGCGTTTGTGTGCCTTGATCAGTGCGTTGGCCATTCTGATGGTAGCGCCAGGATGTACATTGTTGTCTATGTCGCCAGTGACCAATAGCAATGATCCCTTTAGATTTGCTGCTAGAGATTGGTTTTTGTCAATGTCGTATTGGTAACGCACTTCTCCCTTTTCGTCCATTTCTTCTAACACCCCATGATGGGTTTCACTCCACCATGAATTGTACATAGAATTGTCATGGTTTCCAGCCGCAGAAACTGCCGTCTTAAAGAAATCTGGATAAACCAACATGGCCGCGGTAGACATAAAGCCACCTCCTGAGTGGCCAAAAATACCCACCTTATTAATGTCTATGAAAGCATGGCGGTTGGCCAATTGCTCGGCCACATATTTTTTATCTGCTAGCCCGTAGTCCCTTAGGTTGCCATAACCGTAGTTATGGTACCATTTTGAGCGGTCTGGATGACCCCCTCTATTTCCCATGGTAGCCACCACAAAACCCAGCTGGGCCATTCGGTCCAAACGATCCATTCTCACCGAAAACGCCTTATTTACAGCCTCTGTTTGGGGGCCAGGATAGACATACTCTAAGAGTGGGTACACTTTATTTTCATCAAAATCAAAGGGCTTGTACAAGACCCCATAAATGTCTGTAATGCCGTCGTCTGCCTTAACTTTAAAAGGCTCAGGAAATTGGTAGCCAGCGTCAAATAGTGCAGATAAATCTGCAGTTTCCAAATCTAGCACCAATTGCCCAGACGCATTTCTCAATTCAGATTTAGGAGCGGTATTGACCCTAGAATAATTACTCACAAAATAATTGTGCTTGTCAGAAGGACGGGTGCTAGACGTAAAATCTCCAGGATTTAAGGCCTTAGGTGTTCCACCACCTAAAGGTACTGCATAGAGGTGTTCATAATAAGGATCCAGTCCTTTTTGCAGCCCGTGCGCAGTGAAATAAAGCATTCCAGATTTTTCATCTACCCCGCTCACTCTCTCTGAGTGAAAAGGCCCTCGGGTAATTCTATTGCGCAGGGTGCCGTCTGAATTGTACAGATAAAAATGGGCCCAACCGTCGCGTTCAGACCAATGAATCATTTGGGTTTCATTGTTTAACAGCACCAAATCCCTAGATTCAATATAGGTGTTCATGCGTTCCTCAATGAGCACTTTCACCGTGCCGGTTTTAATATCTGCCACGCAGACTTCCATCTTTTTACGGTCCCGGCTAATGACATTAAAGTAAATTTTCTCCTTTTTAGACAAGAGTAGGCTGGGTCTAAAATCATCGTCGTAGGTAGAAGGGAGGCTCGGGCGGCTATACACGTCAAGACTCTGCTGTCTCAGCGTGTCCAAAGCGATCTTTTTATGGGTTTTAGAGGGAATGTCAAACACCAAGAGTTCCCTTTTGTAAAACTCCTGTTCCCCAGGCATATGGTACTTATAGGTTTCCAGCGTAGGCCTTTTGTCTGCTACTGAATTAATGACCCAAAGGTCCTTAATCGCCCTACTATCTGTCTTTTGGAAGACAAATTTTTCGCCATTATCTGTCCAATGTCCATAGACGTATTTACGGTTTTTTTTTTCTTTTTCAACCTCCTCATTGTCTTTTCCCCTGCTCCCTCCACCGTAGCCAAAATGCTCCTCGCCGTCGGTGGTCCATTGGTTTTCTACAATAGTGGAATCTTTCTCATTTTTTACTGCTTTAAGGAAGTTTTCCTTGTCCATCCAATAGAGGTTGTACTCCTTAGAAAATAGAACCACTGTGGAATCCGGGGCAATATTGGCCCATTTTTCATAGTCCTTTTTAGCCTCCTTTTCGTGGCTAATGACCTTGAGTCCGTTCCCCCCAAGCGTGTACTCTAAAAGAAATACCTTCTTTTCTTTTTTAGGCTTTTTTTGGCCTTTGGCCAATGCTTTATTGCCTTCCCCTTCTTTATCTTTTAAATCCGAGCTGTCTTTTACTACAGCAACGAGTTCCGAGGAAGTGACCCTAAAGCGAATGGCCCGCTCCTTGTTTACAAACTCAAAATTAAATTTTGGCAGGTGTTGCCCATCATAAGGATCATTGGTAATTTCAGTGAGCCAAGCTGCCATTTGATCATTGTTGAACAATTTGGTTTTGCTGCGCTTGTCTGCATCTACTAGGTAATAATTAGATCCTTCTGTGGTTTTGTATTGGTACCAGAACCTATTGCCATTCTTTAACCAGTGGGGGCTCACCTCTGTAGAATGGACCATTTTAGCCAATTGGGTGGGGGAAAATTTAGCCGCTAGATCATAATTAGGTTGGGGGGTCTCTTGTGCCTCAGTTCTGCTAAAATTCACCATTAAGCAAAAAATAAATAGGAAGGCTTTGGTGTAAAAAAATGATTTCATTTTAAAAAGATAAGGATTATTTTATTTGATTACTCTGCATCCCAAGCCCTAAAGGTGGGAACAATTCTGGCTTTGGTGGCCTGTTCAAAGCCATAGGCCATTTCTATCAGGCTAGGCTCACTCCAAGCGGTGCCAAAGAACGATAGTCCTACTGGCAGACCGTGCACATCTCCCATAGGAACGGTTATATTGGGGTAGCCGGCCCAGGCGGCGGGCGAAGAACTGGACACATGGTAGTTGTCTCCGTTTAACCAATCTATACTCCATGCTGGAGATCCAGTAGGGGCTACAAAACCGTCTAATTGGTGTGCTGCTATGACCTTGTCTATTCCATTGTCTCTGCTTCCTTTTCTGAGGGCTTCTAAATGGTCTAGGTATTCTTTACTGTCTAGCCCTGCTTTTTCTAAGGCCATTTCCAAATAGGCTTGGTTGTAGTATTTGAGTTCTACCGAATCCTGTTTATTAAAGGCAATGAGGTCTTCTAAATTTTTAATTTTTGCGTCTGGGCCAAGGCTGGCAAAATAATCATTGAGTCCTGCTTTGTATTCTGTTAGCATAACTTGGAATGAATGGGCTCCAGTGCTTCGCTCATTAATTTGATCAATTTCTATAATTGTTGCACCCTGCGCCTTGAGCACCGCGATGGCTTTTAGGGTGAGGCTATCTGTAGTGGCATGGGTGCCAAAAGCAGCTTTAAACCATCCAATACGTTTTCCTTTTAAGCCGTCTTTTTTGAGATAGGGGGTGTAATCTTTTAATGCTTTGCCTCTGTTTGCTGCTGTTTTTCCATCTCTAGGATCTTGGCTGGTGAGTGGGCCTAGAGCTATTACAGCGTCGGCCACGGTACGGGCCATGGGCCCTGCCGTGTCTTGGGTATAAGAAATAGGGATAATTCCAGCACGACTAATGAGTCCTACCGTGGGTTTAATGCCCACAATTCCGTTGGCGGTTGATGGACAAACGATAGATCCGTTGGTTTCTGTGCCAATTGCCAATAACGTGAGGTTGGCAGAAACAGACACCCCGCTTCCTGCACTGGACCCACATGGGGTTCTGGTCAGTACATAAGGGTTTTTGGTTTGACCATTAATTCCTGACCATCCAGAGCTGGACATTTGCCCTCTAAAATTGGCCCATTCGCTTAGGTTGGCTTTTCCCAGTATCACGGCTCCAGCTGCACGTAATTGCGCCGCTACTTCACTGTCTTGTAGCGGCATAGAGCCCGCTAAGGCACGAGAACCCGCCGTAGTGGCCATCTGGTCCTTAGTGTCTATATTGTCTTTAAGTAATACGGGCACACCGTGTAAGGGTCCCCTCTGCTCTGGGGCTACCCTGTCTAGGGAGTCTGCTATGGCCAAAGCGTCAGGGTTCACTACAATGACTGAATGTAATTGGGGGCCGCTGTGGTCAATGGCGTCTATACGGTTGCTGTATGCAGCGATAACATCTCTGATAGTCCAGCCGCCATTTTTGTAGCCTTCTTGAAGCTCAGGAATGGTAATTTCTAAAAACTGAAAATTATTGAGGTCTTCTGTTTTAGGGGATTCTACTTGGTTTTGACAGGCAAAAAGCAACAAGCTAAGCGCCGCCCATTTGGTTTTTTTTATCAAATTCATGGGGTTGTTTAATTTGGTGTATTTGTATTTTGATGGTTGCTATTAGTAAATGATTCGCTTAAAGGTAATAATTTATAATGTGTAAATTCTTTAATAAAAAAGAAGCCGCTATTAGCGGCTTCTTTTTTATTTGGGAAAATACTTAGGTATTTACTCTTCAACACTCGCAGGCGTAATGTCTGCGTCATATGATCTGTAATAGAGTTCTAATAAGGTCATTATTGCATTGAGAAGGTCTCTTGTCTCTAGGAGAATGGAGAAGTACAAAGTGGAGTTTTTTGGACTTGTTTCTTCTGTTCTGATCCTGGCTACCTGTGTTTCAATCTTTTCAGAAACGAATTTTAACAGTGTTGGTTTTACCGCTAGGACTTTTCCAATATCATTAAAATTACGGTTTTCAAAGATGACTTTAGTTTTAGTAAATAATTCTTCTTCAAAAAGGTTTTCTAATTCCTTTAGCTCTTTGAGTTGGTTGTATTTAAGCTTTTTGTGGTTGTTGTTTACGTGTTTGTGGCTCACTTTGGAGATGTAATCCAAAGATTGAGACACATCTGTGAGGTGTGTAATGGTGGAGATGTAAAAATCACTTGCACGAACACTAGACTCATCTAGATTTTTAATAAAGTAGAATATGTGGTTGCGTAGGTCTTCTATTTCGTCGGCCAATTTGGCCCCTTGTTTCTTATTCTTTTTAAGCAGTTCAAGATCTTGTTTTGCCAGTCCTGTAACTGCATTAGAATAGATGTTCTGGGTTCTTCTAATCACGTTAGAAATGTTGTTTGCACTCTCTTCTATAACCCCTTGAATAGAACTGCTCTCTGCTTTTCTAAGGCTGTCCTCTGCTTGAAACTCTTTGCTTTTTTTGTTGTAACTAACGTAGTTTCTAGCCAATAAGAATATAGCCAAAATAAGCAACACGCCAATGGCTGTTCCTTGACCTATAGAGATGATTGTTAAAATAATTCCAGCAGCTACAAATGCAATTAGCGCTGTTCCAAACCATCCTCCTATGACATTGAGCACTCCAGCTACACGATATACGGCGCTTTCTGCTCCCCAGGCTTTGTCTGCCAATGAGGTTCCCATGGCCACCATAAAAGTGACGTAAGTTGTAGATAAGGGCAATTTATAGGAAGTGGCAATAGATATTAATATACCAGCAACCACGAGGTTTACTGCAGCCCTGACCATGTCAAAAGCGGGCAGTTCAAAGTTCTTGTCTTTGGATAATGAAATGACTGGTTTTTGAAACTGTGCGTCTAATTTGTTTTGCCATGTTTTAGGAAGAATGGCTTGTGAGTAATTTGAAATGCTCATGGCGAAACGCACAATTCCTCTGGATAAGAAGTTTGGGTTAAAGCGCTCTTTGGATTCTCCCTCTCTAGCCAGATTAATTTCTGTTTCTGCAACGTATCTCGCTTTTTTAGAGAACCAAAGCGTAGCCACCATGACCATTCCTGATGCAAATAATAAAAAGGTAGGCGTTGGCACTTTTTTAGCCAAAATGTTCATGCTAAACTCTGCAGCTGGAATACCAGACATGCTCCAAGCTTCATAAGATTGCCAGGCAGCAATAGGTACACCAATGAAATTCACTAAGTCGTTTCCAGCAAAAGCTAAAGCCAAAGCAAATGTACCTATGACGATAATAAACTTATAGATATTAATTTTAGCCAATGAAATAAGCAGGTATGATATTAAGGACCATATTAATAAATTCACAAGGATGAGACTCCAAACCTCTGTTTCTAAGAAATCTTTAATAGTTTGACCACCGAGTATCTCTAAATTTTCTCCTGCTATGGCAGTTCCTTTTATTCCTTTCATTAAAATGAAGTAGGTAATTGAAGAAGTAGCAATACCGCCAAAAACAGCAGAAACCCAATTGGGTTTTTTCTCAAAATTATAAGAAAGTAATATCCTAGAAACCCACTGAACAATAGCGCCAATAGAAAACGCAACAACTACCGAGAGTAAAATACCAAAAATAATATCTGCCGCTTTTGAGGTGTTTATGTACTGCACAACATCTGAAAAAGCGCCACCTTGATTGCTTATTTTTATTAATGCCATGGCTACAGAAGCACCTAGTAGTTCAAATACAATAGAAACCGTTGTAGAGGTAGGCATTCCCAGGGTATTAAAAAAGTCTAACAATAAAATATCAGTGATCATCACGGCCATAAAAATGAACATGATCTCGTTAAAATAGAATTCTCCGGGATTAAAAATACCCTTTCTAGCCACTTCCATCATACCGCTAGAAAAAATAGCACCCATGGCAATTCCAATAGAGGCAACGATCATAATGGTTTTAAAAGAGATGGCTTTAGATCCAATGGCAGAGTTTAAAAAATTCACGGCGTCATTGCTCACACCAACCACTAAATCTGCAATAGCCAATACCGCAAGTGCGGCCAACATTAAAATATATAAATTGTCCATAATCTATTTTAAAAGGGGTTAAATGTACTCTTAATTTTGGGTATTTGAGGTTATCTTAAGGTTAAAAATGTAAGTCTAATTGAAGCCTGTACATGAGTTTATTGGAAGCGCCGGGACTGTCTAAGTAGCTAAAATCTGATTGCACTTTTAATTTGTGTCCCACTATATATTTTGACACACCCACCGTGTATTGGGTTTCTGGAACTTTTCCTGTGATGACTTGGTCTAGGGTGATTTTAGTGAGCCTCCCTGAGATTTCAATATTGTTTTTTAGTAAAAAACCACTTTGTAAGTTAATGCCTTTTCCAACTTGCACTACCGAACCTGTTTCTGATCCGTCCAGATTTTTAGCTATTGCATTAGCTGCACTGCGGTCTGAGTATTCACCCATAAAGGAGAAACCGCGGTATTTAAACATACCGTCTATAAACCAGGTATTTATATCTGTTTGAAACAGACCAGCATCAGTTTCCATATAAGACCCCATATTGCTCCTGTTTTTTACGGCATTTTGATTGCTGTCGTATGTAGCGGCTATCATAAGTTTTGGGGAATTTTCTCTTTTTAAATCTGACCCACTGTACGCTCCTTTGCTTTTAAAAGCCCCAAAAGGCAAAAGCTCTATACGGCTGGTAAATTGGTGACCCCCTAAATTTCCAGCAGTAATATTTCTACCTTCTCCCTGTGAAATAGCAAACTTTTCTCGCATTAAAAAGTGTTTGCCTATTTTGGTTTTGTGCCTCAATTGCACCCCCATATCACGGTCTATATTAAAGCGGCTGTTGAGTAAGGAACGGTCTACTTGTTGTAAATTCCCTGAGGAAATAACCCGCTCAATATTTCCTGGTAGTTTGGTTTGCCCAAACCACAATTCCCAGTTTCCATGAAAATTCCACATCACTACGGCGTCTAATATATACCTTGGGGTGTTTCCGGTATAAATGGAACCACCTGAAATATCTCTGTTGGAGAGTCCTAGCTCTAATTTGTATTTTAATTTTGGGGAATAAGCAAACCCGTCAAATTTTAAGCGGGCCCTTCTAATGAGCATATTGCTTTCTTGGGTTTCAAAGTCTCCTGACGCACTTTCTTTCCAGTTAGCGATGGCTAAAATTTGCATTCTCGCACCAATTTTCATGGTCCAAGTACTGTCTTTACCTACTAGATTAAATAGGCCTTTTCCAAAATTGGGTGCTGGGGTTTCTTGTGCGCTTAGGCTAAAAGAAAAACAAAGGCAGGCTAAAATGACTGCTTTTTTAAATAATTGCATGGTA
>Ga0115548_1000444_pt1 | contig 23976 bp, 20 predicted proteins | sample COGITO_mtgs_1004_4_FD_87187 | JGI IMG/M metagenome (GOLD analysis project Ga0115548, IMG submission 87187) | Pelagic marine microbial communities from North Sea - COGITO_mtgs_100423 | ecosystem: Environmental > Aquatic > Marine > Epipelagic | place: Germany:Helgoland, sampling site Kabeltonne...
CAAAATATAGTAATTAACTCTATGACTCAAGCTTTCTATGATTATGCTATTGAAGTGAATGGTACTTCTGCTTGGCTAATAGCTTGTAATATAAATAACATAATGAACGAAGCAAGTCCAGCTGATGGTGGTACTTTCTCAAATACTTACGAAGCTACGTCTATTGAAGATACAGCTCCTGTGACTATTCACATGGCTACTTTAAATACTAGCGGTGATATTAGTACTGATGGTATAGAGACTATTACTACACCTGCTGCACCAGTAGGCAACCTAACATCTTGGAATAAGGCTTTAGATTTTAGTGGTAGTAACGAACACTTAAAACAAGTGGCTAATTACTACACAGTGAGCCCTTTGCATATGAATGGATATGCCACGAACATTGCTCCGCCTGCTACATCAGGCTATACTGCTAATGGTGGTAGTGTTAGACCTTGGGCTACTGCTGTAGTATTTCAATCTAAGAATGTTACTAGTAACCAACACATTTGGAATCAAGGTGAAGGTGCAGGTTCAACTGATGATAATATCTATTTAAGAGTGACAGGTACTAATGGTGATTTATACTTTGGATGGGGTAGACAAGGTGAGGTTAATGAATGTTTAATTGGTAATATCGGCGGAAGTGCAAACTCGACTCATTGGTGGGGAGTTTATATAGCTAATAATGGAACTCGTTTAAGTGCTTCAAATGCTACTGCGTCTAACTTAGCAGATGCCTTTGATATTAGACTTATGGGTTCAAATGATACCACTCCTTGGGGTGCTTTATATGATGTAGGTACAGTAGCTAGATGGAGCTCTTCTTCTAGCTCAACAGGGGCTAGAATGGACAGAAGCTACACAGGAGATTTTACTATCGGTGGTAGAGGTTCTAACAGAAACTTCCACGGTAAGGTGGCTTCTATGGTCGTAACCACATTAAGAATTGGTCAACCTATGCCTACTGATGCTGAAATTAGAGCTATGATTACAGACCCTGTTTCATGGGTAGCTGATTATAAGGTTGGTAACCCATTTAGAGAGCCTAATTCAGCAGGAGATGCAGGATACAACTTTACTAGCGGAAATGTAAACACAGGTCGTGCTACTCAGATGTGGCTTATGGGAGATGGTGTTACTGATTCTTACGCTAACGGTATTAGAAATCAACAATTGGTTGATGACCAAAACGCTACTAAGTTACAGCTTAATAGTATGGTATCTAATGATTTTGAGAATGTAACAATTAATGGTTTAAGTTAAAAATAACAATACCCTAAAACATACCATAAGAACTGTTTTATAACTGTTAGAATAGTTTAAATTTTTAAAAATAAAATATTTAACATGAAGGCAAAAGTATTAGTTTACAGGTTTAAAAGTGATCTCAATCAAACAACAGGAGTATGTGTAATTTTGAATGAACATAATGAACCTATATTTTCTTCAATAAGTCTTGAAAGAGGCTGGCAAGATAATAAATCTAGAGTTAGCTGTATTCCTACAGGGCAATATGATTTAGTTTATGAATACTCAGATAGGTTTAAAGAAAAACTGTGGGAAATAAAAGATGTTCCAGGAAGAAGTGAATGTAAATTTCATTCAGCTAATTATTGGGATCAACTGAATGGATGCATATCTTTAGGTGTTTCTCCTAAAGATATAAATGGTGATGGATATATTGACGTAACATCAAGTAAAAAAACAATAGGTAAATTTGAAAAAGTGTTAAGTAGATTTGATACAGTAACCTTAATAGTAAAAAATTAATATAATTATGAAATTAAAAAACTCTTCTTACATCTTTTTGATGGCACTTTTTTTTAGTAGTTGTGTCAGTAAAAAATCTGTTATTGAATATAGAGATAGGTTGGTTGTGGATACAATCGTTGTCAAAAAAAATATTGAAGTTATTAAATCTATAAAAGATACTCTTATTATAGAGAAGCCTTGTGATAGTTTAGGTAATCTAAAAAATTTTAATCAAGTAATAAAAACTCCAAAGACTACAATTAAATTAAAATCTGATAAAGGAAAGATTGTAGTTGAATATGAGCAAGACTCCATTGTCACAAGCAAGGAGGTTATAAAAGATATTAAAATAGAGAAAGATGTGCAGATGGTTGAAAAAAAAACTGTAAATTATATCGTTGATTATAGAGTTTGGGCAGCATTAGTAATCTCAGTACTTATAAACATAATATTGCTGAAAGGAAAGATAAGATCATTTCTACCTTTTTAGCTATAAAAAAGAACCCATTTTTTAGGGATTAATGCATATTTTTGATATATGGCCATACTTACTTTATCTTATTCTGAAAAATCTAATTCTGCTCCAACTCAGAGTGGGTGGAATTCTTTTGATGTAGATTTTGGGGGTACATATACATTTACGATAGCAGACTTTACTACTGGAACTACGCCAGAATTTGTTGACCCAGATGGAGATGACTTATACTCTGTAAAAATAGTGACCCTTCCTAGTAATGGAACACTTATGAATAACACTACTGCTGTAGTTGCAGGAGAAGAAATACTAGCTTCAGTTATATCATCAAGTCTTTTAACTTATGTTGCGGTAAATAACAATAGTGGTTATGTAGATTCATCTTGTACATTTTTAGTATCAGATGATGGATCATTAGGATTTAATAATACAGCTAATGAATTAGTATTTAATGTTGCTGGCAATGACAATTCAGCCCCAGATGCTGTTGGAATAATTACAATTAGTTTATCCAATCCAGAGAGCCACCCATTTACTTCAGAAAACTTTACTACAGAAACATCCCCTGCTTATTCTGATCCCGAAGGTGACGATGCATACGCGATAAAATTCACATCAATTCCTTTGTATGGAACATTCTATCTTAATGGAATTCAAGTCAGTTTAAATCAGTCAATTACTATTGAAGATATAAGTAATGGATTATTAGTTTATAATACAGATGAGAGTCAAGAGTCTGCTACGTCAGAAAATATTACTTTTTCAATATCTGATGAAGGTAGCTTTAAATTTACATCAGGAGGTATACTTACATTACAAGTAGCTGCATATAGTAGTTCTGCTCCAACAATAAATGACGAGACAGATGTTTATGTTAAATTGAATGAAGATTACATATTTACTAGATATTCACTTATTACATCTGCAGGCTACTATGATCAAGATGGAGATTTAGCTGAGTCAGTAAGGTTTACAGTACTTCCTAGTCAAGGTCAAATAAAATTAAATGGAATATCAATAATAATTGGTCAAGAAATATCACTAAATGATGTTGATAGTGGACTACTAATATACTACACAGTTGATGACACTGAAGCTAATTACGAAATGAATTACCAAGTTAAAGATAGTAGTGGAGAGTGGTCAGATTAAAAAAAAATATAAAATATGTCAGTATTTAGAATAAATGTTTATAGCCCAGAAAATGATGACTACTATAGTGTAGTCAATAAAGGGGTTGCAGGTGAAGATTTACTTGCGGGAGATTTATGTTATCTTAATATTGATGGTAAATTCTGGAAGGCTAACGCTAGCTTTTTAGTGACTTCGGGTACAGAATTAAGAATAGCTAAAGAAGACTTATTGTCTCAGGAAGAAGGGTTTTTCTATGTACAAGGAACTATAGCATCATCTGGACTAACTGTTGGAGTTAGATATTATTTAGCTACAACTGATGGGCAAATAACTACAGTGAGGCCAACACAAGCATTATCTGTAAGTAGGTATGTGGGTACAGCTTCAACAACAGATAGTTTTGAGTTTAATCCAATGGATGTCTCAACAGATTCAACGTTTGACCTTCAGTTAGCAACAAACAATGGTCCTGTCACTGATATAAGTATAACTACAGGAGGATTACTATCTGACGGAGACTTAGAGGTTTCTGAAAGTAATAAGACAACTTTATCTAATGATGTAGAGATAAAAGATAATTTTCCAACAATAAACAGTGATCATACTGGAGCCCCTATAGAAGATGCTGGATTTACAGTAAATAGAGGTGGTGAAGATTCAAGAACTTTAAAATGGTCAGAATCTTTAGAAAGATGGGAAATTGAAAAGTCTACAGGATCATGGTCAAAAATAAGTGTAGAATTCGAGCATGATCAAGGAATGCCTTCTTCATTATGGAGTATACAGCATGATTTAGATAAATACCCAAGCTGCGTTGCAGTTAGTTCTAATGGAACAACAGTTATGGGTGAAATAAATTTTATAAATAGAAACAACTTAACAATAACCTTTAGCTCTTCTTTTTCTGGAAAAGCTTTTTTAAATTAAAAAAATGGCAGTAATTAAATATTTAGCAAGTCTAGATTTATCTCAAAATGAATTAATAAAAGCAGTAGTTCAAAACCTACCAACAGTAGATGCTCCAGCTTCCCCTAATGATGGTCAAATATATTGGGACACAACTGTTCACTCTTTATTTGTATGGAGTAGTAACACAAGTTCTTGGATTGACTTGGGTGTTGATGGCGTAACAAACTTATCATATAATGCAGCAGTTTCTAATGGAGTTGTAACTTCGGATACAGGAACAGATGCAACTATCCCTTTAGCAGATGCAACAAATGCTGGTTTATTCTCAGCATCAGAAAAAACTAAACTAGGTGACATTGAAGAGAATGCTAAGGATGATCAAAATGCAAGTGAAGTTCCTTCAACTCCATCTGGTAACTTGTCAGCTACAAATGTGCAAGATGCATTAAATGAACTACAGGTAGATATTAACGAATTAAATAATGCAACAAATGACCTAAGCATTACTCACAATGCATCTGACGTAGATATAGTAATTGAAGATGGAGCAGATATAGTTTTAAATGCTGCTACTACTTCTTTGGCTGGTGCAATGACAGGAGCTGATAAAACAAAGCTAGATGGTATTGAAGCAAATGCAAAAGATGACCAAACTGCAGCTGAGGTTTCTTACGACAACTCTACTAGTTCTTTAACAGCAACTAACGTAAGAGATGCTCTAGATGAACTAGAGCAAGAGATAGATTCTTTAGACGCAGAAACAAACAACTTAACTATTACACATAACGCAGGAGACGTTGACATAGCAATAGAGAATGGAACTGACATTACAATAGATGCAGCAACAACAACTCTTTCTGGTGTAATGAGTGCATCAGACAAAACTAAGTTAGACGGAATTGCAACAGGAGCAGAAGTAAACGTAGACACCAACATAACTGTAGTAGAAGGTACTACTACTGTAGCAATTAATTCTTCTACTGGTAGTAATGATTCAATTGCAGCGGCTACAACATCTAAAGCAGGTGTTATGACTGCGGCTGATAAAACAATATTAGACAATCTTAACACTAATGAAGCTGCAATATACAATAACGCTGGTACTCCTGCACTACATGCAGACATTACTAAAGCAGAAATTCAGACTTTATTAAACTTTGAAGACAATGCAGACGTAACAGATACAACTAATGTAACTGCAGCTGGTGCTGTAATGGACAGTGAATTAACTGACGAAGCAGCAGTAAAAGCTTTAAACCAAGGTGTAGCTACTACAGACACACCAACATTTGCTGGAATTGTAACAGCAGGTAATGTTGATGGTAGAGATGTATCAGTTGATGGTACTAAGTTAGACACTATTGAAACTAATGCAGATGTAACAGACGCTACAAATGTTAATGAAGCAGGAGCAGTAATGAATACTGATACTACTACAGCAGCAATGAACTTTGTTATTGATGAAGATGACATGGTTTCAGATTTAGACACTAAAGTTCCAACACAACAATCTGTTAAAAAATATGTAGATAATGAAATTGCAGGTGCTTTATCATCTGAAATGAGTTACGAAGGTGCATATGACGCAACTGCAAATCCAAATAATAGTTCTAATAAAGGAGATACTTACACAGTAAGTGTTGCTGGAACAGGAGTATCAAGTTTTTGGAGCACACCTTTAGCTGTTGGTGACATAATTATAGCTGAAATAGCAAATCCTGCTTCTGAATCTGATTGGACACAAGTAAATAAAAATATTCCAGACATAGTTAATGCTTCTACTACTGCAAAAGGTATTATAGAGATAGCTACACAAACAGAGGTTAATACTGGTACAGATACTACAAGGGCAATAACTCCAAGTAGATTAAGAAGTACTTTAGGAATTACTTCTTCTCTTTCAACTACACTTACATATAGTGAATTGATAGGAAATGGTAGTGCTACTTCAATAGTAGTAACTCACTCAATAGGAAATCAATTTGTACAAGCGCAAGTTTATGAAGTTGCAGGTATGGATAAGGTAGAGTGTGAAATAGAATTAACTTCTAGCACAACTACAACTTTCAAATTTAATGTAGCCCCAGCATTAGATACATTAAGGGTTGTAATAATAGGATAATAAATATAATTTACTATCTTTGACAAGTTTAATAAAGAACTAAGTAAACAGATTTAAAAAGCTGTTATAATATAAAAGGTTAGAGAGATAGCCTAAAAATTGTCTCTTTAACTATTTAGAAAAAAATAACATGGCAAAATTTTTAACAAATATAGATGGCTTAAAAGCTACTTTTTCTGATAGAGTTGTAACAGACGAAATTAGAGCACTTAGCAATCAACAGCTAGTATTAAATGCAGGAGAGTCTTTTGTCTATGCTACAGGACAAACAAATGAATATGTTTATGCAAATGCTGAAAGTGGTTTACAAATAAATTCATCTCCAGACAACTGGATATCAGGATGGGCTGGTAGAAATACTACAACAATAAATGACCCTAACGGAAATTCTAGTTTTTCTGGAGATATAGTAGCAAATAATCTAAGTGGAACAAATACTGGAGATAAATTTATTGATGGATCAGATACAGCGAATGCTGTTTATACAGGTGGTCGCGTAGGTATCGGAACAACCTTTCCAATCAGTAAACTTGAAGTAGTCGGAACAGGGTGGGGTACAGAAGGTATAACTGTTACTTCAACTACTACAGATGGAGCTGTTATTAATTTAAGAACTACAGATAGACATTTTGAAGTATCATCAAGAAGTAATACTTTTGATATTAGAGATAAAACAGCTGGAGATATTAGTAGATTTAATATTAAATCAGATGGAAATGTAGGGGTAGGAATAACTAATGCTAATGCTAAGTTAGAGGTAGTAGGAAGTACAAATGATACTTCTAAAAATAATCTTGTATTAAGAGATAGTCTTAATGCTAGTATATTTAGCGTTAGAAATGATGGAAGAGTTGATATACCTAATGGTGATTTAATTGTATCAGGAGCTGTTAACACACCAGCAGTAAATTTTAATAGTGTTAATCCATCTGGAGCTACCTTTACTAGAAACGGAGTTTATTTTGGTAGACTAGGTACTGATTATAATGAAATAACACTTAAGCTAGAAGATAAGAATTTTAGATTTAGAAGTAAGACTGGAGCCATATTAACTACCATTAATGACTCAGGAATAACAGCCGTGAATCTTAGTGGAACAAATACAGGAGACCAAGATTTAAGTGGTTATCTTTTAAATACAAATGATTTATTTACTGGAAGGTTAAGATTTAATGCAACAGATATAAGTGGGGTTTATAATACAGCTACAATAGAAATAAGAGAAGTAGGACTTGTAACTAATACTCAAAGTTCAGAAGCTTATGCTCCTTCAATGGCGTTCCACTGGGGAGGACTATCTTCTAGAAGATTATTTATGACTTCTGATGGAACTTTGAACTGGGCTGGAGGAACTCCTGGAGATTCTAAAGCTGCTGTTCATTTTGGAGCAGGTAGATTTGACGGAGACGTAACTATACAACATGCTGATGGAACACCTGGTGAATTATTACATCTTTTAAATAATACAAATGGAAGTGGAGCAACGATAAAATTCTCAGATAAATCTGATGTAGCTCAATATGGTTTATTAAGTTATTATCATAGTGATGGTTTCTCATACGGATCAGCAAATGCATTTGTATTAGATGGCACAGAACCAACTATGAGTCTTGTTGTTAAAGGTAAAGTGATGTATTCAGAAGGAATATATACAGTACCTGCAGCAGGAACTGGAGCTGGAACAAGAAAAGATTTAAACTGGGACACAGCTTTTGGATGGGGAGATCATTCAACTCAAGGTTATTTAACTTTAGAAACAGATTCTCAGACATTGACTTGGGATGAAAATACTGGAGACCTAAGTATTTCAAATGGAAATACAAGAAATCTTGATGGAAGATATCTTTTAAACACTACAGACACTTTAAATGGCGACTTAACAGTTACTGGTACTACTTATTTAGGAGACACTTTAGTAATGTCTAACCCTGGAGTGGGAAATTCATCTATAATTAATTTTGCTAAAACTAATGATACAGCCCAAATTATAGTCACAGAACATTTAGCAGATTCTACAGAATTTCAGTTTTACATGGCTGATAATCCATCTAGTACCAATGATAAATTTAATTGGTATATCAGCTCTTGGATGGGAGATCAAAACGATTGGAAGCCTTTAGAATTCTCTGGATATAACAGTACTATTAATTCCTCAACCACTACAATTAATGGCGATTTAAAAATAGGTAATATACCTTATGTTTCTACAGCTGGAATTAAAGACAGTATACAAGAAAATAAAACAGGAACATTATCTTTATCAGCCAATGTCTCTGGGTATACTGGAGCTGGTGTTCAAGGAATTTATATAGAATTAAGCACAGACGGAACTACATTTACAGCAGGTAATAAATCACCAGGCTCTTCTTATGTGCAGTATTTACTTAATGAACCTATTACAGGATCTCCTCAATTAATAACTGCAGGTATTTATATTACATTATCAGGTACTGGAGGTGTAGCTGGAGATAATTGGAGATTTGGGGTTTGGCCAGAAGGAGTAGTTAATTTAAATAATCTTACAGGTTCTCAATTGCTTGAATTAGATTCATCAAGAAATATAATATCAGTAGCTAAAGCCACTGCTCATAATAAATCATTTGGAACAACTTCTGGAACAGTAGCTGAAGGAGATCATTTACATTCTGATATATATGTATCTAAAGTAGCAGGACCAGGAGCTTATTTCGCTAGTAATTATTTACAATTTAATGGAGATAATGTTTCAAATAATGACTATATATCATACAATGATGCCACTAATGCTTATTATCTTAATGCTGATACAGTAAGACAAAACACTTCAGCGAATGCATCTATATATGTAAAAGATGTTAATGCAAATGGAGCTATAACATCGGGGGCAGGAGTTAAAATGTCAGACGATACTACAGCAGCATCAGCAGCAAATGAGGGTACTCAAAGATATAGAAAAGATGCAAACAATAGTTATGTAGACATGTGTATGCAGACAGGAGCCACCGCTTATGAGTGGGTTAATATAGTTCAAAACAACTGGTAAAATAATTAATATATGAGCAAAAAATATATAACAGATGATTTAGTAGCAAGCGGAGAAATTTCCGCAGCCACTATAGTAAAGACAGGAGGGACAGCTTCTCAATTTCTAAAGGCTGATGGTTCAGTAGACAATAATATTTATTTAACTACTCAAACAGATTCTCAAACATTGTCTTGGAATGGAAGTACTGGAGAAATAAGTATTTCAGGCGGAAATACAATTGATATAGATGGAAGATTTCAATCATCAGGAACTTATAATACTATTATAGGAACAGATACAGATATTTCATATAGTGGAGCAACAGTTGTTTCTACGATAAATATGAATGACGGAGTTATTACTAGTCACACATCTAGGTCATTAACCACTGGAGACATAGGGGCGATGAAAATATATAATGCAACTGCTGGGTCAGGTAGTTTTAATGACCTCGACAATGGTGTTACTAGAGCTACTAGTGCAACAGATGGGCCAGGTGGTCATCAAACTGTATTTACAGCAACGCAGGCTAATGATTCTAGGTATGGATGGCAATTAGCTAATACTGGAGGAGGAAGTGATATTTATTTTAGAGGAGTTGGAGCTACTGATACATGGAACTCATGGCTAAGAATTTATAATGATGGATATCATCCTAATGCTGATGTGTGGACATCATCTAGAAATTTTACAATAGGTAGTTCCACTAAAGCAGTAAATGGGTCAACTAATATGTCATGGTCATTAACCGAGATAGGAGCTCAGCCAGCAGGAAACTATCTTTTAGATACAACAGATACTTTAACAGGTACTTTAACTGTAACTGATGATATAAATGTAGGAACCTATAGTGATACAAACACTGGGAAATTATATCTTAATGCTTACGTTGCTAATAAAAGATCAACAATACATAGTACTGATGGTAATTTACATCTAGATGCTGATTCAACCCACGGAACATATTTAAACTATTATACAGGAACAGGTGGAGTTAAATTTGGCAATGGAGCTGGAGGTTATAACGCTCAAGTTACAGGAAGTGGTAATTATTATGGAGTTAGTTTTATAAGAAATGGAGGATTAAATACTCAGTTTTTAAAAGCTGATGGGTCTATAGATACAACTACTTATTTAACTACTGAATCTGACACACTATCAACTGTAACAAGTAGAGGGGCAAGTACTAGCAACTCAATAACACTTAGTGGTGGACTTAATATAGACACCAATACCAATACTAATAATTTAGTTATTAGCAGATTTGGGTATGCAGCCGAAGAGGTGTCAATTGGAGTAGATGATACTTATGCTCATTTTAACCTTACTCAAGATGAATCTAATAGTGGTTTTAAATTTAATATAACCAATACGGATACAGAAAGTGGAGGAGGGGCAAGTGCAAATAGTGGATACATAGATTTTATTAACAATGCGTCTGGAACTTTCATAAAAATAAATGGAATTAGTTCTAGTACTAATTGGGATACAGCATACGGATGGGGAAATCATGTAGACAGTAATTATGCTACACAAACTTATGTTGGAACAAAAATTAGTGAACTTGTTGATTCATCCCCCTCAGCTTTAGATACTTTGAATGAGCTAGCTGCAGCTTTAGGGGATGACCCTAATTTTGCAACTACAGTAACAACTAGTATCGGTGAGAAATTACCATTAGCAGCAGGAGTTGGGTCACCTTTAACAGGTGATTTATATGGAGTTGGCGCAACTTTTACAGGTACAGTATCTGGTTCAAATTTAACTGGAACAAACACTGGTGATCAAGATTTAAGTGGATATCTAACTACTACAGGTAAGGCTGCAGATTCAAATAAACTTGATAATTTAGATTCTTCTCAATTTTTAAGAAGTGATGTTAATGATATCTTTACAGGAGCATTAACTATAGATGGATATATAAGAGGTAATGGCCAGCAACTAGTATTAAATGCTGGTGAATCATATAACTATCCAACTGGTCAAACAAATGAATTAGTTTATATAAATTCAGAAAGTGGATTAGAAATAAATTCATCACCAAATAATTGGACCACAGGATGGGCTGGTAGAAATACCACAACTATAAATGATGTTAATGGAGATTCAGATTTTTCTAGGAATATAACTGTTAATGGATCATCTACTCTTAAAAATATTGTAGTAGACACTGATAAGATATATTCAAGTGGTGACGAGTTGATACTTATGGCTGGAGGTGCAAATGGTACAGGTATGAGCCTGACAGACACAGATAATATGGCTACTTTTACAAATTTAGATATAGATGTAGTTGGAGGTAGTATAACTACTGATAGCACTATAACGGCAACTGGTTTAGCAACTGCGTCTGGATTTAAAGTTCCTTCTGGTACAAGCTCACAATTCTTGAAAGCTGATGGTAGTTCTGATTCAAATAACTATGAAGTTGTTGGTGAATTTGATTACTCTGAAGATACTGCAACTGCTTATACTTTATCATCATCTGATAAGGGACAGGTGCTAGGACTCACAAGTTCATCTGCAATAACACTTACAATAAACTCAGGCTCATTAGCTAGTATAGGTGACATAGCTTATGTTGATCAGATGGGTTCAGGAACAGTAACTTTTTCAGAAGGTACAGGAACATTGTTGTATAACAATGCAGTAAACAATACAACTGCCGGACAATACAGTAGAGTAGCAATACATAAGGTATCATCTACTGAGTATAGAATATTTGGTGAATTACAATTATTATAATTATGATGGGAATAATAGCAGCATGCAGCAGAGGCGCAGGCACGGGAATAACATATGAGACTTTTTCATTTACATCTACATTAAACGGAGTGGTTCAAATAATAGTTCAATATCTTACAAATGATAATTTAGATATAACTTGGACATCTACTGGAAGCGTAGTGTCTAGTGGGAATTCAGCTTCAAATATTGATTTGACCGGTAATACAGTTTCTAGTACAGTAACTGTAGTAGTTGCTATTCCTGATGGAGAGTATTTTGGACGCTTGATTCTATCAAATGAAGGTATAACTTCTTTTGACGTATCTTCTAATACTTCATTAGAGCAATTCTTTACTGGAGTTAATTATTCTTTATCAGTTGCAGATATATCTAACAATGTTAATCTATATCAGTTCACATGTAATGATACTGTGATAACTGCTATGGATATCTCTAATAATACATTACTAACATACCTTGCAATTCAAAATACATCACTAACATCTACGGAGATAGATGATGTGTATATTCAACTAGACAATAATGGATTGTCTAATGGGACATTAATAATTGATATTAGTAGCAGGACCTCTGCTAGTGATACAGCAAGTGCTAGTTTAATAACAAAAGGATGGTCAATACAGGAACCGCAAGTTTAATAGCAAAAAGATAGTCAATAGCAACTAGTTAATAAAATATAAAATACAAAATATGTACGCAACACCACATACCCTTGCAGGGTTTACAATAGTGAAAGCATTTGAAGATAACTTGGCTGTAGGAATTCCTTTAGCTATAATATCTCACTTTGCATTAGATTATATTAATGAAAGAGGATTATCAAAAGAGGATAGATTTACATTTGATTTGATACCTTCTTTATTTTGTTATGCAGTAGCATTGTTTACTGGAAACTTTTGGATATTTCTATTAGGAAGTGTGGCGGGTAACCTACCAGATTTAATTGACAAGAAATTATATCTATCTATTTTCATACCAAGTAGATTTAAATCTACTAATTATCTACATTGGCAAAAACCTTTGTTAGATCCACATCCTAATGTTACAAAGGCCATAGGACCACTTAGTCAATTAATTATCACAATCATTTTGTTAATGTTTTAGCTATAAAACATTGAATGTTAAACACGTTATATAAACTATATTGCAATATATGAGCTCATTACTATTTTTTAAGAAAATGTCGGGGACAAAAGCTCTACTGCTTACTTCTTCCCCCATCCTATCCCTTATAATGGACATGAAATCAATACTCATATCTTTACTAATTATTATCTTTATTGACATGATAACTGGTATAAGAAAAAGTTTTTATATAAATAAAATATCAACTAATCCATTTAAAATAGAATTTTGGAGAAACTTAAATTCATCAGGAATTAGATCCACTTGGAGAAAGACTTATGAATATGGTATTGGTATAATTGTATTTACATTGTTGGACAACTATGTGTTACATATTGGAGATTTTGAGTTCTTAAATAATAAAAGAAATATTGTTGAAATAACAATAGCTGTCGCTTGTGTTATAGAAGTATATAGTATTTTTGAAAATATGGAAGCTGTAAGTGGAAACAACTTGTTAAAAAGATTGATTGGACTACTTCCAGAAAGAGTAAAGAAACTATTCAAGATTGCTGAAAATATTACTAGTGAATAGTATTTTCATTTTTAGCTATAAAAGGCATTGGACAAAATTAGAATTATATGTTAAATTTGTATAAGGAGAATTTTAAATATTAAAAATGGAAGAATTAAATTTAGAAGACTTGAACTTTGAGTCTGTGCAACTATTCGATGAGGGTGGAGCTGCAGAGATTGTAAAAGAGGAGGTTAATGATAATGTTAATGCTAATGAAGCTGAAGGTGCTTCGGGTGAAGGATTAACAAAAGATGACAATAATATTGTTAGTGATGGTCAAGGTGATAAACCTGATCAAGAGAGCGTAGCTAATAAGGAAAAAGATAATCAAGTTCAGACAGGTGAAACTTCAGAAAAGGATAAGGGTAGTAATTCTTCCTCTCCCAAACTGAATGAGACTGAACAGCTTTATTCTAACTTAGCTGCCCAATTTAAATCCGAAGGGGTTTTGCCTGGACTTGAAAATATTGAAGACATTAAAGACTTGACTGCTTTGAATGAGGCAATTCGCAAAGAAGTAGAATCAAGATTTAGTGACGAACAAAAGAGAATTGATGAAGCAACAAAAGCAGGTGCAGAACCTACAGAAGTTTCAGAGAAGCTCTCAACCATTAGTAAGCTAGAGAGTGTTACTCCCGAGTTCATTAGTGATGAAAAGAATTTAAATTTTAGGAAGCAAGCAATTGCACAAGACTTTATAGATAAAGGCTATAATCCTGAAAGAGCCCAGACTCTTGCACAAAGAAGTGTAGATGCTGGAACTGATATTGAAGATGCAGATTTTGCAATTAAAAATATCATTGCTCATGAGAAGAAGTCTTTAGATAATATCATAGAATCAGCAAAAGCTAAAGAGGCTAAAAGCTTAAATGATATTAAAGACTACATACAAAAGACACCAGAGGTATTGCCTGGAGTACAATTAACAGATTCGCAGAAAGATGAATTGTACAAAGGAATTACAACTGATGTAGGTAATAAGGATAATGCATTCGTAACTTATCAGAAATCTGACCCAGTTGGATCTAGGATAAAATTAGAAGCATTTTATTACTTAACAAAAGGAATGACAGATTTCAGCGTATTCACAAACAAAGCTGAGACTAAAGTTTCTAATAAGATAGAAAATTTATTAAGAGGCGCTAACTTTACAGAAGGTGGAACTATAAACACAGATGTTCCAGATGAAAATTCAACTTTCAAGTTATCGGATCTTAAAGATTTAGAAATAGAATAATAACAACTTTTTAAAAAAAATTAAATTATGCAGTTAGGAAAGTTTCAGGTAACTGATGCAAAATCTTTTAACGGAATGATTAATCCAGAAAACACTTTAGGTGCTATTTGGAAGACAGCTCCAACAAAGATTAATGATGCAATGATCAAATTGTTAGCAATCAATAGAGGTAAATCTTTAGAGAGCTTGCTAGGTAAATTTGATACAAAACAAGTAGAGAATGACAATGAATTCTATTGGGAATTAATTGGTAGTTCTCGTAGAAATTACACTTTAGTAGAAGCTTCTTTTCAAGGCTCAACTGTAACTGACTCTGATAGTAATATCGGTGAAGGTGGACAAGAGTTTGAATTAACATTCGATGAGAATGCATTCTTCAAAGGTGAAGTTATCGTAGGTGATAAAAATGAAGTATATCCTATTAGAGTTTTAAATGATGGTTATGCATCAGGATCTCAGTATGTATATACTTGTGAAATTGTTGGATCTGACAGATCAGGTATTCCTGGTGAAGAGTTGGTATCTGGTAAGAAATTCAAGCAAGAGTTTGCTCCAGTAGGTAAAGGTCTTTCTAGAGAAGTAGGTGGTATCCGTAGAGTTACTCCAGTTTCTATGAGAGGTGAATTAACTACTATTAGAATTGACCACAAATTACCTGGTGATGCTTCAAACAAGCAAGTTGTAATGGGTATTCCTGTTGTAGACAAAGCTGGTAACAAAAAAGTATTTGGTGCATTAGCATTATATGAAGACTGGTTAGTAGAGCAAGAATTTTCTGAGTACAAAAACAAGTTTTTAATGTATGGTAAGACTAACAGAACTTCTGATGGACAATACCATAATACTGATGTATCTGGTCGTAAGATTAGAATTGGATCTGGTATCCGTGAGCAAATGGAGCAGTCAAATACATTCTATTACAATGACTTCTCAATTGAGTTGTTAGAGGAAATTCTTTATGGATTATCTGAAGGTAAATTAGGAATGGATCAAAGAATGTTTATGTTAAGAACTGGTGAAAGAGGAGCTGCTGAGTTTCATAAAGCAGTACTTAAGACAACTTCAGGTTGGTCATCTAACATAGGTACTCCAGGAACTAATCCTTCTACTGTTAAAGGAGTTAGTTCTCCATTACATAGTAATGCATTTTCTGCAGGATTTCAATTTGTAGAGTATTTAGCTCCAAATGGTGTTTGTGTTAAATTAGAAGTTGATGACTTTTATGATGACAAAGTAAGAAACACTATTACTATTCCAGGTAAATCAGGTGTAGCAGAATCTTACAGATATGACATCTTTTACATGGGTACAACTGAAAGTCCAAACATTCAGAAAGTAGCTGTTAAAGGAATGGAAGAAATTAGAGGTTACCAATGGGGCTTCAGAAATCCATTCACAGGTGCTGTAAATAATGGAAACATGGGTACTTTAGAAGATAGTGGAACTATCACTAAGTTTTCTCAATTAGGAGTTGTATGTTATGACGCTTCTAGAACTGCTTCTATTATACCATATGTATTAGCATAGTATAAAAGTAATTATTACCCTCGTGTGTTCAACGAGGGTAATTCTTAAAAATATAGTTTGAAGGTATCTACAACAACCTTCACAAATAGAGAGAGAAGAATTTAAATAAGAGTAAAATGGAAAAAGTAGATACAGTGAGAACTGATTTCTTAGAAGATAAGATTGTATCAGTTAAATTTATTACTAAAGAAAATAATGGTATCCAAGATCCTAAGCATGTAGCTTACGGAGGTTTATTAAATGGAGCCAGCATCACAATCCCAGCCCCAACTTTGGACAACAAGAAGATGAAAAATATTTTATCTAAAGAAGAAAAAGAAGGTCTAGAGCACATATTAGGATTAGATTTATCTATATATGGAAGCTTTTGGAAGGAAGGTGGTAAAGCATATGAATTAGGTATATTACCTATCAAACTTACTAAAGAGGAATCTAGACTAAACATGTCTGACCCTTATGACTTTATTAAAATTAAAGTTTTAAAGGCCTCGCCAATTGTTGCAAACAGCTTAAATGATGTTGGTAGAAAAGCAACTTACAGATTTGTACTAACTTCAGAATCTGAGAAACTTCAAAAAGAACTTGACAAAGCAGGATACAAGATTAATGCTTACAAATTATTTGTACAGTATGAAAATGATGCTGATGTGTTAAGATACTCTTTAAGAAATCTTGGAAGGAATACTAGCAAGACTCATAAGCTTGAGTTCTTACAAAGTGAATTCCACAAGGAGTTAGAAAAGAATCCAAGTTTAGTCACATCTTTATTAGGTGACAGTTATATTAAAACTAAGGTTTTATTAGAAACTTGTTTTGAATATGGAGCTGTAGCAAGAAGAGACAAGGCATACTATACTTTAGATGACGAGCCAATTTGTGATGGAGGAATTCCTAACTTACAAAATGCTTCAGAATTTTTAGCAAGTAATTTAGGGCAAGATATGAGATTAGGCTTAGAAGCTAAATTGAAATTAAGTAGAAAATAATAGATGACAGAAAATGAGATTATAGAGGGATTTAACCTTAGGTACAACAATGCTTTAGAAGGTGCTCCTGAGATAGATCTCTACGAGATGAGCTTATACATGACTGTATCTCAGATTGAGATTGTTAAAGAATATTATGATAAAGATAAAGATCCTAACAGCTCTTTCGAATTAAAAGAAAGAGCTAGAAGGGTTTTAAATGAGCTCGTAAAAATTGAATCTATAAAAAATAAAACTAATTCAAATAGAGGAGTAGTTTCAGAATCAAAGTTTTATGAAATGTCTGCTGAACCTATGTTTATAGTATTTGAAAATGCTGTTCTAAAAAGTTCTAGTAGTCTTTATGATGGCAAAGTTATAGAGGTAATTCCTATTACGCATGATAATTTCATGACTGATTATTATAATCCATTTAGGAAGCCTAATAAAAATAAAGTCTGGAGATTAGATATATCAAAAGAAAATGCTAAGACAACATTTGAAGTTGTGTCTGTAGAAGATTTAACTTCATATAATGTTAGATACATTGCAATGCCAAGTCCTATTATCTTAACAGATTTAAATTCTGATGAAGACTTCTCGGGATTAGGATTAACAATAGAAGGCAATACTAATAAATCAACTTGTTTGTTGAATTCAATGGTGCATCAGGAAATTATAAATAGAGCTGTAGAACTAGCTATATTAGATTATAACAAACCTGAAACATTGCAAGCTAGAGTAGGTTTAAACAAAAGAGTATAAGGATAATTAGGATTATTGATACATAATCACTAAATTTATAAAATAGTATCAAAAACAATTTATTAATTATAAAATAATTTTATTATGGGATTAGCTGGAATAAACCAGAGTAGACAAATGTATGTAGGTCAAGCAACTGATGCTGCTGCAGGAATCGCAAACTTATCAAATGCAAATGATATTGTTATATTAGCGTCAGATGGAAGTGAAGCTTCTGCTGGTGATGATATTGCGGTATTTGTAAAAGACGCTTTAGGGAATGTAACTTCTTCAGGAGCAATTAAAAATGGTCAGGTTACTGACGTAAGAGTAATTCCTTTTGAAGCTAAGACTTTAAAAGCTTATGAAATTTCAGGATTAACAGTTGATGCTAACAGTCTTTATTCTGTTAACATTACAATTAGCGAACACGGATCTTTATCTCCAGAAGATGAGTACGTGAAGCAAGGGTTTCACCAAGCAAAAACAGGTGATACTGATTTAGTAATTTTACAGGGATTAGCTGCAAGTTTAAATGCAAACTTTTCTAAAGAAGTTGGAGCTAACGCTTCTGCAAACCCTTACTTTTCATTTGTAGTTTCAGGAACTGCAGGTTCTGCAAAGTTGACTATTACAGAAAAGAATGACTGGTTAGTTGATTATGACCCAAACAAAAAGACTAGACATCAATTAAAATTTACTGTTGATGTTGTTGCTACAACTTACCCTACAGTAGGTGTTTCTCAAGCTCAAAGTGCAGGTAAAGGTACAGGATACCAGATTCAAGAAATGGAATTTTATTTACTTGGTGCAAGAGGAGACTCTTACAGAGAAGGTGGATATCCTCACAACATTTCTGGGCCAGGATTAGTTTCTACTGCTTCAGGATCTTACAATGTTGTTGAAATTTCTTACTACAATGAAGGTAGAGATGAAGCTAAAAAATCTAAACAAGCTATTACTTTAGCATTCTTAGATGACAATACAGCTACTGGATCTAATGATGATGTTAACACATCTATTATTGCACCTTTAGTTGAAGCATTAGGAGTAACTTTAACTGACTTGGACGTAGCATAGTAGTTACAAAGTACCTAAAAAGGAGTAAAGGGGGCTGGAATTAATTTCCCAGTCCCTTTTTTAATTAAAAAAAAATTTAACGATGGCTATTACAATTCAAACATACAGTATATCAGCTGACTTGAGTGAGATAACATTAGAATTTGAATTAAATTCTGGTGACACTGCAAGTGGTTTACTGATGTGGACTGAGAACACTTATAAAAACTCAGATAAATCTATTGATTTGTTAAGCGTACTTGATGGTACGGGTAATACTGAAAGTGTAACAATCTCCGCAAGTGATGCAGGAGTTTCTGCATTTGACGGAATATATATCATAGAAATTCAAAGTACAAATGGAGATGCAATAATGGCTGGAGCATCAGACTTTACTCAGTATTACAAAGTAGCTGCTCAGTTACTTGCTACATTAGATATGTCGTGCCTAAGCTGTAATGATGATTTCCAGAATGCCTTATTGTTAGACTTGTATTTGCAAGCTACAATAAACTCATTGCTACTTGGTAGATATCAAGATGCTATAGAGCACTTAGCAAAAATAAAAATAGTTAAAGAAAGCTACATTGAATGTGAAGACTGTTTTGAAATTAATATTTCAGCATCAACTTCTACAAATATTGTTTCTGTAGGTATTATTGACTGTCAACTAACTGATTATTAACTATGAAAGATAAAGATGCAAAAATATTTGTAATCTCTATGAAGAATATTTCAAAGGAGCTGCAACATTATGGAGAGTCAAATTTTAATAACATAAATTTACTCAAGCTTATTTATAAGTATGCAAAGTATTTTACTAACTACAAACACCTACAAGCTGTTGACAAGATGGTTAACTACTTGCAGAGAAGTGACAGGAGAATATGCATGGAATACACATACACTAAAGGATACAGTGGTGAATATAGTTACAAAACTGTAGATGTATCTACAGATTCAGAAACTAATATTGCTCCAACTCTTAGTAATTTTTCATTAAATATGGATAATACTGGAGAAGATTTAGAAATTACACAAGCAGACATGTATGATGGGTATTCTGATTCAGAAGGAACTATTCCTGGAAACTTAACAATAAAAACTATTCCTGCAAATGGGACACTTTATTACGAAGGTGAAGCATTACATGTTGGATATATCATTCCTTATGATACAAGTCTTGAAATATTGTATGAGAGAAATTCTAATGATGCTTATTCAACTTCATTTACTTATACTTTGTTTGACACTAATGGCCAGGTTCCATTAGAATCTAATATTGCTACAGTATCTATAATAGTTGAAGCAATTGTTCTAGAAAATGAGCCTCCTACAATTGGTGATTTGGCATTATACGCAGACAACAGAGCTACAATTACAATAACCATAGCTGACATTTTATACAATGCAAGTCCAGAATATTCTGATCCAGAAGGAAATCAGTTAGACGCTATTAGAATTGATGCAATTGGGTCTTCTAACGCAGGAAGGTATTTATACTATGGAGCTGAAATAGAGGTTAATGCAATAATAAGTTATAATGATATAGTAGGTGGTGCATTTACATATTCAGCTGCTGATATAAATTCAATACAAACAGATGTAATAGAAGTTTCAATTAGAGATACAGTAAATTTAGAATGGGTTTCATCATAAAATTAATATTAAAAAATAATAAAAATGATTATATCAATAACCACGAGTTCACACAGCAACTCTAGACCTAGTTCAATAGGTTCAAATAGCATTGAAATTAATTATGGTGTTACATATACTTTTAGTGTAAATGACTTTACTACAGATACTGTTCCTGCATATGCAGATCCAGAAGGTGATCAGTTATCCTATGTTTACATATCAACACTTCCTTCTTTTGGAAGATTAATTGTAAATCAAGTTGATGTTGAAATTGGGGATGAAATATCTTCAGGTGATATTTCAACTGGGAATTTTACATATACTCCAGATAATTTAGTTGAAGATGAAACTGTTGTTGCATTTTCATTTGATATTGCTGACCAGGGTTCTGAAACTGTAAGTGGATTAAGCAATGGGGTAATGACTATTCTAATTAATGAATTACCTAATGGTTCTCCAACAAGTATTGATGATAATGCAGTATCTGCTAGTTATGCTGAAACAATTGTATTTCAACCATTAGACTTCCAGCTTGGTTATTCTGACCCCGAGGGTGATGCAGCTTATTCAATTAAGGTGTTAGACTTACCTTCTTCAGGACAATTAGAGTTAGATGGAGTAGCAGTATCTGTAAATCAGGAAATATTATTCACTGAAATAGCAGCAGGATATCTTACTCATGTTCCGGACACTAATGTTACAACTGCAGTTTCATATACATTTAACTTTGCAATTTCAGACGCAGGCTCTAAAGAATTTTTGACATAATGGCAAAGATGACTATGTATTACTCGCAAGAATATATTGCTCCTACTGGGTCAATAGAGGTTATTCAAAATTCTGAAGGAATTTGCACTACAACTGTTTTTCTTGAAATAACTCCAGTAGGTACCGGGTACGTTGAATTGGTAACCAGTGATACAGATGTGATAGAAATGAGCCCTACTGATTCGACAATAAATATAACAACAACATTTGCTATAGTTATATCTACATATCAAAATGATGACGCTGTATGGAATACTGTTAACAATTCTTTTACAGTAAATTTAAGGACTACTGATGCTTCAGGAGCTATAGAAGATTCATTTAGTACGGATAGATATTCCAATGGAAATAAGTGTAAAGCCTTTGATGTCAACGTATAATTGAGTGACACTATTTATGTATTATAGGTGTATTTGACATTTCATTTTTTTTTTAGTAACTTTGAATAATTATTTTTTAAATAAAACATATGAATAGTATTGAAATTATTAAAGACTTCTTGAGGAAGAAGAGTAGTTATTTAACCTGGGGTAATAAAGGAATACAAGGAGCATTAGATAAGAAATTTGCTCAAATGTTTGACTTAGATGAAATTAAGAAAGCTAAGAAAGAATTAAAGAAGGAGGCTAAAGCACATCTTTCAGCAACTGCTACTGAGCCAGTATTGGGTACAGGAGTAGAGAATAATGAGGTTCTATCTGAGTTATCTAAAATAGCTTCAAAACTTGGATACCAATTAGTTGATAACAGTATGGACATTGCGGCCCAGACCTCTATCCTAAAAAGAAAGAAAGCTTTAAAGGGATTTCATACTCCTGATATTGCTGATCAAGTTGGAATGCATATATTAATGGGGTGTAATCATGTTCCTTTTCATCATGCTCAATTACATAGAAGTGTATTAGCTCTTATTCAAGACTATCCTGAATTAATTAAAGGATTTCATTTAATGGGTGATTTCTTAGACATGAATCCGTTATCATCACATGATAGAGGTAGGTTCACAGTTATACCTGGATTAACACTTGATGATGAATATTCTGTAGGTAATGAATTGTTAGATGACTACGATAGGTATTTACCTAAAGGATGTTGGAAGACTTACTTGTATGGTAATCATGAAGACAGGTATAACAGATGGATGTCAGTAATGGATAATGCAAAGACTCCATTAGATTCTCCTGAAGATGCACTTAGACTTTGGCAGAGAGGATACAATGTTAAGACTAAATGGAGTCAAGATATCGTTACAGTAGGTAATGACTTCGAACTCTTTCACGGAATATATTTTAACATACATAATGCTAAGAAGCATTTAGATACATTTGGTAAGAGTTGCGCATATGTTCATACGCACCGGGTGCAAATGTATAGAGAAGGAAATAAAGCTGCACACAATATAGGTAGTTGTGCCAATCTTAAATCTAATGTATTTGGATATGCAACTAGAGCTATGAAGGAGAGTTGGTCAAATGGATTTGCTATCAACATAGTAGATGCATATGGATCATCTCATATAACACAAATAATTCCTGACGAGACTGGAAGATTCTGGTTCGGAGGAAAGTATTACTAATAACAAACACAATGGATAAAAGAACCATAATATATACTGTTCTTGAAAAATTAAAGATACACTCTGGAGATAGTAAAATAACTCCGGAGTTAATCTCTTCTATGATAGATACAAAAAGGGCCATGTTACTTAAGTCTAGATTCTCTAGAAATGCATGGAACATTCCTATAGAGATTAAGCAAGAGATTTGTTTAGATATTGAAAGAGTAGATACTATTGATGGATTCTCTTTAGCTGGTAAAACTATCAGAACTTCATCAAGCATTCCTAAATCTATCAAGATTCGAGGGAAGGATGGGCCCCTTTTAGTTCGCCGTGAAGACGGAACAGTTATCCCAATAAATATCATACCTATTGAAAGATTACCATATGTGGGTAACAATAGATGGACTGCAATGCTAACGTATGCTTGTATTGATTATGACGGAAGATTAATTCTTACATCCACAAATGACAAGCTTAAATTCTTACAGAGTATTAAAGTTACAGAGATCTTTGAGATGCCTGAGGATGTATATGAATTAGAATGCAGAGACAACAATGACTATGGAAATATAGAGCCATGGGATATGGAGTATCCTATAGAGCTTTCAATGATTGATGAAATTATTGAGATGATTGTTAAAGACTTGTTCAATACAATGAAACTACCTGAAGATAAAACAAATGATTCGTTAGATGAAAGAGG
>Ga0115548_1000445_pt1 | contig 23960 bp, 20 predicted proteins | sample COGITO_mtgs_1004_4_FD_87187 | JGI IMG/M metagenome (GOLD analysis project Ga0115548, IMG submission 87187) | Pelagic marine microbial communities from North Sea - COGITO_mtgs_100423 | ecosystem: Environmental > Aquatic > Marine > Epipelagic | place: Germany:Helgoland, sampling site Kabeltonne...
AATCTGTCGGCTATGTATCTTAGTTTAAATGAATTATTAATGGCCAGTGATGCCGATGCTTCGTCTAATACGGCTCAAGCCTCAGACGCAATGGCCGGTTTTTTTGATGGTTTAGAAGACTTTGACTTGCTGTGTATTGATGATATTGAATGCTTAGCAGGCCAGCCTTACTGGCAAGAGCAGCTGTTTTATTTAATCGAGAAATTAAAGAATCGAAACGATGCGCGCTTAGTGCTAGGCAGTCACTCTCTTGCAGCGGAATTGGATTTTGATTTGGCGGACCTTAAATCGCGTCTTAAGTGGGCGACAGGCTTTCAGTTAAACGTTTTATCTGACGAACAAAAAATACAGGTGTTACAGTTTAAGGCGGAGCGACTTGGCTTGGTGATGAGCGATGAAGTGGCGAGTTTTTTGATGAATCGCTGCTCGCGTAATATGGCTGACTTATCTGAACTGTTAGCCCGCTTGGATCAGCAGGCCTTAAGTTCTGGCCGTCGGTTAACCATTCCTTGGATTAAAACCGTTCTAGATTGCTAGCTCTTATTATGATTTAAGTATGATTTAAACATGATTTAAATATGATTTAAATCAAATCTCTTTGTTCTTATTTAAGTAACACCTCTTTAGCAATATTCAGTTGAGTGGCCAAATATTCATTGCCGCCGGTATCCGGATGAAGCTTTTGAATAAGACGTCGATGCGCCATAACAATCTCTTTTTCTGAGGCGCTGGCATCAAGCCCAAGAATGGCAAGCGCTTCATCCTTAGTCATATCACTGCTATTCACTGTGTTGGCGTTATTATTGGCTTGTTCTGCTTTAGCTCGTTTTAAAAAAGGCGCAAGCAGCGGTAGGCTCTTTAAAATTATGGGCAGTAGAAATCGCATTCCTGCTAAGGCGCTGGCGAGTAATGCACCAATCCAATGTACTCTTCCTATGGCAGCTAGGCCAATTAACAGCAGGGCGCAGGCCACTAAGGTGGCTTTAATCGCAAAAGGGCGACCTTGTTGCTGATAGCGAGCTTTGATCCAAACCCATAAATAGAGAGCTACGCCAAGTCCTGCAAGCAGGATAATAATTTTGGCCATAAAGTGATTCCTTGTTTGATACTTGTGGGTGGTTATTCTAGTCGATAGCTTGAGTCAATATTGTCGTTTTAGGGCTTAAGAGGGCTATTCTACGATTCAGTGGTTAATTGCGCGAATAATTTTCGTAGATATTACCCAACAACAAACCTCTACTGCTGACGCTAAGTGTATGTTATTAAATGATTATTTCTAGCTATTCATGCTTTTTTTGTCATCCAAAGCAAGCCGTTTGCATTTGTAATTTTTGTTAAATCCAATAGAATGCCGCCTCTCTCAGTAGTATCCCCGAAAATAGCTTATCAACATTCGCTGTATTCATGATTCGCTGTATTTAAGATTCATTGTATTCAAGATGCATTGTATTCAAGATTCATTGTATTCAAGATGCATTGTATTCAAGATTCATTGTATTCAAGATCTACTGTATTCAACAGATTGTATTCAAGACAGATTGTATTCAAGAAAAGATTGTATTCAATAGTCATTTAAATGATTAGGCAAATTTATATTAATAATCTAATGCGCGTTTTTATTGCCGCGTATTAAACCCAGCATAGAGAAAACATTATGGCAGAGCAAAAGGCGACTAACGTCCACAGACATGAAGGTGATATTAACAGTGTTCACCGCAATCAATTATTGGGTCAAAAAGGCGCCACTATTTGGTTTACTGGCTTGTCTGGCAGCGGCAAAAGCACCATTGCTGTAGCGTTAGAGAGTGCATTGCATAAAGCGGGTCGCCTTAGCTATCGCTTGGACGGTGATAATGTGCGCTTAGGTATTAATAAGAACTTAGGTTTTTCTGCTGAAGATCGTACTGAAAATATTCGTCGCATTGGTGAAATAGCGAAGTTGTTCGTTGATACCGGTGTTATTACATTGTCTAGCTTTGTAAGCCCGTATTGCGCTGATCGCGATATCGTTCGCGCGCTGCATGATGAAGCTGGCATGGATTTTATTGAAGTCTTTGTTGATGTGCCGTTGGATGTTGCGGAAAGCCGTGACCCTAAAGGCTTATATAAGAAGGCTCGTGCAGGAGAAATCAAAAACTTTACGGGTATCGATGATCCTTATGAAGCTCCAGTTCAAGCAGAAGTGGTTTTAAATAGCCATGAAATGTCATTAGAGCAAGAAGTTGAGATTCTATTGTCGCTGCTGAATGAGCGCGGCATTATTTAAGTCAGTCCCCAATCCTAGCAGCGCTTATATCTTTAATTGAAAAACGATATTGATTTAAGCGCTCATCACGTCTATTGAATTTACGATTAAAATTACGATAACAGTCACGGAGTAGTTAATGATTAAGCCACACGGCTCAGAACAATTAATGCCATTGTATGTTGCAGATGATAATGAGCGTGCAGCGCTTGCAGCAGAAGCACAAAATTTAACAGCGATTACTATTAGCTCGGCAGCCGCTGCCAATGCGGTAATGTTAGCCGCGGGTTACTTTACGCCTTTAACGGGCTATATGAACCTAATGGATTCATTAAGTGTTGCGCAAAAACTGCATACTGTTGATGGTTTGTTCTGGCCTGTGCCAATTGTCAATTTAGTAGAAGATGCCTCGGGTATCGAAGCGGGTCAGCGCATTGCGCTTAAAGATCCGAATATTGAAGGCAACCCTGTTTTAGCCGTTATGCAGATAGACGCGATTGAGTCAGTATCTGAAGCGCAAATGGACAGCATGGTTGAGCAGATTTTTGGTACGCTAGATGGCAATCACCCGGGTGTTGCGGCATTTCGATCGCAGGGTAATATCATGCTTTCGGGTGCTATTCAGGTATTAAATTATTCTTATTTCCAAGCTGATTTCCCCGATACTTATCGCACAGCCGTTGAAATTCGTAATGAAATGGAATCATTGGGTTGGGAGAAAGCCGTTGCTTTCCAAACGCGTAACCCAATGCATCGAGCCCATGAAGAGTTGTGCCGTATGGCGCTAGAAGATCTTGGCGCTGATGGCTGTTTAGTCCATATGTTATTAGGCAAGTTGAAGCCGGGTGACATTCCTGCCGATGTTCGTGATGCGTCAATCCGTAAAATGGTCGAACTCTATTTTGCGCCTAACTCAGTCATGGTGACGGGTTATGGTTTTGATATGCTTTACGCCGGTCCAAGAGAAGCGGTATTGCATGCTGTTTTCCGTCAGAACTGTGGTTGCACCCATTTAATTGTTGGTCGTGATCATGCTGGTGTTGGTGATTATTACGGTGCCTTTGATGCGCAGACTATCTTTGATGAAAAAGTACCTGCAGATGCATTAGAAATTGAAATTTATAATGCTGATCATACGGCTTACTCGAAAATACTCGATAAAGTGGTGATGATGAAAGATGCGCCAGATCATTCAAAAGATGATTTTGTTTTATTGTCCGGTACTAAAGTGCGTGAAATGCTAGGTAATGGTATTGCACCACCGCCTGAATTCTCTCGCCCTGAAGTGGCTAAAATCTTAATGGATTACTATCAGTCGCTTTAGACTGATGGTTTACCGATAAGCTGAGTTATTTAAAATATGAACGATAAAGCCAAAGAGAGTCCATCGCAGCAGACAGAAATAGAAGCTGCGGTGTTTCGACGTTTACTTGAGCATCTTGATTCACGTAAAGATGTTCAAAATATCGATTTGATGAATTTGGCTAATTTTTGTCGTAACTGTTTAGCTAAATGGTATGTGGCAGCGGCAGATGAGCGCGGTGAGACGGTTGATTATGAGCAGGGGCGTGAACGTGTTTATGGTATGCCGTATTCGCAATGGAAAGATGAACATCAGTTAAAGGCAACGCCAGAGCAACTTGAGAAGTTTAATGCTCGTAAGCAATAAAATCGTCTTTTAGCCGCCTTAATTAACGCGGCGCTATGAATAATTATCTATATTAAAGCTATGGATGCCAACATCATTTCAACTACAGCAGCGGTGCTCCATTAGGGATAAAGCGGTTGTCGCTATTTTGCTTAATCCAAAGCAGCATCTCTTTCTCTAACTTATGGCCGCGGCTTTTCAGTATTTTATTAATACTAATGACCGGTGATTTTGCGCCAGCTGCCCATTCGGGAAGGGCCATTTCAATTAAAGTAAAAAAGCGTATAAGTGCAATAAGCTGTGTTTCACTGTAATCGTTAAGCGCATTTTTCCATTGTGTTAAATCGGCCTGCATAATGGCAAACTGCGATTTATCTTGCTCATCTATATTATTCGCTAAATCAGATAGTTGATTATTCACAGCCAGCACCAAGAACCGCTGTAATAAAGCAGGGTCAATATTGACATCCAATTTGCTTGTCTTGCTGCCGGGATCCCAAGTGCCTGTAGTCATAAAATATCCTATGTTTATTGTGTGAGTGCTGTTCATCGTTGCCATCAAAAGCGCTCTCGCGCTATGGCCGACGCTTTTGTTGAAGCTGGCTGTTAAAGTCGTTGATATTATACGTTGATATTATACGTTGATATTATACGTCGATATGCCAGCCTATGTTAGGGTAAACTAGCGTGCGTTATCCTTGTGTTATTAGAGAAACACACCCTTATAGTGAACAAGTGGGCAGCTCTGAACGTATAGATATCAATATCTATGTCCATGTTCATGTTCATGCGTATTTAAGTTTGTGCGCATATAAATGGATATGACTGTCTTGTTAGTTATCTTATGGAATACGATCTTAATGTTGATCGTGCTAGGAATTAGAGCTTTATGCTAGGAACAAAAAAAAATCGTTATTTATTGACCAGTGTTATTGTCGTGGGTTTATTAGTCACTTGGCTAATTGCTACGAGTAAACCGGCTCCAGCCGCAAAGCCTATCCGTTTGCCTCCCATACCCATTGTCGATGTGTTACATATTCAACCGGGTAGCCATCGCGTATGGATAGAAACACAAGGGCTTGTTAAGCCTAAAACCCAAATTGAATTAGTCTCTCAGGTTAATGGACGCGTTGAAGCCATTAATGAGCAATTTTCTACCGGCGGTTTTTTTGACGCTAATCAAGCGCTCGTTATGGTGGAAGAGAGCGACTATCGTATTGCAGTGAGCCAGGCAAATGCCAAGCTAGCTGATGCAAAGCAATTACTCGCCACAGAGAAAGGGCGTGCTCGCCAAGCCAAGCGCGAGTGGCGCGACTTAGGTAATAGCGAAGCGAATGATTTATTTTTACGTAAGCCTCAATTAGCCAGTGCTAAGGCCGGCTTGCTTGCCGCCGATGCAGGTTTAGAAAAAGCGCAATTAGATTTGTCTCGCACTCGTATTAGCGCTCCGTTTGCAGGGCGCGTGTTAAGTAAAAAAGTAGATGTTGGTCAATTTGTTGCGAAAGGTACTTCGATAGCTGAAGTTTATAGCAGCGACGTTGCAGAAGTTCGGTTGCCATTAACTGCACAGCAGCGACAAAATGTTAGCGTATCTGAATTGCAGCGTTCATCCGTTAAATTAATTGCCCGCTATGGCAGCAATGAATATGAATGGGATGCGGTGCTTGATCGTTTAGAGGGTGCGATTGATAGCAGTAGCCGTCAGTACTATTTTGTGGCGACCTTGCCACAAGCATTTGAAGACAGTGTTAATAGTAATGGTGTCTTAGAAAAGCCAGGCCTTGCTGTTGGACAGTTTGTCACAGCGCAAATAGCGGGAAACAATGTTGATAATAGTTTTTTAATTCCACGTATGGCTCTTCGGCAGCAACAGCAAATTTGGGTGTTAGATAATAATCGCCTGGCCTATATGGATGTTATTGTTATTCAGATCAGTGATGATTCTGCACTTGTGCAGCTTGCCGATAAAAATCAGGCTAATAAGCCTATTGCGGTTATTACCTCAACTTTATCATTAGCGTTAAAAGGCATGAATATTCGCGATCGTTCAGCCGTCGTTCGTGATCTATCTGAAAGTGAAAGTGAAAGTGAAAGTGAAAGTGATAGTGATATGACTGCAGCGCAAGTTAGCCCAGAATAAATCGGATATAAAAAATGCGTTCAATTGTTACTTGGTTTATTGACAACCCCATTGCTGCAAAGCTGGCTATGTTCTTTATTCTTATTGCCGGCTTAATGACTTTTCCGTTATTGGATAAAGAGTTTTTTCCGCAGATAAAAATAGATTTAATTAAGATTACCGTTCCGTATCCTGGTGCTGGGCCCGAAGAGGTTGAAAAGCAAATATGTGCGCGTATTGAAGAAGCCGTTCAGCAATTAGGTGGCATAGAAGAAATTCGCTCAGTGGCGCGCGAGGGCTTTGGCGAAGTTATTATTGAGGTTAAGCCTGAAGAAGACACCATTCGGATATTGAATGATGTTAAAGCCAATGTAGAAGCAATAAACACCTTTCCCGCAGGTTCTGAGCGGCCTCAAATTGTTGAGCAGCGCTTCCGTAATACCATTTTACGGCTGCAGTTAGCGGGTGATCTCCAAGAGCGTGAGTTAAAAGAGTTAGGTGAGCAGATTCGTGAAGAGCTCGCGGCTCTGCCATCTGTTGCTATTGCAGAAATTCGCACACCGCGAAATTATGAAGTAGGCATAGAGATATCTGAAACTGCACTGCGCGATTATGGCTTAACGTTTGATGAAGTCGCCGCAGCCGTTCGAGGTTATTCGTTTAATATGCCTGCCGGTAAAATACGCGATAGTGGCGGCGATATTTTATTACAGACACGTGCACAAGCCGATTACGCAGAAGATTTTAATCAAATTCCTTTAAGGCGCAATGCCGATGGTGCTTTATTGCGTGTGGGTGATGTTGCTAAGGTTGTTGATGGTTTTGAAGATGTTGATATTTATAGCACGCTCGACGGTTTACCTTCGTTAGAGATTTGGATTCGAAATCAAAGTAATCCCGATATTCTTCGTACCAGCTCAGCAGTTAAAGCCTATGTTGAGCAAAAATCTGAGCAGTTGCCAGACGCGGTGAGTTTATCGATTTGGGCTGATGCATCGGTAAGTTATCGAGGCCGTTTAGATACACTTATTTATAATGGCTCAAGTGGTCTGTTATTAGTCTTTATTATTTTGTTGATATTCTTAAGGCCGTCTCTCGCTTTTTGGGTATGTAGTGGCATAGCCGTGGCCTTTATGGGTGCTATTTGGTGGCTGTCGTTTACATCTGTGTCACTCAATATTATTTCAATGTTTGCCTTTATTATGATTCTCGGCATAGTTGTTGATGATGCCATTATTGTTGGCGAAGCCATTTATACTGAGCAAATGAATCACAGTAGCCAGCGGCAAGGAGCAATAGAAGGGGTGATGTCTGTTATTGCGCCCGTTTGGTTCGCCGTTATAAGTACGATGATATTCTTTGTTCCTTTCTTTTTTATTGGTGATGGCCCCGAGCCAGCAACGATTGCAACCCCGGTTATTTTAGCGCTTGTATTCTCTTTGTTTGAGTCTTTATTTTTATTGCCTTCACATTTAGCCGATAAAGGCGGGGTAGTCGTCGGTATAATAAAAACTTTAGTTGCCTATGTGGTTTCTCCATTTTCTCGAATATTGCATTATTTAGAGCAGCGTCGTTTAGCCGTAGCAGCTTTGCTACCGTTGCTTGCCAATACTTCTTATCGTCGTCTACTCGTATGGACAGTAGGGGCGCGTAAACTCACTATAGTCGTGTTCTGCTTTTTGTTTATCTTTGCCGTGGCCACGGTTAAAGGCGGCTGGTTACCCTTTAGTTTTTTCCCACGCGTCACTTCGGACTATGTAGTGGCAAAGGCAACGCTTCCTGAAGCTGCACCGTTTAATCAGATTATGTCAGTGGCTAATCACCTAGAGTCATCTGCGCAGCAAATAAGAACGCAAGTGAATGCCAAGTACGGTTATGAACTGGTACAAGGGATTCATGTTGCGGCTTATGCAACGACTGCTCGCATCACTTTATTGCTCGAAGATGGAAACGACAGGCCGATAGGTTCTGATACTGTTGCGCGACAATTACAAGAACAAATTGGTGAGATGCAAGGCTTAAAAGATCTCTCTGTTAGCTATACCATTTTTGATATTCCCAAGCCTATTGAGTTTGTCGTACGCAGTGATTCGCAGCAGCAACTAGAAGAGTTCTCTGCCGCTTTAGCGCTAAAAATGGCCACTATAGAAGGCGTGTTTAATGTCGGAAGCACATTAGATAACCCTTCTAATGAAATCAATTTACAGTTAAAACCTGAGGCCGACACCTTGGCGGTTAACTTGGCCAGTCTTTCGCAGCAAGTAAGGCGCGCTTTTTATGGTGAAGAAGTTCAGCGTATTCCTCGTTTGCGTGAAGATGTTAAAGTCTTAGTTCGCTACCCAAGAGCGGATCGTTCTTATGAAGAAGCCTTGCGTGAAATGTATATTTCTAGCGGTCGTAATGGTGCCTTAGAAGATCGCGTTCCGTTATCGTCATTGGTTGATATTGAATACCGCAAAACCTATAAAAAAGTTGAGCGCTTAGATCGAAAGCGTGTCGCGAGGGTGTCGAGTGATGTGCAACGTGGCTTTAATGCCGGGGCGATTATTCAGCAACTACAAACAGAAGAAATTGATGCCTTGCTTGATCAGTATCCTGATGTGGTGATTGCACTCAAAGGTGAGCAGCAAGAAAATGATGAGTTTTTTCAGGAGCTCGTTTTATTCTTATTGCTATCAATGATGGGCATATTTGCTGTAATGGCGATTATGTTCCGCTCTTATTGGCAGCCATTGTTGGTGCTCACAGCCGTACCCTTTGGTTTTATGGGGGCTATTTATGGGCATCTGATTATCGGCGTCAATATTAGTATGTTTTCGGTGTTAGGCATGATGGCCTGCGCTGGGGTAGTGGTAAATGATAACGTCGTCTTAATTGATCGTATTAATCAGCTAAGGCGTTTAGGCTTTTCACCCCGCAGAGCTGTGGTTAATGGTGCCGTACAAAGGTTTAGACCTATAGTGCTGACCTCAGTAACCACCTTCTTTGGCTTAACACCCATATTGTTAGAAAGCAGTGTGCAGGCACAGTTTTTGATTCCTATGGTTACGTCATTATCCTTCGGTGTTTTGTTTGCGAGTGTCGTAACGTTAATCTTTGTACCCGCATTGTATTTAGCCGGTGAAAACGCCTCTTACTATTTTGCTAAACGTCAGGCTAGGTTGGATACAGCACTGGCAGACGCCGCTGCTTTAAACTCCCCAGAGTCTAATTCTTAAGTCATGACGGCATAAGCGCACTAAGTGTACAAATAAGCATCAAGAGTGTTGATAAGTCCCAATAACGGCCGCGAAAAGCGGCTGATTTAGCTTCTCTATTCCCCTATAATGACAGGAACTTAATCATAAATTTGCAGCAGTATACGGTTATGCTGAAAGGGGTTTTGCAATATTCCCTGCCAGATACCGATAGCTTGCAGCGTCAATGAGTAACAATGCTTGAAGAGATCATGTCTTTTTAGAAGCCGTGAATAACGAAAAGCATTGCGACAACAACAATAGCGTGAAGATATATGAACCCAAATTATCTGGATTTTGAACAGCCGATAGCTGATCTCGAAGTTAAAATAGAAGAGTTACGTTCGGTCGGTCATGATAATGATTTAAATATTTCTGATGAGATTACCAAGCTCACTGAAAAAAGCGCCAAGCTTACGGCCAAGATTTATTCATCGTTAACGCCGTGGGATATTGTCCGCGTCGCTCGTCATCCACAGCGTCCTTATACCGTCGATTATATTACTCGCATCTTTGATGATTTTGATGAGCTACACGGTGATCGTCAGTTTGCCGATGACGCCGCTATTGTTGGCGGTTTAGCGCGCTTACAAGGCGAGCCAGTAATGGTTATCGGTCAAGAAAAAGGACGACAGGTTGCTGATAAAGTTAAACGTAACTTTGGTATGCCAAGACCCGAAGGTTATCGTAAAGCGCTTCGCCTAATGAAAATGGCTGAGCGATTTTCATTACCGGTTATTACGCTTATAGATACTCCTGGAGCCTATCCAGGTATTGATTCAGAAGAGCGTGGCATTTCTTTTGCTATCGCAAAAAACCTGCAAGTAATGTCTTGCTTAAAGACGCCAATTATTTCAGTCGTTATAGGTGAGGGCAGCTCAGGTGGAGCGTTAGGCATTGGTGTTGGTGATAAGCTCGCCATGTTGCAGTACTCCACTTACTTTGTTATTTCACCCGAAGGCTGTGCCAATATTATTTGGAAAACGTCAGATAAAGCCCCGCAAGCGGCTGAGGCCATGGGCTTAACATCGACAGTGCTCGAAGATTTAGGCATTGTTGATAACACGATTGTTGAGCCAGAAGGTGGTGCGCATCGTGATCCTGAATTAGCGGCGCTACGAGTAAAAGAGTATTTAATTAAAGAAGTACAGGCGCTGCAAAAAGTGCCACTCGATGACTTACTTGAAACGCGTTACAAACGATTGATGTCATACGGCAATATGTAAGTGCTAGTGAGTTTAGCTCGCTGTATTCATCAACTTAATAATAGATAACGATGATGATTCCTTGCGTGCGACTATGAGCAGTCTAGATACTAGTCACAGTAATACTGCGTATTTAGACGCTTACGCATCTTTGTTAAAGCATCGGCATTGGGTCATTGCTTTTAGCGGAGGCCTCGATTCAACGGTGCTTCTGCACTCGGTTCATCAGTTTCTCCAGACACTTCGTCAATCTAACGATTCCTTGGAGTTGGAGTCGGCATTGGGATCAGCGTCGATAGATAAACTTACGATTCCCACCTTATCTGCCATTCATATTAACCACCAATTGCAAAGTGTTAGTGACAACTGGGAACAGCATTGCCAGTCTGTTTGCGATCAGCTATCCGTTCCATTACTCATAAAAAAAGTAGCAGTTAATAGCGACGGTAAAGGTTTAGAGAGTGCAGCACGGCAGGCCCGTTATGCTGTTTTTGAGCATCATCTCAAGGCCTGTAAAGATCTTTATCCTGATACTAATATGAATATGAATGTGAATGCTATCGACATTCATAGCGTATTGCTAATGGGGCATCACGCCAATGATCAGGCCGAAACTTTATTGATGCGTTTGTTTCGTGGTGCTGGAACTAATGGTGTCGCAGCTATGCCTATGCAGCGTTCGCTAGGGCAATCTAAAATTGCGAGGCCACTGCTTAAATTCAGCCGTGCTGATTTAAACGCTTATGCCGTACAAAATAATTTAAGTTATATAGAAGACCCTTCTAATACTGATGAAAGCTTTGATCGCAATTTTGTTAGACAGCAAGTATTGCCCAAGCTTGAAAGGCGTTGGGCCTCTGTGGTTACTCAGTTAAATCGTTACGCTGAACATGCCAGTGGTGATGCCGAGTTATTAGCGGATCTTGCTAGGTTGGATTTGCAGTGGGTTAATGCCCCTGATGATTCAAATAGTGAGTTGAATAGTAAGTTGAACAGTGATTTAAATAGTGGCTTAAATAGTGACTTAAATAGTGACTTGAATGTAGAAGCTAAAACGGGAGCTTATGGTAGCAGTTTACCGATAGCGGCTTGTTTAGCGCTGAGTCAGAAGCGACGTATTAATTTATTGCGTTATTGGTTATCGGCCCAGCAACTTAGCATGCCATCGACAGCGCAGATGATGCAAATTGATAACTTATTAGTATCGCCAAGCAGTAATGCAAAGGTTCAATTAGGCGCTTACCGGCTTTGCCCTTATGGCGACCGATTGCATCTGTTAAATGAAGATACCTTATTGCAGGCCTCTCAGGCATTAGCGCACAATATTAGCTGGACATTTGGCGAGTCGATGACGATTAATGGCTTAGGGACTTTGTTAGTTTCTGAGAATAAAGTACTCGACGAGCAAAGTGATCATCGAATCGGTTTGCGTGAGGGTGCTTATACGCTGGGTACACGTCAAGAAGGTACACGTTTTCGCTATGGTGGCATGAGTCGTTCAGTCAAAAAATGTTTTAACGAACACAGTATTCCACCTTGGTTGCGAGATTTTTATCCGGTGATTTATGCGGGTGATGAGGTCGCAGCGATTCCTGGTATTTTAGTCTGCGATGATTACTCAGAAGTAGGTGCTTGCCCTTTAGATTGGCAATGGGTTTAGTTAGACGCTAGTTAATGATAAAGCGTTAACGATTGATAGTTATAAAGTGCCTTTAACAAAACGGGTTAAAGGCTACTAATCAAAGATGTTGTATCTTATACCGTTGCTTTAAAGTACTTTTGAAAAATTTCAAAATAACTGTTTAAAGCGTTCTCAAAAAGCTTAATGCTTTCATCAAATTTTCGATATGCAAGAATAATCCCTGCTTAGTGTCATCAGACAGTGCCATGCCATCATTGTCGCTGCAAACAATTTCACGAATCATATCCAAGCTAACACGGATATTGTCGAGCGTATCATTTGCTGATGTGGCGATTAGCGCATTGTGATTTTGCGGTTTGTTATGTTTATCAACCTGATTTTTTGGTTGAGTTATTCGCTTGTTATTTACTCTCGTAGCTTTGGTTACTTCTTTTGCTTTCCTTACTGTTCTTACTGTTCTTACTTTCTTTTTGCTCCTTTGTAATTTTGAAGAGCTATCTTTTTTTACCATAGCAGACTCCATTCAAGAGGGTTTATTTACACGGGACTTATAAGTTTTATAAGCTATATAAATTACCGCGATATAAACCGTTTAATAATAAAAAACTAATTCCCTACATAAGCATGCCCTCTATTGATGAACGAACAGTAAGGCTAGCATTGTTTTTTGCTAGGTTAAAGGATTAGTTCTCTGTTTTTTGAAAAATATTTGACGGTCATTTGATGAGTAAAAAAAGGGACTTTTGTACTTTTGGGCGCTCTAAGGCTAAATATTTCTCTTATGTTTAATTGGAGATGTTTAAAAACTATAATCTTGCTAGGTAGGGTCGTTGAGTCTAAAAAGCGGGTCTGAAAAAATGGTTCTATAAAATGCTTCAGTAGCAATATTGTTTACTCATTGTTTGATAATCAATATCCTTACTGGCTTTAGCTTTATGTCTCTTTAGCGGATTTCTAATCGGCTAAAGGAGGGCGCATATTCCCCCACAAAGTCATTTTCCGGATAAACATAAAACGGCCATTCACCATAATTGCCTGTCGTCGTCTTTATAGTGCGTAGCTTGTATATTATGAGTCGACTGAAAAATTAATATTTACGACGGCCAGGCTTTCATTGTCGCGGTAATAGCAAGATTCAGCTTCGCTTCGCCTGCACCGCATCTAGCCTTAACCGCTAAGCCGGCAATAAGAGTGCACAGTAATATACAAAAGTCCTGAGGGTCGATATTTTTGGGTAAATGACCATCACGCTGTGCCTGCAATAGACGTTGCTTGATCATCTCTTCAGAGCTTTGTAAGGCCAGAGTTAAGGCGGTCTCTACTTCTTTAGGTGTCGAGCCCCCGCCAAAGTCAGCAGTGCCATTGATAATAAAACAACCTCCCGGCAAGTTTGGATTGGTCAACATTTTTGTGAGTGAACGTAAAAAAAGCTCAACTGCCAGGTAGGCATTAGGTTCTTCGGTAAGTTTTTTTGCATGGGGCGCAATAAGTAAGCTGGCATATCGCTCTAATGCTTTTAAGTAAAGTGACCCTTTATCTCCAAATACAGCGTACAGGCTTGGCTTGCTCAGTCCTGTCGCTTTTGTCAGCTCAGTCATAGAGGTGCTCTGAAAACCATGTTTCCAAAAAACATTGAGTGCACTATCGAGCGCAACATCAGTGTCAAAGCCCCGCGGTCTTCCTCGTCCGTTTTTCATTGTGTCTCCTCTAATAAACCTCTTGACGAAAGATCAAAACGATTGTTAGTATATATTGTACCGATCGGTACATAAATATACAGTGATATTTAATATACTTTTAATGTGATAAAGAGGGAATTTTTAATGGCTAATCTTACAGGTAAAACTGCACTCATCACCGGTGGTACCACCGGCATTGGCTTTGCTACGGCTAAGCTGTTTCTAGAGGAGGGCGCGCGCGTTGCAATTATTGGTCAAGATCCTGGGCGTGTAACTTCAGCGGCTAAAAGTCTCGGTTCAGGAGTTCTTGGGATTTGTGCTGATGTATCGTCTGCATCGGAAATGACGAATGCTGCAGAGAAGATTAAATCTGAGTTTGGTACGCTTGACATATTGTTTGCAAATGCGGGTATTGCTAAGCCAATGTCTTTTCAGGATGTTGATGCTAATAATATTGATGATCAACTGAATGTTAACTTCAAGGGCGTTATCCACTCAATTAAGGCGGCACTACCGCTTTTAAACAATCCATCGAGTATTATTCTGACATCAACGACTTTAATTGAAAAAGGTGTGGCTGGCATGAGTATTTATGCGGCAACTAAGGCCGCCGTGCGCTCGTTGGCACGTACATTGTCAGCTGAATTGGTAGAAAGGGGGATACGTGTTAATGCTATCAGCCCTGGGTTAGTTGAAACGCCAATTTACAGTAAGCTAGGATTGTCTGAAGAGGCTGTTTCAGCATGGGCGAGTCAGTTACTTGCAAATGTGCCTGCAGCACGCTTTGGTCAGCCCGAGGAAGTCGCTAAGTCAGTATTATTTTTGGCTAGCGACGCTTCTTCTTACATGCTGGGTGAAAACATTCTGCTTGATGGGGGTATGGCAACTATCTAATCTAGTTTGTTATTTCTACATTAACTTTTGACTATTAATATTAAGTGACGGATGCTGATTAATAGTTAACGAAAACTCCTTTTTAGACGGCGGTTATGCCTCTGTTTGAAAAGGAGTTTTCTTGATTCTAATATTTAATATATGGATATTAATATGAATATGGATATGGATATTGTGGATTCAATAGCCGATTTTTTTAATGCATGTGAGGATACCGCTAATTTAATTAACTTTCGTGACCAGATATACCCAAAAATAAACAAGATATTGCCACACACTAGGTTTGCTTGCGGAGCCTTATCTACCGATGATTTGCATGTCGCCGATTTCATCAATATAACATTCCCTTCGAACTATCTAGATAAAATAAAAAAAACGAGCTGTCCAGTAATGCTTCGCTGGCTTGCGCTAAAGAGTCCTACTCACATTGATACAAGTACATTGTCGTTTCAATCTAGCAGTGAGAGTTGGTTTAATTATTTCAAGCAACATAATATTAAAACGTTAACCGTGCATGGGGTGCTAAGCATCAACAAAAAAACTATTTATTTTTTTGTGTTTGGTGGTGTTAACGATTGGACAGATTATGAAATTTTTATGCTAAAGCTGCTGGTGCCACAGCTTTATTGTATGTTCACTGATTTAAATGACGCTTTTAATAGCCATATCAACAGCAAAAAAATCCTTACTCCGCGTGAAGAGCAGGTGCTAAAGTTAATCTGTAAAGGAAACTCAAACGCCGAAGTTGCGAGAACGCTATATATAAGCTCATGGACAGTGAAAGTGCATGTTAGTAATGTTATCGCAAAACTAAAAGCGTCGAACCGAAGTCATGCTGTTGCTAAAGCAATTGGTCTTGGCTTGCTCACAAGCTGATAGGCTTGCCATTATTCGTAAATGAGTAATGGCAAGACTCTTCATATTTATTATTATATGCGTTAACAGAATAAGGCTATCGATAAGCTTTTATTTATGCCAGTTTTTTCTCCATGATCGCTGCGTTGGATAAAGTATCTAACACTTCGCCCAATGCTTGAACCAACCTGTCTGTGTCACCACGTCTGCGAACAACGTTGCGAAGGTAAGACTCTGTTGAGCCAACCTTATTGCTGCACTCGCGTATCACTAGGCCGTACTGTTCTAGCAGCAGATTACGGACTTCTTTACCTGAAACCCCGGCTGGCAGTTCGCTAAATAAAAAATTACATTGAGACGGGTAGGTTGTTAGTCCTTGTACTGTTTGTAATTGCCGATACATATATTCACGATCTTCTGCTACCTTAATAAAACTTTCTTTATACGCGTCTTTGAAGCGGTGCATATTTTTCAGGACAAAACCAGCGAGACCATTAATATTCCAATAAGGCAGTTGATTACGTATTTCCACTGCTAGCTGGGTGTTTGCGACCGCATAGCCAAGCCGAATTCCATGCCATCCAAGCGATTTCCCCATGCTTTTGACGACCACCATATTACTTGAGTTTATGGCGAGCGCTTCGGCGCTTTCCAAATTTGAGAACTCAATAAAAGATTCATCAATAATGATACGTTCTATATCTTTGAGTTCGTGCAGTAATAGTTCAATGTCCTCATTTGAAAAGAAGGCACCCGTCGGGTTATTGGGATTAGAGATAACAACCGTCTGAGCTTGTGTTTCCTTGGCACGATGGATGACTTCTCGGGCGTCAAGGTTAAAATTATTTTGTTTTTCTCGTTTGACAAATTCAACGGGAATATTAAAGTCAGGAGGTATGTCGGTCCAGCGACCAAAAGTAGGGATAGAGGTAAGGATGGGGCCACTACTTTCTTTGCAGAGAAGAGTAATGATTTCGGTAATCCCATTAGCCGCGACAATATTATCTACCGGACTACCACAAATATCAGCAATACACTTTTGATGAGCCAGCGCATAATCAGGATAGTATTTAAGAATGTCGGCCATATTATTTTGAATCAGCTCAATCATTTCTGGCGGAGGAAAGTACGAGTTGGCTGGAACGCAAAAATCAATCAAATTACCTTCATAACGTGTGCGAGAACGGATTTCAAACATAGAAGGGTTGTGAAAAAGTGTTTGGAATATATCAAGGTGTTGTTCAGTACTCATAACAGCCTCCATTGATCATTTGAAAGTTACCGATAATACTGACGTCATTACCAAAGTGTTGGGTGATGGCAGTCATTAGGCACTTTTTCAGTCTGTCATCGTTTGGGTACATAACACCAAGCACCGTACCACTATGGGCGCAGTTAACGCCCAGCGCTCCAGCCGCTAAGCTTATTGCTAATAGGTCATCAAATTGAGGTTTAAAGTGAATCTGTTGGTTGAATTGCGCACTACGGGTGGCCGCATTAGCTATGACGGACAGGTCGCCGCTATATAAGCCAAACTTAAGTTGCTTGAGTGTACTTCGTAGATAGTCTTGCTTCTTACTGTAGAGGTTACGAGCAAGTAAGCGATCAAACGTGACGGTTTCGATATGGCCTCCACAATCGATGGCCAAAATACTCATGCCACGCGGGGTGGGCATCGATTCAAAAAGCTGCCCAGTTAAATGATTTAGGTGGCTAATCCTCGGGAAGTGAACGAGATCTGAAGGTTCTATTTCAGTGACGATATGAGCAAATGTTTCTGCGCTTAGCGATATTTTAGAGCAGCGACAAATGGCTTCAAAAGCTGCCGTTATATCCGCTGAACTTGAAGCCATGCCTTTGCCCCGCGGAATATCACTATGAATGTCTAAGTGATGGCTAAGGTCAAGTTCATGCTCTTGTGCCGCTAGCATTATGGTGTCACGAATCTTGGTGTAGCGATTCTCATTTTTTATTCGTAAACCTGGTTTGGTTGATGGTTTTACTTTGGCATAAGAAAAAAGATCTATTGGACAGTTCACTAAAAAGTCTTGGCCATCAATTGCACCTTGCATAAGTTCTCCACAAGTGCCTGGTGCTTTCACATACATGACGCTTGATTCGGCGAACGACTGTGGCGCCGCCTTTTGTGCTGTAGCTTGCATAATTTATACCTTCGAGAAAAGTTTTATTGAGGGGGTATTCATAGACGTTTGTTAGCTGGTAGCGTAGATATTTTGATGATAATTCAGCGCTTGGCTATCGAAGTCTCTAATAAAATCAGGCAGCAACGGAGGCTGGACATCGTTTTGTGATATGTCCTGTTTGACGCTGATAGTATCGCCAACTTGAGCGATAAATTGATCCATTTTATCTTGATGCCCCTCAATTGAATGGAAAAATTCTAACTGTTCACGTGTATAAGGTTCCATTTCTGCACCGTCGCAAACCATAGACCAGTAATCTTCGTAATCAGCATTGCGTACATCACTATACTGGCTCATCGCCGTGCTCCAATCGGATTCACCGTTGAGAACAGTCTCAAGGTAATGAGAAAGTAGTTCTGCATCGCGTAGAGAATGAGTAATTCCCATGGCGGTCCATTGATCTTTAAAGCTAGCTGCGTCACCGACTAATACCCAACCTTTACCCCAAGTCTCGCGATGAAAGGCAACCATTCGACCCATGGCCTTAAATTTTTCTATTCGCGTCCCTTTTTTTACTAGCTCAGCGACATCTGGGGCAACAAATTCATAGGTCTTAAGGAAATTTGATTCGGGATCTTTGCTGAAATCACTCCACCAAGCGGTAGGGCCATAAATTAATACTAAATGGCGGTCGTCCATCGTTGGAAAAATGGCGCTGCCAAATCGGCCTTTTTTATGGATGCACAGTTCAGGTTTATCAATACCTGAATAGTAACCATAATAAGCAAACGTTGATTTCTCTCGTACTTTTACTTTCTGAGCATTAACGTGATTTGCAAATCTCGACATTCTACCGTCGGCGCCAATCACTACTTTTGCTCGCGCCTCTAACACTGTGTCATTGGGGCCTGTGCCACGGACACCAACAACGACATCGTTTTCTATAATGACTGAAGTTACAGCGGTGGCTTCTCTTACATCTACGCCAGAAGATCGCGCCTCATCAAGCAATACTTTATCTAAGTAGAATCGTCGCGGGCCGCAATAGTAATCGACTACATTATTATCATCACCATGAAGGGAAATAAAGCGCTCACGAACAGCTTGTAGTGGTACGCTTCCATGCAGACGGATACCCTCAACATTGACTTCGAGTTGTTTAAAGTGCGGTGTTTTCTCAAGAATTTTATCGGCCACCCCTAAACGATTTAGGTATGACATGCCGCGAGGCCAGATAAAATGTGTTGAATTAGTATCGCGAGGGAAGGTATCTTTTTCGGCGATTAAAACTTTAAAACCTTTGCGGGCAAGCCAGGTTGCAGTGGGTGCGCCAGAGACGCTACCTCCTACAACAATAACATCAAATTGTTCCATAACTATTGTTCTCCTTTGGTGTTGATTCAATCAACGACATTGATAATTTTTATTGATCAGTATTACTTGCTACTCAAGAAGCATTCCTGTATTTAAAATCTCGCAGATATACCCTGAACATCTCATTGGCTGCATTATATTTAATGCAATATTCTGTTGGGTAATAACCGGCTACCTGAAAAGCCTGAGGGGTTTTGATAGGGCTGCATTTTTTTGGCTGTTCTAATAAATAGTCTCGGGTCACCATGGGCTCATAGAATGTGATTTGACTATCATAAGAGCCTAGGATAAACGTATGGGTAAAACCTTCGCCGTTGAGTTCTGGGCTGGTTGAATCTACATAATGATTGCCCATGTGTGCAAAAGACAGTTCGGTATTAGTAAAGTCAGGATGAATGTATTGATTGGCTATCGGTAAAATCGCTATTTGCTCTTGAGCACAGTTCATTAATCCTGAACAAAGGCCGGGTGTTATTTGTAAGCGCTCAATATCGGATGATAGATAGAAGTGAAAGTCAAAGTGTGGGCGGTCGTAGACATCGGCGGGAACGTGGCCATGAGGCTCCCAATTAACGGTGATGCTTTTAAATGGCGTTACATCACTATTGAAATACAGTGTGCGTGAATGGCCGCCGGTACACTCATCATGTAAATCGATTTCGTTATCATTATTAATGTCATAGCAAGTTTTACCATCGTTGAGTGGGTGCATAGGTAGGCCTTGTAAGGTGCTTTTTGGAAACTTAACGCCAATAGCGGTTGGCTTTCCATCGACTGAGGTTCTCAAGAACGCTTGAAAATACCCAGTGCCGATTGAAGCTCTATCATTCTTATGAGAAAAAAAATTGCCATGATTTATATTTTCTTCACTGCCCACTGCAAAGCCAGTAGTACTGCTCGCAAATAAGCTTAATGCAATTGCTATATTTCTAGTATTCATTTAATCATCCTTAGGTGCGCGCCGGTAAGAGCCGCAGATAATAGTTAGTCATTAAAAAGTATGTATTGCCAAGAACTAGGCGCGGCTATGATTTCAGGGTTTGGGTAGATAACATATAGCCACAAAAGGCTATTCATAATTTTTTATGAAGCAGTTGTATGTTAGAAAAAATAAATTAGATTTTCTAACGAATTTAATATGGGATTTTCTGTTCTAGGAAAGTAATAGGGTGGTTTTGATAGGATTTCAATTGTTATAAATCAGAATCAAGTGGTTGGCATAAAGTGTCTATTTATAAGCTCTGCAACAGTATAAAAGTGATAATTTTTCTTCGCTGAAACGTAAGAGGCTAACATAGTGTTAAGGACAAACATTATTCTTATAACTTTATAATACTATGTGAAAGACTGTTTATTGCGAAAAGTGCAAGCCAAGTAGCTAGTTGTCTGAGCTAACAAAATTTCAAAGTCACTTGAATGGATCCAGTTTGTCGAGAGGGGAGCTTTCACCGCTACTATTCGTTATTGTACGGATTCACAATGAGATGCTTAATAGGCATGGGCTTAGTAGCTAGGTTCTTAGTAGGTGCGTTTTAGCAAAAAGGGTCTTAGTAGGTGGGGTTTAGCAAAAAGGGTCTTAGTAGGTGGGTTTTAGCAAAATGGGTCTTAGTAGAAAGGGTCTTAGTAGACAGGGATTTAGACTTTAATTTAGTACCGGCTTTTAATAAGGCGTTAAGCTGTCATTTTTTTAAGCATTCATGAGTCCGGCCTATAATAAGATAGCTTTGGATATGCCATCTAGACTGATCGTTAGATAAGCACTCAGCAATACAGTTAGAGCAATTAATAAAAATAACCTTAGATTACAAAAAGAAACCGATTATGAGCATCTCAACATTTAATGATAAAACTGTTTTAATTACGGGGGCTTCGGCCGGCGTAGGTGCAGCTTGTGCACGCTATTTTGCCCAACAAGGAGCTAAGTTGGCGTTAGTTGCCCGCGGACAATCTGCGCTAGAGGATATTGCTCAAGAGCTTAGAGCGTTTACAGAGGTGCTGACTATTGTTGCCGACGTTGCCGATAATCAGGGTTGCCAGAAAATGGTTGAGCAGGTGGTTAATACCTTTGGTGAGATTCATGTATTGATTAACAACGCTGGCGTTCATCATCGCGGTGAGTTTACGAACTTGAATGTTGATCAAGTTGCCAACATGGTGGATGTGAATTTACGTGGACCTTTATATTTAACTGCGTTGGTTTTGCCGCATATAAAACAAGCCGGCCAAGGCGCGGTTGTGATGGTGGGTTCGCTAGCCGGACGAGCGCCACTTCAAGGGGCGGCCAGCTATGCTGCAACTAAAGCTGGGCTTAGAGCATTTACTTATTCGCTGGCGGATGAGCTTCGCGACCTAGATATTGCGGTAGCTATTGTTTCTCCAGGGCCTATTAACACCGGTTTTATCATGGACAGTATTGATGAGGTTGAAGATATTGTTTATTCGCAGCCAATGAGTACCGCCGAGGACGTCGCTGAGAATGTTGCAAAATTAGCCATGGGTCAGCAGGTAGAAATTACCATGACCTGGTTTGCGGGTAAGTTGACGACACTAGGCTATTTGTTTCCTGGTTTACGTCGTGTATTACGTAAAGCGCTTTATGCTAAAGGCCGAAAGAATAAAGACAAATATCGAAATTAAGCGCAAGCCTTCTGCTGGCTTTTTGCTGATTGATTATATTTAGGCATAAAAAAACCCCACGATCCGAAGATGGCGGGGCTCTTTTTAGCTAGTTAGTGCTGAGAATTACTTCTTAGCAGCTTTCTTAGCTGGTTTTTTCTTTGCTTTGGCTTTTTTAGCCGCTGCTGCCGCTTTAGCTTTGGCTTTTGCCGCTGCTGCTGAGGCCTTAGCTTTGGCTTTTGCAGCCGCTGCTCTTTTCTTGTCTGCTGCTGCTTTCTTCTTAGCAGATGCTTTTGCTTTAGCTATAGAGCGCTTTGCAGCGGCTTTAGCTTTAGCTGCTGCTTTCTTATCAGCTGCTGCTTTCTTTTTCGCTGCGGCTGCATCACGTTGAGCAATCAATTTTGCTTCAAAGTCAGCTACGGCTTTCTTCAATGCTGCATCAGCTTTCATTGTTGCAAGCTTAGCATTCGAAGCTGAAGCGCGTGCGCGCAATGCTTTGATTTTACCAGCTGTTTTAGCTGATGCTGCTGCAGCTTTCTTAGCAGCGGCTTTATCGGCAGCTGTTTTTGATTTTGCAGCTGTTTTCTTAGCTGAAGCTACTTTTTTAAGCTCGGCTTTTAATGTGCGTGCCAATGATTTAATGTCTTTTTGTATTGCCGCTACTGCTACTTCTGCTTTACCGATAGCTGGAGTTGCAGCTACTTTTTTAACAGCTTTCTTAGCAGTTGGTTTTTTAGCAGCTACTTTCTTAGCTGGCTTCTTAGTGGCTTTTTTAGAAACTTTTTTTACTTGAGGCATTATTTCTCCTATGAAGAAGGTTTTCCAACTTCATCGATTGGGTTGACTATCAAAAATTTTAATTAAAAAGTTTGTACGGAATGAATGATAGACAATATATCTATTTATTTCACGTCTAATAAGCGTTATAAGCGCTTTTATTTTGTTCCTTTTTACATTATGACCCTTTAAATCACATTTTTTGCTAACAAAAAATAATATGGGGACATTGAAACGTTTTTTTTCTTATAAATTTGCGTGATATCGAATTTCTGTAATCACCATTACACGTTTTCCGATTGGGCTTTCAAAAACAATTTCGTCATCCATGTTTTTTCCCAATAACGCTTTTGCTAATGGGGAATCCATACTCAATTGCTTGCGAGACAAGTCAAATTCATCTGGGCCAACAATTCGATAAGTTTTTTCTTCGCCGTTTTCATCTTCAACGGTCACCCATGCACCAAAAAAAACTTTATTGACGTTACTGGGTGTGTCATGAACAACATTGAGTGATTCTAAACGTTTTGTTAAAAAACGAACGCGACTATCAATTTCTCTAAGCCGTTTTTTTCCATAAATATAGTCACCGTTTTCTGAACGATCACCGTTTTTTGCAGCTTCATGTACTACAGAAGTCACTTGTGGGCGCTCAACCTTCCATAACTGGCGTAATTCTTCACGCATCGCGCTTTCACCCTCAGGAGTGATATAGTAAGAGCCTTTAGGGCTTGGCGGTCTATAGCGTCCCATATAATAGTTGTCACTTTCTGTATTGTGCGATGAATAGGGCGTTAAATAATAAGCTCAAGTGGCACTTTATTAATTCAAAGCGCCTTTTTATTAATTCAAAGTGGCATTTTATTAATTCAAAGCGCCGTTTTATTAATGAGCGCTTATTTATCAATTGAGATTTATTTGTTAATTTCAGTTTCCGCGCTGTATATATTTAAAAACTGCTTTTGAGATACGATTTAATGAGTTTAACCGATGCTATTCATAATACGATAAGAATTAGACAAATTATCATGCCTATTATTGTCTCACTGTTCTTTTTTCTGAGTTATTTGCCTCTTTCGAATGCTATTCCATCACTCGAGAATACTTCTAATCTTATTCTAACGGGTCCTTTAAAACAGGGAGGGTTGCTGGTTGGGCAAGTAAAAGAGGGTGCAGCTGTTCAGTATCAGGATCAGTTACTTCCAATTACTGCTGATGGCCGATTTATTATTGGCTTAGATCGTGATGCGTCTAAAAAAATTGTATTAGCCGTTATTAATGAAAATAATGAGTATGAGTATCACGACTTGAATATTAGGGCTCGTGATTATGTGATTCAACGTATCGAAGGCGTCGCAAAGCAATATGTTTCGCCAGATCCCGTTCAGGTTAAACGATCACGTAAAGAAGCAGCAAAGGTTAGGCTGGCGCGAAAACAACAGCGACCACAGCAGGATTTTTTAAACGGATTTATTTGGCCTGCTAATGGACCAATTACGGGTGTCTTTGGCTCGCAGCGAGTTTAT
>Ga0115548_1000468_pt1 | contig 23364 bp, 31 predicted proteins | sample COGITO_mtgs_1004_4_FD_87187 | JGI IMG/M metagenome (GOLD analysis project Ga0115548, IMG submission 87187) | Pelagic marine microbial communities from North Sea - COGITO_mtgs_100423 | ecosystem: Environmental > Aquatic > Marine > Epipelagic | place: Germany:Helgoland, sampling site Kabeltonne...
AGTTTGTGTCTTTGTAATGTAGTCTGTAATCATACTCATAGTTTTTCTCCTACCATGTGTTGGAACATAAGTGTCGGATCAATAAACTTCTGAATTCGTTCTACCTGTTCCGGTAATAGTTCAGAATACATATCATAATTGTCAATACGTTTTTGTATAAACTCATGCATCAAATCCTTATGCTTTTCATACTGTGCATAAGACTCTGTCCATACGCTAGGGTAGAGAAACTCATCTAGATAAATTTCACTGTACGCTGCACGATCAGGAGCAATAGGAAGACAGCCGACAATGGTGCCTTCAATCATACTCATACCTAGATTCTCGTGCAAACTGCAACTGAATACTACCTTGCTTTTAGCTAGTTTAGCATAGTATTCATCTTTATTCAACTGATGTTTTTGTGTAATAAACACATCAAAGTTACTTGCTAAGTCCTCAGCGATCTCTGGTTGCTTATCATCATTGTAACGGTGAGGCCACATTACTGTATCAGTTTTATCTGTGCTATCAAATTCTGCAAGAGCTGTATTCAAATATTGATAAGGTTGCCCTGCTACCACTGCCCGTGCTTGTTGCTCAGGTTTAATGTCCAAACTTGCTATGAACATATCACGGTGGAATTGGGTTGCAAAGTATGTTTTGTCACTCGCAAAGTATAAGCTGAGTTCAAAATCATGACTCCAGCTACCCATCTTGTAACCTAGGATGTCGCTTGGGTCATACGCGCCTGCGTGAGCAATACCGTGTATTTTCCAATTCTTCCCTAGCAAGTCACGCATGTAGGCGACTTGAATTAGCGCAGGGTTCCAGAAGTCCGTAAACAATATCACTGCGTCATCAGGCACTTCATCCCTACGCATCATGTCTGTGAACTCTGCTAGCTGGGTGCTCTTCCAGTAATTAGTGTCAGTAAAGTCCAGGAAGGCTCCTGGGGTAGCATAGGCGCAACGTTGTTTACCAGCAACTGTGATAGATTCAGGCGCCAACATACGGTCAGCGCCTGTGTGAATGTCTAATTGCTTAGGAACCTCATCATACCACTGTTTAGTATAACGAGAATCTAGTGGTTCGAGTGCGAATATAAATGTTTGTGTCATATCTGTCCTTAGTCAAAGAGGCTGTTGAACGTCGATGTATTGTCAGTATGTCCTTTAACAATACTTTTGCTATCTAAATAACTTTGAGCACCATTAATTACATCCATTGGAGTCTCACTTGTAAGGGCTTCTTCAATAATTTTGTTTATAACCAATACATGTGTGGGCGTCCAGTAACTAAGATCTAGCTTGCCTTTACGCGCTGACATTGCAGTAAAGTCATGATAATCAAAATCACCAGCATCAACACGACTTAGGTCAACAGTTTGGTTAACCTGTTGTAGTGTCTCAATTGTTTTGTAGACGTTGTGCGCCATGACATATAGATAGCTTGACGTATCCCAGCTAGTTTTGCCTACTTTGTTGATCCTGTTCATGGTGCCTTGCTCAATCCAAAGTTCAGGATTGTTTAGCATTTCTTTATTAGACATTGCTTCTTCAATGTCAATACCTGCTGCTTCGAGTGCACTCAAATCAGGCACACCGTGGCTGTGTACGCACAAGTCACCAGCCGTCAAACGGTTGTAAATTGGACTCATATTGGGCATAGGCATGTCGCTGCCAGCAAATCGCTTGTCATCAATAACAGCATTGGATGAGGCAATAAACTTCTTGTTGTTAAGCAAGATGTTGTCATAATGCTGACCCTTTGTTGCCATGATAAATGCACTTGCCGCGTCATAGCTTACATTGATGTCTGGGTTAACAGTCTGTCGCAGTACACGCTGGATTGTGGTGTAATAGCTTGCATACTCAACACGGCTAACACCTAGGAAGTGCAACCAATCTTGCTCACCCTGTTTCATAAGTCCATGATCACGCATCCAAACCAATAGTTTGAGTACAACAACCAAGTTCTTACTAGTTGATCCTCCAAAGCCAAAGCCCTCAAACGGAGTGTCTTTAACTTGATCAAACCAAATGCGAGCCTCGTCAGTTGTACGTCCTTGCATCGAGTTTAGTAATTTTGTTTGGTGCTTACGGTTTTTAATGAACCAGTCATTGTTGAACTTTGTATAGTCCAAACACTGCTGGAAGTCTTTAATACCGTTACGTGAACTGTATGGTTCACTTGCAGCTAGTGTCGGAACATCAAGTCCCATGCTGTAATCAGCAGTATGTTCTAGCCAGTTAAGAATTTTATGGCGTAGCGTATCATCTGTATAGAAGTTATTCCAGTCCTGCTTGATGATACCAGTAATGATTTGAAACCCACCTGAGTCGCCTAGGATGAAGCTATGGTTGCGATCACGCTTTTGTACCATAGCTTCAGCAGCGTCTGTTTTGGCCAAGTCAAGTTGTGCATGTCCAGCTGAGTAAAGACCATACTTGTAGCTAAAGTAATTGTCTTTTGGCTTGAGGAAATCAAGTCCATCAAGTCCTAGCTCAAAGCCTGGAGGTGTTCGTGTGTCTGGATTGTCAATTGTGCCTGTGTAAAAGCTACTGATGCTAGGCAAAAAGATTGAATAATCTCGGTTAGATTCATTCAGATCAACTGTGTGTTTTGTCATGTATTATCCTTGGAATTATTTAATGATTATAGCAGGTTGCGGCGTTCGTGTCAAACACTAAAAATCACCATAGAAGTTTACTTTGGTATATGGTAATTGCATGGTATCAAAGCGATCTGATATAAAATCAACTGTGTTACGCAACTGGTTATCTGGTATTGCATATAGTTCTGTTTGACACTGAGGTCCGGTAACCTTGTGTTGCCGTACTAATTTTCCAACGATATCTTCGGCCTGTCTAGACCAATAATCGTCAGGTACAAGTATTTCAGCATAAACTCTGAAATCAACACCAGGCTGGTTTCTGCCACGCATCAGAGCGGTTTTATATTTGGCGCGCCCGATTTTTAGTGGACCACGAGACTCAATTCCAGTCTCGTGGTCCACTACGTGCGCCCGTGCAAAGTAAACAAGATATTCAGCATATTCGTCAGTTTCCATCTTGCCTCCAGGGACCCCGGCTTCAGATAATAGTTTACGAACTCCCTTATATCCTATACCTTGCATATTATGCAGTAACCCAAGGATGGGTGAACATACCCACGTGAATCTTGAGTTTTTTCGGGCTACGAGTAGGGCTCATACGCACATTTACATCGAATGTAACAGCGTTCTCCCGATCCGTTGTGTCAATAGAGAAATCGTAGACCAACTTCTCTTTCTGTAGATCATTCAAATACTGAATGAACAAACTGCGCACGGGACGCGGGTTATTAGCTTCTAGCAAACCATCCCATGGCTCAATGATTTTGAGTAGGTCATATTTGATGTCGTTAAGGCTGATAGTTTTAATCATTGGGTTAGTCCTTAAGTGTTACGACGTTATTGTCGTTATTATTTGTTGAAAGGAAGTTTAGTGTTGCGCCATTTTCGCCATCTTCACTGACAGTAATTTCCATGGCGCGCCCTGGATAGGTTGCGTGTATTGTTTCTGCCAAGGCAGTAGCAATCATTTCGCAACTCTTGTAATCCAATTCCAGCGTCTTTTCAGCATACAGCTTTTCCAACCATCTTTTGAACTGAATAAACTCAATGTCACGGTCATCGTGGAATACTGTAATGCCTACGCGGAAGTGGAATATATGACGATGTGGGTAGCCTAAAAAGCTTACGTCATATTCGTCACCCGTTGCCAGCATCTTGTCTGTAAGTGCTGCGGGATATTTGTGAATACCTTCTTTAGAAAAGGTAACCCAGATCTTAGTGTCTGTTAATTTTAGGGTGTGTACCATTATTCGCCCTCATCAACGATAACAGGTTTTACTTTACTAGTCTTTTTGCGCACGGCGACGTTGTCTGCCTCAGGCGCAATAAGACCTTCCTGCGTAGCCCAAGCTTGCGCAATTTTTAGCATCTCCCAGAGTTTCCAGTCGATTGCTTGTTGATACTCCAACATCTTAGCCTGGTATTCACTTTGATCCAGGTCGTCAGCTGTAGTTTCGTCTTCAATTAGTCTAATCTTCTTGACCATTTGATTGTCCTTTTTATGCGCCGCTCATTGCAGGCATGATATATTTGTAAATGCCTAGTCCACTGTCTACTTCAATCTCACAAGCACCTTGGTCGCTAAAGCGAACAATCTGTGTGCCTCCCAGCTTGAGGATGCTCAAGAACTGGCTAAGTGGCCAACGCCAGGTTGTACCTAGGGTTCCGCCTACGTTTTCAGCAAACACACGGCGACCAATAACACCACCTTCAGTGCTACCAACCTCAAAGATCAACTTGTCGTCTTCAGTTTTTACGCTGAACGCTGGATCAATGCCGCTGTAGATGCCTGCAACTTCTGCAAGTTGTGCAACACGCTTTTGTGCTGGTTGGATTTCTACCTGCCAGGCTGCGCCTTTAAATGTAGCAACCTTCATAACATCATCAACGACCTTCTTGCTCATAAAGCGATATTGGTCCTTGCCGCCGTCCGTGTCCTTAAACAACAGTGTGGTTGGCAGCTCTTCGCCATTGCGTTCTTCACGCTTGACTTCGATTGTTGCACTTGGGTCCTGATAGTTGCTGAGGCGCGTAAGGCTACTGAGTAGTCCTAGACTGCCCATACCAAACTCGCCCTCAAACTCAGGAACGGGTCCGTGTAGTTTTGCTGTCATAATAACAGTCTTGTCAGGATCCATTGCAGCAAGCTCTGTGCCGCTGTCTGTTCCAGTTACTTTAATGTTCTCAATAATGCCAAGGCCGTTTGTATGCTTGATCACATCGAGAAGAACGCTTTTGATATCCATTAAATATTTGTCCTTAATTGGTTTTGTTGATAGAGTGTAATACTCTTATTGCATTAGTATAGCATAGGTTTTTGTGTTTAGCAACTGTTTTCTATGCATATTTTAATTTAAACATGGTGGCTTTCTCTAAGTCACAGATGCTTTCCACGGCCCAATAATAGTAATTACGGTTGGGCCAATGATACTTGTCGCCATGTAACTTCGGCTTGTAATAAACTTTAATCCCCCAATTTGTATACATCATTTGGATGAAATTCTCGGAGAAAGCGTAGGCCGATTCTGATTCAAATTCTCGAAATGCATGGTTAATTGCACCATCAAGATCAAAAGTCGAATAAGTCATTGAATGTTGTCTTGCTTTCGGCGCGGGTTAAGTCCCATTTCAGTGTACCAAGCAAGTTGCCAATTTTCTTGGTAATGATCTTTTCTTCCATATCTGCATCGTCAAACGGCAGATCCTTATACCACGACGGGATGCGCTTTTCATCAGTTGGAATACCAATAGATGTCATGCCCATCGGGTTATGTTTAAGTGAGCACACGATAGTCTTCATTCCGTCGACAATTTCTAGGCTGTAGGCATCGTCATGCATCTCACGTAGACGGTTGTAGTTAATTGCTGCCAGAACGTGACCAACACGACACTTACCGTTTTTCTTGAATTCCTTTGTGTACTTAGTCAGGTTGTTAACGCGCTTTGGCGTCCCTTTTTCCCAAGGCTTCATGTCACGAAACTCCATACGGAATTCACGGATGCGGTCGATAATTGTTTCTTCCGTCGCACCCTCTAGTGTTGACAGTAGGATCTCTTTTAGGAATTCCTGCATATAGTCAGGTGTGTCACTGCGCTTAATCTCAAGTCCCATAACTTTGAGTTTGCCGCGCTTACCGTCAGTGTCAACACGAGTTCCTTCGTCATCATACACAAGAATACCATAACGCTTCTTGCTGATAAAGATACCGCGTTCTGCAACTGTCTCACGCGCCGCAGCAATAATACGTCCGTATTTGTCAGGACAATTGTGGGCACGAGCCATATAGTCTGGGAATGTTGCATTGACAGATTCACCAACAGCGTCGTAAAGCTCTACAATTGTATCTTTGTCCCATTTAAACTCGCCACTAGCTATTTGATCAGCATACACTGGATACGCACTGAAGTAAACAGAGTCAGTGTCACCGTAAATGATAGCCAGGCCAGTGTGATCATATTCACCTGAAATTGCTTCATTACATGCTGCTGACATGTGACGCGCAATAGTACGTCCAGTCAACGTTGTAGATTGCCCTAGACGCTGGTCAAAAAACCGACTGCCCGGATTGAGCAACGCACCATAAAGGCTGTTGAGGTTAATCTTCTTAACCAATTGGCGCTTGTCCCAAAACGCAAACTCTTCCTTCTTATCGCTGTCGCCTTTAAATACACTTGCTTTGGCTTGCAGCTCTTTACGTTCTGCATACCAACGCTCAAGTAATCCAGGAACGACACCCTGCTTCTCAAACGTGAAGATAGTTGCATTGCTTGTAATACACCAAGGCTTACCGTTTTGAAAGACAAGATCATAGATCTCAGCGCCGCTCGCAGTATAGCTCTTTCCATCCTCAAAGTCAATAATTAAATCTACTTCGCGATCTCTTGCCATAACAAGTTCGTATTCCTGACAAGCAAATTTGCCTTCCCAGTGCCTCGCAATTGGATTTTCCTTAAAGCGTTTACGGAATGCCTCTATCTCTACATTTGTAAGTGTTTGCCGTACTTGACCAATAATACACTCAGGGCTCATATTACAGGCACGAAGGATTGATGGATACAATGAGTTGAGGTCCATACTACCAATCCAATCGTGCATACCTTTGACGGGGTTCGCAACATATGCGCCTGCTGCCTTCTCATGCTCTTGCCCGCGAACTTTGTCTGGAACAATTAGTCCTAGTCCGTGCGCGTGGTTAACAATAGCTTGGTCGGTTTGTGCCACAGCGCCCATTGTATTGGGCAACAGCACACCATTAGCATGTGCAAGCACGTTGCTCAAGTCAATAAACTGTAACTTGTCGTCTAGCTTGCGCAGTAGATCCGTATCTTGTATATTGTACTCGATAAACTTCTTAAAGTCGTTGTTGTAGAGCTGGTCTAACGTACCTTCGTAATCTATTTTCTTATCGCCAAGTTCGTATTCAGAAATTGCGTCAAGCGAATAGCTGTGCATCTCGTGGTAAGTGTATTTGCGATACAATTGCAAATAGTCTAAGTGTACGCGACCTGTTAGATCGTATGTTTCTTGCTCCTTACCATATGCTTCGTACTTGCGCTTTTTAGGAAATTGATCCCACAAGCAAAGTTTACGAGTGTAGTCTTTGCCTAGCACTCGTGCAATACGGTTAGTGATGTAGGGAATGTCGAAGCCTTCGCTGTTCCAGCCACTAAGAATATCAGTGTCGTCAATCAGATCTAGGAAGGTTTGCAGCAACTCTTCTTCGCTATCCATTAAGATAACGTCATCAAATGTCCCTACAATCTCTTCTGCTTCTTCTTGGCTCATACCCTTAGGCTTGATAACGAGACAGATAGTCTTGTCTAGCCAGTTAAGGTGTACGCCAACTGCCGTAATCATATTAAACGGATCGTGTGGCGGAGCAAAACCCAGGTCCTTATTAAAGTCAACCTCAATATCGAAGAAGCCAATATTTAACTTAGGTACTGGTGCGTCTAGGTAGTAATCAGATATGCAACGGAAGACAGTGTTCATGTCACTCTCAAACAAACGTTTGCCGAAGAACGACTTTTTCTCTTTGTTAAATGCTTTCCCGCTGGTAGTGCTGTATCGCCCAAGACTGTCACCATAAATGCTAGTGTACTGTCCTTTCGGATCAGGGTAGTAAAAAACGTAACGAGCAGGGTATTGCGTGTGTACACGCTTACCATTCTCGTCACGTTCTACTACATAGATTGTATCGCGTTCGCGATCATGTAATGCATCAACGTAAATGTTATTTTCTCCTGATTATCATATCTTTACGGCCTTCTAATTTGGCCATAACGTAGTCTTCAGCTTCATCCGCAGTAAGTTCTGAAAGTTCGCTAGTGTAGACCATATACTGTTTACCGTAAATAGTCGATTGTAAATTTAGTTCTGAAACAATCCAACCGTCTTCTAGCGCCAGTTTGGTTACTATTTTTACATATATCGATCCCAACAGGACATGCGTTAGAGCAACAATATCACCTTTTTCAAATGACATCAGTTACAACTATATTAGAAGTCGCGACCAACAGCAACAAGAATGTCTTCCAGGTCGCTTAGGGCTTCGCGCTTGTTTTCAAGGTCAGCTTTATATGCAGTGCGGATAGCCTTGTTTAGCACGGCAGGCTTGATATCCATTTCTTCGGAGATCGCCTTAACAGTATCAGTCAGTGCTTCTTTCAATGTATCGACTTCTGTACAGACTTGAATGCCTTCAGTAATCAATTCTTTGAGTTTGTTAACTTCGGTAGTAGAAAATGGTCTAGTCATTTTTATTCCTTTAAATGTGGGTAAGGGCAGTTGTAACACTGCCCTACTAAGATAACAACTTTTCTATAAGTTGTCAATGAGTTATTTCATCCAGGAAACTTTACCACGTTACCACGGTTTTCCGCTTCCCAACAAAAAACACTGTCAGTTGAAAGGGTCACGTTAGTTCCTGCTTCGTCATCAACAAGGATGATCTCTTCTGCGTCATGATCATCAATTGCATATTTGACAGCAACACGTATGCCAGGGCGTAGATATTGCTGGAGGGTTTGCCCTAGCATACGGTATTCGTTTGTTGCGCACATTTCACACATTATGCTGCAAACCGTGCTTCACGAGCTGCAATACGTGCATCACGCTTGGCAACTAGATCCTGGTCAATGACCAACTTCCAGCGCCCTTCAACTTTTTTGACAGTGCCAACAGTGTTGTTGTCCCAAAACTGATCATCCATCGTTGCCTGGCCGTTATAAACTGCAACACATGCTTCGCCATATTTACGCAACTCTGCGCCATCGTTGCACATTGCAACATACGACGGGCACCAGCCTGGACCAGCAAGTTTATCAGCAGCTTTTCCACTACGGGTAAGGAATGCATCCCACCGCCCGGTGTTTTCGGTAAAAATGCCAGGTGCTTTGCCCCAGAAGTTTGTGTACAAAATGTCATCTTCGCCTGCCCGTAGGTGACGAACGCTAATTCCGCGGTAATAAATTCCCATGTCTTATCTCCTTTGCTTACTCATACACTATAGCAAAGTGTCTTGGTGATGTCAAGCCCTTTTTAGTGCGTTCTTTGCAATATATTAGCAATGTCTTCCAAAGCCTCTTTCAGCTTGGCGTTCTCAATAAGGCTGGCAAGATACTTAGCCTCAAGTGCGTCCGTCATTCGTCATTCTCATCTATTACTTTGTGGACAAAACGCATGTAGGCGTCAGGGCAGTTATTGAGATAATCAATAGCTAAAGTCTCTATGTTCTCCCGCAGCCTACTATTATCAGCCTCAAGCTCTTTGATACGTTCCTTGTCAGTCATCAGTTATGATCCTTTAGTTCTCGTTCAAACTCTCGGCGGTAATAAGCGATTACCTTGTCGTGAAGGTCTTCAATCCTTTTGTCATACATTGAATCTAGCCACGACTTAAAGTATCTTTCCTGCTCATCATCATTCATTACTGCGCCTCCAGTTTTGCAGAAGTTCTTTGTTCTGCTGTGACAACATCTCGACCATTGCCTCAAGGTTCATTATTTCTTCTTCTAAGTAAAACGCTGCGTCGCACTCGTTTGCATAAAGGTCGGCTAGTTGGTCTCGCTCTGCCTGTAGTTCAGCAATCTTGTCAGCAGCAAGGTTCATAGTAAGAACTACCCCACCCATCTCGCCTCCGTCGGCGTTGTCTAGACCTGACCGCAGTTGTGCTATTAATTCATTGGGCATCGTTCGTTTACTTTTGTCATATTGTGACCATATCTTTTGATCCAAAGTAGCACCAAGACTTACCGAATGGACCGCAAGGACCACCTGAGGCAAGTCCTGCGGTGCGGCTAGATCGCTTGTACCAGACATTCTTGTTTAGGATGAATGTCTGGCCAACCTCAAGGTTTTCGAACGTTGTCAATGTTTTTCCTTGTTCATTTACCATGCGACGGCTGCCCTTACTTTATCAAGCTGATCATTAAGAAGCCGAATTTGTCGGTCGCGGAATTCAATTTCACTTTCATATTCGAGTCGATCAACTGGGACAAGCTCGCGTATGTCAATAAAGTTGCAGCCTACAATGCCTTTAACTTCACGGTCAGCTTTTTTTCGAGCACTGACTGCATCACGGGCTTCAACAGTGATTTCTGGACCGCCGAAGATGCTGTCTTCATATCGTACTTGAAACTTTTTCATGTCTTATTTCCTTTTGCTTACAATACCAATATACAGCAAAACGCCTTGCTCGTCAACCTTTATTTCTATGTCTCCCCTAGTGATAGTCAGGAATGTTCCAAAGGCCCATATTGATTTCGTCCTTCAGGCTGAGGATAAGCTTAACCTCATCCTCAAACTCATCGCGTATGGTAAGTCCATTGAAATTATCAATGCGACCAACTTGGTTTGGACCAAACATAACAGGTCCAGTTTCTGGGTACATTGGGATTTCAAACCCATGTCCGCGCAGTTGCTCTTCCGCTTCACGTCCTAAAGTAATAATCATTTATACGTCCTTTGTAAATTCAAAGTGCTGTGGAACCAGACTCTCGATTTCTCTGATCTCTTCACGGCTCAAATCATCAAAGCCACATTCAGCTACAACTGCGCCTTCGTTGTGGTTACGGATGAAAATGTCGCCGATGCTCACGCTCTTGTGGGTGCAGTGATCAACAAGAGCATCTCTATCACCATCGCCAAAGAACTCGCCATTACCAATGTCAAATGCACGGTTAAAGCTATCAGTTTCAATCGTCATTGTGTGCTTAACAAGGCCAAACTCAATCGCTTCGATAATCATTTCCATAACGCTGACATTGTCACTGTCGCCCCAGCGCCCCATTGTAAGGTCCAAATAAGTTTTGCCCCAAGCAACATTGTGCCAGCCGCCACCCATGTTGACTTGCCTTACTTTTTCATCGCTGAGTTCGATTTGATAAACTTTAATCATGTCTTATCTCCTTTGCTTACTCTTATACTATAGAGTAAAACGCCTTGCTTGTCAAGTGTTATTTGCCTAACTATTCACCCACATTACAATCAGCACCAACAAAATCATTAGAATGCTGAGCCACATATCACATATCCTTCATAAAATACTTGCGACGGGAGCCACTACCTAGTGTTTTCACTGTACCGTCTTCATGCATCTCTTGCTCGAGGTAGCGGAAACCAGCATACTGCCCGGATTCAAACAGGATGGATTCAATCAGCTCACATACTGCTTCACGCCCGTCGGGTGTGGTATCAGGCGCAGCGAGTGTTTGGTTTGCAAATGCAAGGGCTTTGGAAACGGAAATAGTTTTACGGGTCATTAGCAATCTCCTTTGTTTACTCCTATACTATAGAGTAAAACGCCTTGCTTGTCAACCATATTTTAACTTAATCAGCACAAAAAGTTCAGGATCAACACCACTTCCTTCACCCCACTCATCCAAATTAGTATACGGGATACCATCCCACCACCACTCATAAAGTGATGGAAAGTAGTTGATCTGCGTGGTCCCTGGCGCATTAATACGTTCAAGAGCGGGACCATCTTCTCGATGCAGAAGATCATGCCTATACCATTTTTTGTCTGCAGGGGTGATCATTGCTGGACCAGCAGTGCGATGCAATTTACCATTATGATAATAGCTTTGAATGTTGCTATTGAGTTTGGTCCAAGCTGGACCTAGAATCTCATCTCTGTGCCGCACTCCATGGTTATACCAATGTTCTTCGTCGAGAGCACCTGACATAATAACTGCTGGGTGATCATCAAAACTGTGGAGGGCGCCATCCAACCTCCACTCTTCACGCCAGCCGGATTTATTCTGCCAAGTGTATCGCACCCGGTTATATTCAAGGTCATCCAGACTGGTAGGTAAGAGTGGCATGGTCATAAATTAACACATACCACTCATATTGTCAAACTCGGCGCAGATATCCGCCATGTACCCAACCATCTTGATTAATTTGCACCCAATCACCGTTTACGGCGATTACTGCAACTTCATTTCCTTGTGACAAGCTACCAATTGTATCAAATCGTGTACCTGGACCACTGCGAACACGTAGGGTGCTCGCTGTAACTTCCCAGCGTTCTGCATCGTCTCCACGATCACTTGTAAGGTGCCGCTTCACCAATTTCATTGGAAACGCTGGTCCTGGATCTGTCTTCCAGCCACGTGTATCAATTTCTTCGTGGCTCACAATGTCTTTGATTGCATACTTTTTACATAATGCTTCTGTAAGCCCGTCTACTGCCTGTAGTTGCTCTGGCGTATAACGCGGCCAGGCAAACGTACCACTGCCAACACGGCTGTTAGGTGCGAGTATAACGCCGTGTGGGAAGTCGCTGTCATCACGAGTGTTATCGTATGAATCTAAGTAACGTCCGTTTCCTAGTTGACGTAGCCAACCAATATTAACAATTTCAATTCCGATTGAATAACTGTTGAGTCCATTGTATCCCATGTGACGTGATGGGCCCGCATGCCAAGCTTTTACGTTAAATGGTACGTGTTGTGTAATTGTACCGTCCAAGTCAACTGTGACGTGCGCACTTACGCCGCTACCGCGACGTGTTAGTGTATTGATTGCTGAGCTGGCTGTGTAGCCTGCTGTATAGTGCTGCACGATAAAGATTGGTGTAATTTTACCGCCTTTGTTGGGGGATGCAACATAAGGTGCGCCTTCTAGGCGATGATTCTTAATAACTGCCATACTGATATTTCTCCTATCATTATAGTAGTATTTATTTTATTTGTAATAAAAGCCTAATCGCTTGATTTCGAGATGTCCATCCGCATCCTCAAACGCTGTTTGGTATTGAAATCCCAGACGTTCAAATATTTCGCACTCATCATCAGTCATATCTGACCAACGTGGGATAATATCCGTAGAATTTGGTGGAAAATTAGGGTTGGTACGTAGATGTATTTCTGTAATTTGTCCATTAATAAATTCAACATTAAACCGTGGCACATTGCTGAGTTCTTGTATCCAGTAAGGTAAATGATAAAGGGGTGGTGTTTTTTGCTTCCATGCATTAAATCGATATAACTCTTTATCTGTCCGATATCCTTGTGCGGCAAATATAGGGCGCAATATAGTCTGGCCATCTACTAGCTGCCACTCATAGTCTATTGTCATATGTGGACCTTGAAAATATTCACACCAAAAATATCCTGGTGGAACAGTTTTGTAATCGTCGCGAGACAGATGAACGCGCTTGGCGCCAACACCCATTCCACTTAGATTCATGATAGGGCGGACTATATAATCACCATTAACAGGAACACTGGTGCCACCAGGACCTGCATTGTATCCTAGTTTAAGGCTAAGATCCAGTTTATTGAAAAGCCAACGATGGTGGGGATATCTACTCCAGGCGTCGCAATCGTATTGCGCGTCAGACAATCTTCTCTCGCATAAGTGCGTGGATCTTGTCACTATATTTGCCATATAGGTCAGTAATCATTTTTGCTTGTGTGCTGTCATCCGCCTTAGCGAAGTTGGCACGGAATTCAGTTGCACTGCGCATTGGCTTACCTGCAACGTTAAACTTGAACGTTGGTACAGTAACAACATACGCATGTTGGCTAACAGGCTTAAGATCCCCTTGATTCTTTTTATATGGTTGTAGGAAACCAGGTGAGCCGTCCTTCTTAAAGCCAAATTTGAAACGTGGATCCTCTGCCATATCTTTTTCGCTTACGCCAAAAACTACAACAGTTGAGTCAGCATCAAACTTACTGACAATTTCAGTTGCTTGATAAGGGTTTTTTACTTGTATAATGTGATTACTTGGAACACCGGCATGCATGAATAGTGATTTCTTTTCAGCAAAGTTAAACGGGCTACGTGGCGGATCAACTTTGTCACTTGTAACAATGTACGCATCATCAAACTCGTTGCGCATATGCTGCCATGCTTTCATGTGTCCAATGTGTCCCGGCTGAAATCTCCCTGGAAGAAGCCCTATCTTCTTATAACCACTCTGCGCTGGGTTAGCTTCCATAATGATTTGTGCAATTAGCATTAGTTTGCTCCGACTAGCTTGGCGTGCATTGTTGCCTGAAATCTTTGTAATGAATTAACTAGGCGCCTGTCCAAATTGTCCTGTGCGATATTTATCATGTTAGGCAGCGCATTGTCTAATAGATATTGCTTACTGTCACGGCTAAGGGGAACACGATACATCTTGCCGCTTTGCACGGCACGTTGCATTTCGTCAGCCAAATGATGCTTGGCAGGAGGGCTATCGCGGTCAACAGTGTCAACCTCAAGAGCCCAGATTTCCTGAAAGATCTTTTGAGGTATGCCACTGTTGCGTACCTTTTCCTTGATCTCTACAAGCCTCATTGCATCTCCCGTGGCTGCTTTCCAACAACTTGGAAGCCAAAACCACCAGCCTTGGCAACTTTGCCTTTGCTAAGTTCACGTGCAACTTGGGTGCGTTCAAAGTCACCTAGTCTAATACGTCCACTTAGCTCACGTAGTTTCTGATCAATGTGGTGAACACGAGCATTTGCTGGAACACTAAACTCTCCAACTTTTTCACCCTTGTAGGCGATAATTATTGTCTTGCCCATATCTGGCATTGCTTCGTTTGTAGTCTTTTTCTTTGCAGCTTGTGCACGAACCTTGTCAGCTTCTTTATCAGCTTTGCGTGACGCCGCTGCCATTCTCTTGTAACCTGAGTCTCTATAAGATCCGCCTTCTTTAAGTCCTTGTGCAAGCTTTACCAACTTGGCCTTTTCAGCGCCCTGTGCTTCATAACCTTTAAGATCTTTATGCACCATTACTGTGCCATCTGCCCAAATTGTCCAACGTAGTTTGTTCGGATCACCGTAATGATACATGGTACCAGTTGAACCATCACCAGCTTTTGCTGGTTGGCTTTGTAGCTTCCCGCCTGCTTCGTTTGTAGCTTCCCGCCTGCTTCGTTTGTAGTCTTTTTCTTTGCAGCCTTCATTTGTAGCTTGCTGCCACGGAAGACTTGGATCTCCATTTGGTATAAACTTTGGCCGAGCTTCATCGTAACGTTCGGAATAAGCGTCTACCATACCTTTGAACAAGGGATGATCGTGGCCCTGCACGCGCTGTTGGTTCATCATTCTTTTAATATAGTCATCTAATTTAGCACGGTCTGGGTCTGCGAATAGTTTATATTCGTTTCCATACTGGTCGATGCCAATAGCTGACCATAGCTCTTCGCCTGACTGTTCTTCCAAGTCACCATCGTAAACCATCTTGCCGCCATCGAGCTCGTAACGCTTTTGGCCGTTCTTGTCGTCTACTTTACGCACTGTGCCAGTCTTGTTGCGCTTGCTTTTAATATTGCGATACTTTACACGATCGCCTACTTCAGCTTCCTCTAAATCACCATTCTTTTGCGCAAGGTAGTCTTCCAGTTGCTGGCGATAATCACCGCTGTCAATCTTCATAGCTTCACTTTCAAAGCCGTTGGCGAACAAAAGTTCTACAACTTTGGCTTTTTTAACCTTTTTAAACTCTGCTTTAAAACGGATCCAGCCAAAGGGCTTGGTGCTGCGATTAGTAATACGAGTGTCATCGACGTAAATTGCGCCATTATCGGCAACTTGAACTTTTACTGGCCGCACTCTTTTTGCTTTTACGCCAGCTTCATTAGTAGCTGAGCTCATTAGAAGTGGTCCTGGAAGGTCTAAGATGTCAGCGGCTGTGTTTGAGTCAAAGTCAATGTACTTGTCAAGGATCTTAGCAACAGTTTTCATTTTTGCTGTCTTGAATGTAACTTCCTTTGTGCGGTCATTGAATCGAACGTCAACGCCATAAGGCCAACGAATCTTCTTAACAGTAGCATAATCTTCGTCGCCTTTGTGTCCTTCAAAGTCGTTAAAACTAATACTGCGGTTCAATACTGTGACACCTGGCTTGTATTCGTCTAGCTGCTCATCGCTCTTGAGTTGCTTTACTTTGTGTGGATTCTTAGCAAGGTCAGCACTACGACGTGTACCAGCTTCCTTTTTACTTAGGAATTTGTTAATAACACCCATCGGGTCACGTGCTTCTTCCATTGCTGGCTGTGCTTCTTCACCATCAGCCATAATCTCTTTTGCAGCTTTTAGCTTTTCAGCAGTCTGCTTGCTTTCCCAATACTGTGCTGGAAACTCATCTTTTTTGTTTTCGTATTCAGCTTCTTGCTCTTGTGCAGCGCCAATTTTATCGTCAATTTCACCATTCCATTGTGTGAATACATCATAGTCATCCCAACCAAGGGATTTAGCATATTCGTCCAACATTTTGCGTAGGTATCGTGGGTTGTTGCCTGGGCTGTCTTCATAAGACATAAGCGCCCAGCTGTCACGCTCTACACGACCAGCAGTACGGGGGTTAATTAAATAGTATGAAGTTCCGCCACTGTGATACTTACCACCACTGCGGAAACCTTCAGTCTTTTTTGTTGCGCGCCGCTCATGCTCTGCATCACGTATAGCTTTCATTAGCTTTGCAGGCGCCTTTTGTGGCGCATCATATGCTCTTTGCATTGCATGGGATCTATCCATTTGATCAGTGTAGGCACGAGCACTTGCATTGGGCTTGAGACGGTTTTCAGTCATTTCCACGTCTGTGTATTCAGGATCTAGGAAAAAGGTTCCGTTATCACGGTAGCCAACTAGGGTGTTGTCAATATAAAGCCCGCCAGTGCTGCCATTTAGCTGCGCACCAGGTCCTCGAGCAACGTCATTAAATTCACTTCGACCAACTTGAACATAATCGTCTAATGATTCGTCCATTGCTAGTGTTCCAAGATTTTTAGTGACCATACGCTTTTTTGTGCGTGGTGGACGTGCTTGTGCTGACTCAACTTCAACTTCTCCAAATGGACCTGTGTCATCAAGTGCCTGCCATTCCTCATATGAGAGATACATATCACTGTCTGGATCATAATACGCGCCCTCTTTAGGATCATAATATATAACCTTACCAACACGAGTTTGGAAGGGACCTTCAAGGCCTGGGCGTTCTTGATAGCGATCGCGGTTAATTGGAGGAAGTGTTTCCCAGCCCTCTTTTATGTCCCTAATTTTCATATTACTTCTTCCCTCTAAGTCCACTTAGCATCTTTTTATAGATGATTTGCGCTTTGATTTCTGACTCATATAGGTGTGCCTTTGCACCATCACATGCCAAGCCCGCGTCTGCCATATCTTGGCAAAAGGCGCGCAGTGCAATAGAAACATCACTGCTACCAATTTCTTCTGCATCAGCAAAGTGCCATTCAGCTACGCCTTGTGCAACTTGATAGGCGGTTGCGCTCTGGGCAGTTCCAGGCCCAATAACGCCACGTGTCACTGCCATACGAAGAACGTCATCAGGACCGATACCCTCTTCTTCATCGTATTCACTATCAAATTCCATAACTTCTTCTTGAGGCTCTTCAGGCCCCATTGTATCAACTACCCCTGCCAGGTCATCAAATCCAACTTCATCAGCCATATCTGCCGCGCCGTCCACATCCTTGTATTCCATGTAATGCTTAACTGTGTCAATATAGTCTGCTGCTTTTGTAATCTTAGCTTGGATCCAAGGCTCCAAGTTGTCTGTGTCTTGGATCATACGGTGTAACTCAACGCTATACTTAGCAAGATCATAAAGCTGACGCTTTGCCATAAAGCCATCATCGTCCATATCGTCTAGGACACCTTCTGTGATTTTCTTATTTGTCATTTTCTTTTGTCCTTCGTTACTAATAGGCTTTACGAGGCGAGGCTTAACATCTACAGTAGTGACTTTTGTGCGCTTGTTTCCTGAACGTGCTTCAACTGGTGTGTCTAGTTTAACTGTATATGTGTCATAGTTCTTTGAAACAACAGTTCCAGTTACTTTGTTGCTCTTTGGAAACGCTTTGTTTGGCCGATTATCGTTTTGCCCGTGGAACTTTGCAAATGGCCAAAGGCCGCCGGGACGGAACCATACCTTAGTGCCCATCTCAATTGGATCTCCCCAATATTCTGCTTTCCAATCATCATCTTCGTTCATTTTTGATTCCTCAATAGCCTGTAAGTCTGCGGCGGATGCTTTTGCTGCGCCCATTCTATATTTAACACGGTGCGTTAATGGCTTTATATTATATGTTCCGTCACCAAAGTCATGTATAATTTCGTGCTTGTCGCCCTTATGTGGACCTTTAAGCGCAATCACAGTATCACCTACACTAAAGCTTGCGCCGTCTTCGCCAAACATAGCACGCTCTTTTTTACGCTTTGCTACAGTCATTGCATCCATTTGGAGGCCGTTAGCTGCGTCACGCTTCTCAACATCGCGGTCATTTGGTTTACGTGTTGTAGTGTACGCACGTCGCATCGTGTTTCTCATGCTTGGGTTGCGATCTGCATCACTAACACCATAATCGCTTGCGCGGTCTTCGTCAACTGATTCTGGTTTCATACCTTGATGTGGTTGTATACGAACTCCACCTGCAATGTTCTTCAGGTCGTCCCACGCTATTTCTTTTCCATCAAGGTAATATTTGCGAGGACGGTCACCAGTTGCTTGCAGCTTGTGTCGCTTACCATCTTTCGCTTGAAAGAAAGCATGAGCACCATCACTATACATTCCAGCATACATGCTAAAATTAACAATGTCGCCTTCAGTAACTACGGATTCATCAGTCTTTTGATGTCCCTTTAGTAGTTTATGTGTGAGTGCTTTTGCTTTTGGTTTAACAACGCCATTCCTGGTCAGTTGCTTATCAACAGCCGCTTTGTTGTACTTAGGTGACTTAGCCATCCTTCTTCTCCATCTGTGGGCGTTTGACCATCTTATTTTTCTTTTGCTTTTGCTTTTTAGGCTTGTTGGCATAAATGCTAGCTGCAGGATCGCCACCACCTAATCCCATTGCAACGCCTGCTATGGATCCGGAAGTGGTTTCTGCTATGATGTCTGTAATACGCATACTTGTATTTATTGATTTGAACAAGTATTGTTATTTTAGGAATCTTAAACTTTGGCGTAGACGCCGGTAATTGCAGTAGTTGTAGAGGTCAATGTAACAAATGATGTTACGTCCGCTGTGCTTGATACAGTAGTTGCTCCAGTTGATGATTGTGATGGAGTAATTCCATCTAAGCTAAAGCTGTCTGTACCTGAACCGGCAGTCTTGTAGAGGAACAGTTCAACATTGCGGCCTATAGTAAAGTTAGTATAGTTTACAGTCATACCGTTGCCCCATTCAGCTATAATAATATCGTCAACAGCAAAGTCAACAAGTAATACACCACCGTCTGCAATTACACCCGCTTGTCTAACACCTAGATTGTGTTGTCCAGTGTATTCGCCGAGAGTAGTTATTCCACTAACAGTGAGACTAGACAATGTTCCAACACTGGTTAGGCTGCTCGAAACTACGTTAGCGGCCAATGTTGTGCCTGTTAGTGTGCCTGCTGCGGCTGCGCCAGTCCACGCTGTTGTTTGTGTAGTAGCATCAGCAAATGTAAGATCTCTACTTCTTAGCACAACATCACCAGTGTCGCCTGTTTCACCTAGTACGATGTCAACTGCTGGATCAACTGTGGTAATCTGATTACCAGCAATGGTCATTGCACCCGTGCGTAAATTCTGCACACCGTCCATTAACAATGTGCCATCGACAACTGTAATCTCAACAGGCAAATCAGTAGTCTGGTCTGTCATAAACAAACTAGCGCGGCCAATATAAACATTTCTCCAACGCAAGTTCGGCGACCCTAGGTCGTATGTTTCATCTATCTGCGGATTAACGTCTACCGCAGTAACACCTGTCTCAGCGTTAAGTTTCAATACGTCAATACTGCTGGTTTGAGCGACAGTGTTTAGAGGTGTTACATAGAAGGCGATCTCGCCGCCTTGTGCGCCCACTGCTTGGTCTTGCGTGGTACGCATATCCATGCGGCACGGCCCAAACAATTGGAAATCGGCTTCTGTTGATGCTTGACCTACCACACGAAGAATAGTTTCTCCAGCTAGAACTGGCGTTGTAGCATTTGGAAGTCCATTATATCTACGGCCTACTAATAACGAATAGTTGTTGCCAGCATCAAAATAATTTCTACCAGGAAGGCCTAGCGTGCCAGTAGTGTGAAGAACAACTCCTGTTTGATTTGTGTCGTGGGTAGAGCCATCTGCGTTTCCAACAATTGCTAAACCGCCCTCGACTTGATCTGCGTTTGGGACTAGCAAGCGTATCTTGCTGTCTTCGGTAATTTTAAGTATTGGTTCTACGGCCAATGACCCTGTTAGTGTGCCATTAGTAGCGTGTACATTGAATTTACCAACAATGTCGACAGTGCCTGTGCCGTTTGTCTCAACTACAATATTTTCATTTAAGTTTAAAGATGATAGAACTGCGACGTCGCTGCCGGCAATATTTTCTACTGTTGCACCAAAGTCACCAAACGTAAATGATAGCCCGGCACTGTCAATAAATATCACGCCCTCGCTGTCAATAGTAACACCCGGACCTTCTTTAATGCCGCCTACAATTGTGTCAGTTGCAATAGTGTAAGGAATTGGTTGTCCGCCGGGGGTTGTACCATCCGAAAGTTTAACAACGCCGTTTGCATCATCATAAAATAGTCTGCCACTGTGGCCAACATAATTTTCTGCGGTAACCGGCGCTCCATTTCTGCTTAGGAAGAAATCATAAATGGCCATTTGTTAATCCAATAGTTCGTCGTCTAGCCCGTCGATTGCTGCTGGGTTAATACCGGCGCGCCGCTTTAGAAGTGCAATCTCATCTTCTTCGCCGTCACAGTCGTAAACAGATTCAACACCAACTGCTTTTTTAAGCAACTCCATTTTTTGAGTTTGTGGTGGCATCATTAATGATTGTTCTTCTTCACCACCTTCATTGTCATGTGCACCTAAGACGTCAGCAGGATGTGCCTCATCTGATGAGGCAATAGCTTCCAGCTTATCAATAAGTTCTCTAATTACGGCAGTAAAATTGTCCATCGTATATTTCCATGTTATAGTTATTTATCAGTCTACTTGGTTTGCGCGCCTGGTGAGTACACGACTAACCCTACGCTCCATCTTCTTAGATGCTGTAACTATTTTACTTTTCTTTGCCCTAAGGTGACGTTCTTGATCCACGGTGAGGTCCGATTTATTAACAATGCCTAAATACGCACAAGCATCATCAAGTGCTACGGCGTTCATTGGTCCTTCTGTTGCTATTAGATCCTCGGTTTCCAGTCTTTTTTTCATTTTGACTTCCTTCCTCATTATAGATGTCTTTATAGGTAGTGTGCTTAAAGTCGCGCACCAATTGTAACAATTTCTTGACAGGTATGCTAAATTTAATAATAGGCACATTTTCATCTAGATTGTAGCTAGCTAGCCAACGATGATGCCCGTCAATAATATAGTTGTCGCTGCTGACAATGAGAGGCTTCTTACGTGTTGTGCCTTTAGCATTGGCGGCCTTACTCATCATCTTTTCAACACCTTGGTCGCTGAATTCACTTTGTACTGCCTTCAACTTGTTAGCAGGTACTTGGCCTTTTGACATAGTGGCACCATGATCAGCTAGGTAACGAAATAGCTCTGGATAATGATTTTTATGTACTTGTGGCATTTTATCACGTGCCACGCCTAGTGTATCGCTTGGATGAGGCTTTTTGATTGCTTCATCAATGCCCTTACTCATATCAGTATGTGTTGCTCCGCTAATTGGATCAGCTTTAGTATCACCGTCTTTTTTGAAATTCATTTTGGTATAGAAGCCTTCGCTTTCCCATTTTGCAACAAGTTTTAGTTTCTTAACGCCGTGAGCTTTAAGTTCTGGTTTAATATTATTCATTAGATTGCGGCCACTTGAATTATAGCTGCCTATCCATTTAATCTCTGCAACTTCGCCTTGGATCTGTGCATGTATTCCGCCCCAAACATCATTCTCTGGATCTATGTTATACTGGAAAATGTTATTTTTTAGACGGTCGTTACGGATTGCTATCAGGTTATTACGAATAACATTTCGAACAGCAAGGCAAGCCTGATAATCCTTCATTAACTCAGTATTATCTTCTTTTGATTGATTCATTTGTGAGCGGTCGTCAATGTCTTCCATCAACTCTTCTAAGGATGCAAGCCATCCTTGTAGTTCATTTTGATTTGAATTCTCGTTAACCATTTCGTCCACGCCGTTAGGTGTTTTTTTAGGATCTTTTATGCGTGTAAGCATAAAGTTAACACCTCTTGACATATCAGATGTTTTGAAACTATATCCAAGTCCGGCAGCAAATTTCTTGACCAAGCGAGTATACAATTTGATACGCGCTGTTTCATTTGAATCATTGTATGTGTTTTTTTCTGCGGTAAATTTCACACGCTTGGGTTGATACTTCTCAACGTATTCTGCTAGCTGCGCCATTACTGTAGCAAAGATTTTGAACGCATCGCCACCGCCTGTTACATTAGATGAGCCGCCCCTAGTAAATTCAAATTCTACACCCATGCCGCGAGGCAGTGGTTCGAAGGCAGAATTAATAGTCTCACCACTATCAGTAGTGAACCGTGCATATGTAGTTTGCCCTGGGGGAGCAGCATTCCATGTCCAATTGTATTTTTTATCAAACAATTCGTTCAACTGAGTTGATTCAGCTAGTCCGAGATTGCTTAACACATGCGGGCTAGAGTTTTTACGTGCCTTTGCATTTAACAATGGCGGTTCGTTTTTGCTGTTTACTTTGTTACCAAACTTTGCAGCTTGGCGCTTTGTTTCACCTGGCTTAACATCTACAGTAGTGTTAACACCTGTAACAATCTTGCCGTCTTCCCATAATGGACCAGGTACACTTTTACCTGTATTTTCCTGTGACATTCCTGCCTTAATTTTTTGTACAATTTCAGGTGTAAGCTGACGTGCACGACTTATATCACCACGGAAGAACAAATGTGTCTCAATAGGATCATCGCCTTCTGCCGCATATACTGCTAGCATACGGTTACGCCCTTCGTGCCCTACAACTTCAACATTGTTACCATTTATATTGATGATTAAGAACGGCGCACCAATTGCACCACCATCCTTAATATAGTCAATCATTTCTTGCTTTGCTTGGTCACGTCCTAGTGGTGCAGCTAATTTAATAAATGTAGTTGGGCGCATCTTAACACGCATACCAAAGTAGTCAATTTCTGCATTGTTTGGCGTTGCGCCACGTCCGTTACGGTTGTCAACTGTTACTTCGCGCATCTTCTTCTTTTTTGGTTTCTTCAACGTCCACTCAACGTAGTCTGTTCTTTCATTGCGATGAACAGTCATGTTGATTTGGCTGGCAAACTGTTTAGCAAAACGATCATACAAA
>Ga0115548_1000472_pt1 | contig 23341 bp, 25 predicted proteins | sample COGITO_mtgs_1004_4_FD_87187 | JGI IMG/M metagenome (GOLD analysis project Ga0115548, IMG submission 87187) | Pelagic marine microbial communities from North Sea - COGITO_mtgs_100423 | ecosystem: Environmental > Aquatic > Marine > Epipelagic | place: Germany:Helgoland, sampling site Kabeltonne...
CCGGAACTTAAACACGGTCACAGCAGCCCTTTTACTTGGCGAGCCAGTCACAGCGTGGGGTACAGAGCCGTTATGGAAATACCATTTATTTTTTTGGTATCGAACTGTCTTGACTACCGGCCCATCCATACAGTCTTTAAAGTGCGTCTCGGCGTCTTCGCCATGAATAACGCAGTTATACGACCACTTGCGAATAGTGTCGGTGTGAAACGGTGCGCTCCCTGTATCGAGGCGTTGTATAGCCACCATCCACTGGTCATCTATCTCTACTGGCAGGTTTTCAATCACCCAGTCCCGCAACACCCGTGGCGTTGTTATGAAGTTAAACGCAGGGTGTGTTTTAACCCCAGGGATTGCACGACTGTCTGTACAACTCCACTCTGTTAGACCAGTAACCATATCGTTGGGGAGTTCGGGCCATGCTTTCTCTTCGTAATAACTACCCTTCAAAACGCGGCGTTGCGTCAAAAAAAGCTGTCTCTTCAGCAAAATACTGAACCATTTTGGTGTAGCAATCAGTAGGTAACCAGTCTTGTACAGGCTCTCTGAACTCGGCGGGAACACCATTGGGGTTCATCTGTATACTTGGGAACGCCGCAGTTACGGGGGTTCCTAACTTGTCGCCAAGAATGCTTCTTGTTACAGCCTCTACGTCTTCCCATCGATATGCCGTTGCTACCTGAGTGTCGCCCATAAAGAAGTAATCCCTATATGAAAACGACTTGTAGTTTGTTGCTGCAAATGATGAGGCGTTTGCAAAAAATGGCCGTGGCGAACTTGCGTATCTCACTAGGTTGCATAGCTGATCAAGAGGGTCTACTGACGCATCTAACGCGCCTGAGTGTCTTGCTAAAAAGAAAGCCGACACCCACCTTTCAAAAGGCTCGCGTATAAAACCAAACGCGGTGTACTCGCTTAGTTCATCTGCTGTTACAACATTTGTGTTCACCAGCACCGCAGGCATAGCGTGATACGCTTTAATCGCAGTAATGTCTTGAGGGGTTGTCAGTGAGTAAACCACATCAGTGCTATCTGTAATGTCTGAATCTAATATAGCCCGTTGGACGCTGTTAGATGCAGTACGCGGAACAGCCACAAATAACAGCTTATGCCTCTTTGATAAATACATTACTCAACTCCGGTTGTGTCTGCGTAACCATCCATTACGGTGGCCCCTGGTGTAAGTCTGCGAATCAGATCCTCTTGCATTGGCCCTACAGTCGGCCCCTTCCAGCGGGCAGCTACAGTTGTAGGTGTAAGGCCATCCTTCCATTTTTGAAAGGCGAGCAGCCCAAAACCGCCGTTCACTACATCACGACCTTTGAAATTGACGCCCGCGCCATGAGTCTCGCCTGTGACTAAAGTCTCAGATGCCTCTCGGTAGGTGGTCTGTTTCAACTGACCTGCGCCATCTACTGCCCAGGTGTCCAAGCGCATCTTTATCACATCAACGTCTGGGTGTCCGTGGATAGGTAGGTTTGGGCAAGGGTGTATCAGGTACAGTTCAACCTGAAACTGACCACTTCTAAACAAACAAAAAGAGGTGGCATCGTCGCTTAAATTTACAACTTCGTCTGGTGGTGCAATTGGTCGATTCGCAGCATTCCACCACTCGCAAAACTCCTGCACTGTTTCCCATTGCGGCACCGCGTGGCCCCGCATCGGGTTAGTGCTAAAAACACCCTGCTTTGCCATTTTAATGGTCATTAGCTGGAAGCCAATTCTGCTGTTGGGCGCAGTGTTAAATATCTGTCAGCGTACTGCGCTGATAAGTCAGCTTCGTGTGCGCCTTGTAGATGCTCCAAGAAATCCGACCCGCCTTCGTGATCAAGGCAAAGCTGCAATACTTGCTGCTGGGTGATACCGCTGTAATCAATGAATGAATCAGACAAAGTGTCAGTATTCAGGTATGTCATTATTTGACCCAGGCTGTTCACTGCGCGACGGAAATCGGCGTCAAAAAACTCTACCTGCCACAACACTTTTTTGACTACGTTTTCGCGTCCGTCTTGTTCGGGGATCGTATATAGCTCTAGTATTTTTGCTTCGTACTCAATGTTCATTAGTTGTGTCCTCTAATAATGTTTTTGCTAACCCGACGCGCAGCTTTGCAGCGCGGGTTAATGTTCTCTCTGCCAACTTTTTTACGGTTGGTAACTCGTCTGCAAATGGGAACGCTTTTTCCAAAGCATAAGCAAACATCTCGTTACCATTGGCTGAACCTTTTTCAAACACATCCACGTAGTTATAAATTGAAGCGTTTTCAGCAAGCATTCCGTAATCCATCGCCAGCTTTCCTGACAAAACATTCGCGACGAGCGCATCGCTTTTATGATTCATGTGCCTTGGCATGCGAAGCCGTTTTGCTGTTTGTAGCACCCCCGCATCCGAAGCTGGTATGTCAGCCCATCGTGCGGGGTTAATAATGAACACGCTCAGGTCTAAATGGTTTCTACCAATCTTGCTGCCAATAAGTCCGTAGGCTTGGCTGTGTTTTGGGTGATCACTAAACACACCAGCGCGGCCCAAACAGATGTCATACTCACCGAGCAGTTCCCAAGACGGCATATCCCCATCTTGGACGTTCAAAATGACTCCACTCTTTACCACTAACGCTGTCTTTGTAAGGTTCTTCAGCGCTGTGGGTATAAACCCTTCATCGTAGGGCACCACCTTGTAGTCCCAGTCAGGCATGTTCGCTTTTACAGAATTAACTGTTAACGACGCCAGCTTGTTGCACTCGACTACTAAAACTTCTGGGCGCGACATGCTCAACTCCTATGTACTGTTCAAAAAAACTAGTCACGTTTTCCTGCTGACTATCTGGGCTTGACGGTATTAGCCCTGAACTATCGCTACTTAAAATAGCTTTCAACCGGTCTGCCCGAAGAACGCCTTTAGTTTCTAACGCCCTGTATATTGCCGTGTACGTACACCACTCATCGCGCTTACCGAATAAGTAAACTTTCTTGCCTTTTGCTAGGGCTACAATGCCCATTTCGCTGTTTTCACAGCAGCCTACAATCGCTGCGCGATCTAATATCGCTTTGCCACTCTTCTTCTTTTCAATGACGCTCTGTGCGCCGTACTTATGTACTAAGTGTTGGTACACAGTTGGCGACGTAAGGGGGTGACACTTGATTTTCGCGCCCTGTGCCATTGCTCTTTCGACTTTAGGCCAGTCGGTAACCTTGTCTAATATGTTTGTGCCTGGGAGAAAGATAACGAAATCATGTTGCTCTCCAGTCGATCGTAGTCGGTACTTGTCTTCATTGTTCTCTGCAATATCCTCAAACAGACGCTCACCAGTTGCGTTAATTTGGCTGTTAGCTGCTTGCTGCATAGTTTGAGATGCGTGTTTTATACTTGCTGCTCTTAGGTAAATGAACTTCGTCAGCAAGTCCGTATAAACGTAGCCATGTATCTTGCCGTCGCTAAAGTTGTACCAAAGGTCATATTCGATCTTTGTACCTCTCCACGTATCAGGTAACAGCTTCTTAGTCGCGATTAGCTGGTCGCTCTTTCTGTTCCTCAGTACATTCCCGCTTTTAAAAAAGTGCGCTGCGGAATTACCAAGTTCGTCATTCTCAGCTAGTTTCTTCAAGTCTTTTTACCAATTGAGCCACCTGCTCTTCGAGTTCAGAGATACGGTCTTCTGTTTCTGAAAAATGCTCCATAATTACGTCAAGCGTGTTTTCTAGCTTTCTAGTCATGTCATCCATTAGTCTTCCGTCCACTGTGAGCCATCCCAATAACGGCGGTTGTTAGCGCCTTGACTGCCTACTTCGGTCTCATTACCCGTTGCTGTAAGTCTTTCGTAAACCACCGTGGACGTATCCCGATTCGTGTTAGTCGATCTACTTGTCCCTGTGTCATGCGCGGTGGTGTTGTTAGTGTCAAAAGTCGTAGTGAACGACGTAGTAGTTGCACGACTAGTGCCTGTGGCGCGAGTAGTGTTAAACGACGTGGTGGTTGCACGACTAGTGCCTGTGGCCCGCGACGTGTTAAACGACGTAGTGGTTGCTCTGCTGGTGCCTGTGGCCCGCGACGTGTTGAACGACGTGGTGGTTGCTCTGCTGGTGCCAGTAGCTTTCGACGTGTTAAACGACGTGGTGGTTGCTCTGCTGGTGCCAGTAGCTTTCGACGTGTTAAACGACGTGTTGAACGACGTAGTAGTTGATGCGCTTGTGCCGCGAGAGGTGCCGCGAGACGTTCCGAACGTAGTGGTGCGAGAGGTTCCGCGAGAGGTTCCGAACGTAGTGGTGCGAGAAGTGCCAATGGTTCTGGCGAGCCTCTTAATCCGGTAATTTGTGGTCGTTATATTGTAGGTAGTATCAGTAGAAGTGCTGTGTTGAGCGCCCCGCTGGTATGTAAAACCGCCTGCCGAATAAGTGGTGGTTGTGGCTACACTTGAAGCTATAAGACTGCCCCCATAGCGCCAAGTTTGGTCATCTGTAGTGCCAGTGATAATACGAATTATACTGTTACTTGCTGCGTTATAAGCTGGGTAGCTAAGTGCGTGTGTCTGTGTGTTAAACGACGTGCTACGCGACGTGTTAAACGACGTGGTGTACGACGTGCTACGCGACGTGTTGAACGACGTGGTGTACGACGTGTTGAACGAGGTTGTGGTTGCTCTGCTTGTGCCGCGAGACGTGCCGTAGGTAGTCGTTGTGTTGAACGCTGTAGTCGTAGCCTTGCTAGTGCCAAAGGTAGTCGTGGTGTTAAACGCCGTGGTGGTCGCTCTACTGGTGCCAAAAGTAGTGGTCGTGTTGAACGCTGTCGTAGTCGCTCTACTGGTGCCAAAAGTAGTGGCCGTGTTGAACGCTGTCGTAGTCGCGTTGCTAGTGCCAAAAGTGGTGGTCGTGTTGAACGCTGTCGTAGTCGCGTTGCTCGTACCAATGCTCGTACTATAAGTCGTTGTGTAGCTGGTCGAAGTGTCAAACGCTGTAACTGTACCAAAAATGGTACTGGTGTCTCTGGTAGTGTCGTAGACAGCCGCCCAAGCAGTGGACAACGAGCCATCATCTTTTTTGACGACAACGTAGTTAACACCGAAAACCGTTGCTGCATCACCCTTAACAAATATCTGGGTGGGTTCTTTTATAGTCGAACCATCAAGGACTTTAATAGTCAATTAACTAACCACATACCAAACATGGCCTGCCGCAAACCCCGTGCCGCTCGATGGCGCTGTCGTGACAATTGATTGGGTCTTGATATTTGAAGGCAGTACATAGTTATTCGCGCTGGCCGCAATCCCGTCGAGCTTAGTATGGTCAGCATTCGTGAAATTGTTTTGGGACAGCTCACCGTCTTGAACGGAATATGTAGTGTTGGTGTCTGTAAACAAAGCGCCAGAAGGTACGTCTGTAAGAACCTGAGAGTCATCTACTTTTCCATCTAAAGCAGATTGTAATCCAGTGATAAAACTAATGGCGTGGGCTGATGGATGCGAGTAGTTATTAGCACTCGCAGCAATCCCATCTAATTTTGTGTGGTCTGCATTCGTAAAATTGTTCTCAGACAGCTCGCCATCTTGGACGGAGTAAGTTGTATCCGTATCAGCTTGCGTTGCTACATCATTTAAACCTGCAGCGGTAAGCCTAAGCTCACACTTATCTCCTGACGAAAAGGTACGGGCAGTAGAGTTATCTTGGGCTCTAACGACCGTCAACGTGTTACTGCTACGAGCCGTACATTTAACAATCTCTTTAAGCGTCGGGTCGCTGTCTACTTCAAGAGTCAGATAAAGGTAGTCGCTACCAGAAAGCGCTGGAAACGCTGACCCATCTGCCACCGTAATAGATGTGGCAGAGTCGCTAACGCCCGCCGACAGCGTCGTAGTCGCATTGTTGTGGAATAAAACTGCCATGAAAAACCTCTCTTACGAAGCGGTTATTGCCCAAGTCACAGTCATAGCATCTGAAGCACCTTTGTTGACGGTTGAATAAACCGTTCTGCAAAGCATGGTTCCACCGCTAGATGCATTTAATATTGCCGCTTCAGTAAGTGCGGCAGTAGCCGTACCTGCTGGGAATGTAGCTACGTATGTAATGACGTTGGCGGAGACAGTGGATGACGTTAAGGAGACCCGTCCTGACTCTGTTCCAAGCGCTGTATCTCCTGCGGCGGCGGCAGTACTGTCAGTACCAACAGCCATGTGACTCATTGCGCCGTCGGTTGTATCTTTCATGCGGCTTGCTACGTAACCCTTACCAGCGGTAACAACAAGATTAGGTATCTCTTGAACTACCTCGCCGTTGATTGCCACTGTAACGTGGCCTGTAAGCTTTAAATTTTCTGTGATCATGGTGAAATCCTATGAATTAAGTGTGTATGTATTTAGTGCTGAGGCGTTAAGCACAGCGTTATGACCTGCCCTGATTTCGTAACTAAAACTGTCTGAGAACGACAGAACATTTGTTTTCTCGACGCCCCAGTTCGGGCTAACGTTTACTACTTCGTCCAGGCCGAACGCTTCAGTAAAGCCTCTGGAAAAATTCGCAACACGGCTAAACGAGTCAGACACCGAAAACGCGTCGCTTGCAGGTTTGGCATAAGTACTGCTGTATAAATCTCCGAGCGATATAGAGTCTGTTTTGCTTGTATCAAATGCTCGATCCATTACTTCGGACAGAGCGACCTGATCGCTAATACCTTTGTCAAACGTAAAGACTGATACGTCTGTCACCGCAAACGAATCGGTAAAATCACGATTAACTGTCACTAGCAAAGTGACTGAATCGCTAAATCCAACGCTATCAACTGCGCTTTTAGCTAACGCAATGGCCTGAGATTCTGTGAATCCCAAGCTGTCCAGAGTGGTCTTTTGCGTATGGAGCGCTGCTACATCCGAAAAATTAAACTGGTTCTCGAGGTATTGGTTTAGTGGAAACGCATCCAACTTGATCTCAGTAGCAGTGATGTCTGTGTAAGACACTTCGCCCTTTGCTAACTGGTAGGCGGCTCTGCCTGTAATTTTTGCGTAAGTAACGCTAGCCTTCGGGCCCATTAGTCAAAATCACTACGTACTTTTAGCTTGAACAAGTCATAAACAGTCTGAATACCGCCATTAGCAAAGGTCATTTCAATCTCACCTTCAAACGTACCAGCTGTATCTAGCGTCCCAGTGGGGAAGTTAGTGGCTACTTTCCCGTTCGTGGCATCAGTTACTGTGCAGGAAAGCGTGCTCTTCACGGTTGTACTGCCAAGCTCTCGTATACGTAGTTTTACCGAGCCGCCTGTTATATCAATCGGAGCCCACGTAGAGGCGTCATTTTCGTCTAGCGTTTTGCCAGACGCTGCGGACTGACTGTCTTTTAGCGTAAAAGTCAGCTCTGGCAGAGTGTCACCTGTAACAAGGTTAAGTGTTTGTGAATACGCCATTTTTACACCTGTATGTTATCTGATTATATTAGGTGAGCTAATATAATGCTAGTAATTAATAGCACCAAAGAACCGGAGTGGTCTTTCTGATGTCTACATGTACGAAGCCCTTTGCGACACCAACGGACATCCCCATTGCCAATGCATGGGCCACAATGGCGCGCCGTTGTGCGCCACCTTGTACTGCGACATCTGCGGCAATACCCTGTGCATGAGTGCCTGGTTCTGCTTTTCGCTGCTCAACGCTGTGGTTTTTACTTCTAAAACCGCTCGTTATGTAGAACGGGAAACCGCATGCCGCTCTCAGCTGATCTAATACGTGAATAAAATCTTCTTGCATTTCATTCTCGCCAGTCTCTTGGCAGTCGAAATCTTCTATCTTGAAATACTTAAAATCTGCCATTGTTATTCTCTAAACAAGTAAAAAACGAAGCCGAGCAATGCCGCCCATATAGAGGCTACAAGTCCTTGGCCAACCTTCACGACCTGACTATTAGTAGCTACTTGCTCAGCAACTTCTTCGAGCTTCTTTTCACCCTCATCGAGGCGGAACTCGTGGCGTTTAAGGCGAGCATCTGCACCAACCAGCTTCTCTTCGATTCGTGCGATGTGAGTCAACACCTCGGTCAGTTTGTCTATCTTCAGTTCAAGACGATCAAACCGTCGGTTTGTTTCTGGGTCGGTCATTTGCGCATTCCCATTAGTTTTGATGCGCCCTTGATCCCAAAGGAACTCGAGATCGCAATAAATAGTAAGTACTGATACCACTCTGGTAGATCGTTCAGCGTCGAAAATGCTTGCCGCACACGCTCTACAACTGTCATGTCGTTAGCTATGATTGCGTAGCCAACCATGAATATTGGTACAGCTAATATTATAGTCCAAAACTCATCTTTCCACGAGCTGCCAGAAGCGTCTGCCATCTTCGCTTCCCAGTCTGCGTCGTTCTGGATAACGTTCATTTTGGCTTCGTGCTTAGCCTGCTTTTCAGCAGCCTTGTTAGCCAAAAACGTTTTGCCGATATCGGCCACAGGGCCTAGTAGTGCTGTAAATATGCTCATAAATTTCTCCTAAAGTACTAGACTGTATCCAGGGATTATCCGAGCAGGCACTACGTCCCAGCCTTTACCGCTGTAGAGGCCTAACGCTATATCGTCGACAAGGAATCCGTATGTGGGGCCAAAGATAGGCGATAACGCTTTGGCGGTTTGTCCAATTGGGCCCAGCCCTTGCGACTCGCCCCATTCAGCGCTTTTACCAATCATGCCGAATATGGCCATTGGCCCAGCTAGACCGCCGCGATCAAATAGCTCACCCATGTAAGTCATCATATCCATTCTGTCAGAACGGAAATAACGAGCGTTCGCTTCTACACCAGGGAGTACGCCTGCAATACCTGCTTTTGCAATTTCTCGTAATTCCAAAGACAGTGCGGCAAGCGGCATAAACGCTGCCGCCGTAAGGAGGCCCATCATCCCAACGCTGCTTAACTTAGCCAGAGTAGTGTCGCCCTCTGCCAACCGCATCTGCATTTCGCGTTTAATGCCACCTAGGATTACTTTACCGAACGAGAATAGGTATGACTTTAGCGCCCAGATAAGCTGATACTTCGGGTCGTTACCCCAGCTAGTACGCTCAGCTGCATTCGGCTTCAACATAGAGTTATCTACAAAGCGTTGCATAGCGCCCATCACCGCTTTTCCGGCTTCACCCTCAAAGGTGTAGTGAGCACCATCAACCTGATCGACGAGCCAAGACTTTACTTGCTCAGCTGTTACGCCGTGGTCTTTAAGGTAGCGACTAGCGCGGTCGTTATTCGTCTTGTTGTAAGCGTGCTCAACCAAAAACTCTACGCTCATTACGGAGGCAAACTCTCTGGTGTAGCGGGTGAAGTAATCCAAGCCGATCTTCGAAAAGAACGCGTCAGAGTATTTACGTACTCGAGGGTCTAAGTACTCGGCATCTGCTTCGGTAAGCCCGAGATTACCCATTACTGTGCTGTGGGTTACACCAAGTGTTCTAGCGAGTTGAATAGCTTGCTCGGGGTTCTGGATACGCGAGAGTATGGCGTTCTTAGCCATGCCAAAACCGTTGAACTCTTTAGTGTTAACTAAAGCACCACCAAACTCTGGGATAGACCCAATAGTAGCTAGCGGCAACAACGTAACCCAGTTGAACAGTTGCATCCAAGACATAGCTTTAGAAAGTCTTGGGTTTAGTGGCTTATCTGTGTAACCGAGGTATCGCTCTAGGGTAGTGACCGCTTCTTTGCGCTTCGCTTCAGGTAACTTCTCCAACTCAAGCGCAAGCATGTCGTTGCCGTCTGCGTCGTGGGTATTACGCTTCCATTCAGTACGCGTGATTACGTGCCGTATGTACTTCATCAATGCCACTTCTGGCTTTTCAATGAACGGCTTCAACTCACTGTGCGGTATGTTTTGTGTCAGTACTCGCGCTTTTTCAACGACGCTCTGCGGGTTTTGGGCGTCAAAGGTAATCTCATTGTCATTTACGATACTCTGCTGTCTTGCGACAAGACCGCTTACCGCTTGGCGAATGGTCTCCTCGTTGGCAAGTGGGTTGTACTTAATGACAAGCTCAGTAAATGTAATTTCAGGGCTGGCTAATCTAAGCCGTTCCCGCATAAGGAGCTCCGTCATTACACCTTTTTCTACATCGGTCATTTCCTCAAAAGGTTTTGCCGTTCTGAAATCTCGTTTCAGAAAGCTATCAATCTCTTCGTCCGTAAGTTCTTTAATCGTCTTAAGATCTTGAATATCAATAAAACCGTTCGGGTCAACGCCGTCTTTCAATAGAAGGCCTACCCCTTTCTCTGGTTGCATACTCATCTCAGAGTACTCATGCGTTGTATCTGTAGCATCAACGAACATCCGACGGTTTTCGTTGTTAAAAATAGCCGCCAAGTCTAACGCCACGGGGAAATAGTCATCCCGCTTGGCTATCTCATTGCCTGGGGTTTTGGCGATGTAGTCGTCGTAAAATTTGTTTAGCCAGTCTCTAATCTCACGAGCCTTGCCGTCCAATGCCTCAGTCTTCTTGTCTTGGTCTGCCGCAAGCTCAAATGCATCTTGGATTTCTTTAGATTCCCAGTTTGTACCGAGAACCTTTTCGAGTTGGTCATACACTTGTCCGCGTACATGGTCTTTCGACTTGAGGTAACCAAACTGGTTGTTGGCCCGAGATTTAGCATTCGAACGCGCGTACATCATGTCGGCTATTACTGGGCTAATACCGCGAAGAATGTTGTCCTCCGGTAGCACCATTTTAAACATCGTGTGGCCAGCAGCGGTGCCATCGATATGATCTTTAAAGTTGCGAAGCATTGAGTTAACGCTTTGCTGAGCATCGGGGTTCTTTGTAATCGACTCTTCCATCGCCCGAACAAGCGATTTTTTGCTGTAAGCCACTTCTCTTGACGCCTTGCCAGCCACTTGTCGCAAATGCGCTCGTTCTTTAATGATGGTGTTTTCTATGTAGTCATCAAAGCTCTTTGAGTAGGAGTCTTTACCAAATCGGCGTTTGAACTCCGCGCTTAGCGAGTCCCACATAGCTTTTAGCTTCTCAGCTATCTTCGCAAAGGTTCTGCCGACAACACCGTTGGGCTGCTTCTGATCTCTGATGTATATGTTCTTAGCTGTGATTGCAGTCTGATCCGCAAACCATTCTTCGAACCCGTGTTCAGTTTGATACTGTGCAGGTGCATCTGGAGCCGTGCGTGCTTTCTCAAAGTCGCGTTCAAGCCTCTTTCTCAAAGCAGGGTTAGCTAGTGTGCCTTCAATCTCTTCATTAAACAGAACATGCCCAAGCGCTTCGTGGGCAGAAATTAAAGCAGTTTGTAAGTCATTAGCTACACTAATATCATCAATCAAAGCAACGTGAGCATTGGTGAAACCGATATACTCCCCGCGTTTATCGTTGTTGCTCGCTAACTCAGCTGCAACGTTCGTGATCATAGCGGCGACTTGCGGATCGTTAAACTGCTCTGCAATTTTTGCAGGAGTAAGTTTTTTAAGCTGCGAAAGACCAATAACGATTACCGGCTTCTTTGGCTTAATCTTGGCAATGGTTTTGGTTACAAATTCAGTCGATATCGTACCCAAGCTACCAAAGGGGTATTCAGCGCCACGATAAGTCTGGCGTCCATACGTTTGCCTGTTCTTCCCGCCCAAGCTGCGATCAACGTCGCGCCGTGGGTTCATCTCCAGATTTAATCGTGTCTTTGGCAGGTCTGGGTCAGCAGCATCAAAACCGTCTTTGTTGTAGTTCGCCGTGCTCATGCCTGCTACTTCGTCGCCAAGACCTTGCTCGGTGTCTCGGTTAGCGCCTTCGTTTACGACAGGGTCTTTGACAGTGACGTTATCGAAGCCTTCTGTGTCGCGCAGCCTAGTTGCGTAAGCATCAGCTTCTTCTGCGCTGTAGAAGTACTCTTTTACGTTTTCTACTTCAGTAAATTGATCGCGTGCTAAAGCCTCATCAACAGCTTTTGCTCTGGTGGTTTGAGTCTGTTTAGCTGTGATTATCTGCTCAACTCTGGCTTGGCTAGCGGGCTGAGGTGCTCCCGCTAAGTTGGAACCGAGTTCGGAAGGCTGCGGGTCACGCTCGCGAAGCGTCGGAGCGTTTACGGCATCACCGCGCGATACACGTCGCGTTGCAGTCACAATAAAAGCGCTGTTCTTAGGCGTGAGACGCAATTCCGGTTTGAAACCATCTCGCTCGAGGCGAGCAACCTCTTTCTTTGCAGTCTCGAGTGTAAGTAGCTTACCGTCAGGACGGTTGTTTTCGCGGCGGACAGAATACTGCTCTCCGAACGAATCCGTGAATTCTACGCTAACGAAATTATCTGACTTGCGATCCGTGACAACTGTGTTTCTAACCCGAGCGCCACTGGTGGTCTGTTCTACGGTTGTCTCAACGCGCGAGTCTCCCATCTGACCCCTAGCGCCTAGCACATCACGGAGCTGTACATCAGCACCGTCCGCTCTTGCCGCTACAACATCGCCTATTGGGCCTAACAAGTCTTGGCTAGTGATATCAAAGATCGACTTGCCTTGTATGCGTATATCAAAGGTGGGCTTACCTTCATCTGCCAGCTTAACGTTTAGCTCTGTTATCTCAGTAATAAACTCGGGCAGACCCTGTCTCGCCATTTCGGCTAACTTGTCGCCCTGATAAGTACTGTTACCACGCTGTCGAACCAACTCACGGCCAGCGTCTGTCAGATTAACTAGGTTGATTTCTTTTGGCTCAAGACCAGCCTCGATGAGTTCAACGCCTGAGCCAGATGCGAATTGACTGCGTTTCGCACCGCGTAGCGTCTTCAGAACAAACTGATCATCGAGAGCGTCGGGGTCTTTGATGAATGAAGTCTTCTCAAGCACGTAGCCTTTTTCAGTAGCTACAATCTTAAAGTCAGACTGCGGGTCGCCCTCGGCAGTGACATCTGCCATCTTCGCTTCGGCGGCTCGTCTCAAGAACGATTCAGTCATATGAGCGTAGAAGGGGTCGCTCCAATCTTTCTTACCGAACGCTTCTTCAAACTGGGCTCGAGACGCTTCGGTATTCTTAAAAGTTTTCTTCGGGTCTTTCTTTCGCGAGTAGCCTTTGGTCTCAATTGTTTCGACATTCTCTTGGAAGCCCTGACCTTGGAAGTAATCTTGTACTTCTTCCATAGTCGCTTCTTCATCGCGAGCGTCAGGCCGCGTTTTCTGCAACTCCTGCTTCTCTGCGTATAGCACGCCAAGGATTTCGTCTTTACGCGCGTTATCGCCTTCGCGGTACTGCTTCTCAAGGGCTACAAGACGGGCGTTGTCAGGATCTTCTGCAACTAGTGCGGTTAGGTTCTCACCAACCGAAGCTCGGAACTCTTCGCGTTTCGGCTCAAGGTCTGGTTTCTGTGGGCGAGTAGACTTAGGCTCGCTGACAGGAGTAGGTGCGGGTTGCCGGTTAGTTGGACCGCCAAGGTTCAACTGTTTCTGGGAAAAACCCTCTGCATCAGTAGGAGTAAATGTCTCCATCGACCGTTGCGTTGGCTCGTCGTCTTGCTCGTTGCCGTAGTACTCATTGTAGGCGTCTTCAAGGCTCTGCTCGGTTGGGCCCTTAACAGCTGTGAAGTAAGGGGTTTCAGGGTCTGCAAGTGCGTTAACTAAGTCGTCGAGTAAATCGTTTGCACCGAAATTGTCTGGTCGACCCTGCGGAGCGTCGTTGTAGTAACCCAATTCACGCAGCGCTGTGACCATGTCATCAAGCTGTAAACCGCCTTCCTTTCGAAAGACAGAACGTCCTTTTACTCGAGCAGTCTTGAATGCTTCTGTAATTTGAGACCCGTCTCGCTCAACTGAGCTACGAGATATACCCCCAGCAGCGACGATTGCTGCTAGTAGCCCATCTTCTGGGTCAGCGGAAAAGTTCTTTTTAGCCTGCGCCTGACGTTTATTTCTCTGTGCTGCTTTACGCTGGACCTCTGCCTCTTCTAGCTTTTGACGGTAAGCAGCTGCTCTTTCAGTACGGTCTGCTTCCCACGCGGCTTCCTCTTCGGGGGTGCGCTCGGGCTGAGGGTTCTCAGGCGCAAACAGGTCATCTGATCTTTCTTCGGTCGCCTCTGTACGTTCTGCTAGATCCTCGGCCTCAATCTCTCCAGAAGTCTTCTTATTGGCTAGCTGTTTGGCAAGTAGGTCAGCACGTTCTTTTTGGAGAGCCTCCGTCTGCTCTCTTGAAGGATTAACTATCCACCTGCCTGTGGCCAGCTCTTTGTCGCTCCACATCTTGGTTTCGCCATCTTTGGTCTTACCCTGGTAGATGGTTTCTCCATTATCAGCTTTCTTAATCTTTACGATGGTGACTTCTTCTGGCGTAATTTCGCGCTCAGTAAGAATAGATCCATCATTAGCTTGTGCCGCTGAAGTTGGGCCAGACCCACCTTTCATTACGGTTACAACTTGTCCTTCAGCAAACTCTGATTGGGGCGCTTGCGCACCTTGAGCTTCTTCTTCATCAATCTTGTCGTTTTGCCGACGCTCGATTGAGTCTTCCCAGAGCTTTCTGGACTTCTCAAATATAGGAGCTGCTTTCTCAGCGGCAGCGCCTTTGTTCTGGTAAAGAGTGGATACAGCGCCGCCAACACCACCAGCAAAACCACCAACGACCGCGCCTGCAAATGCTGACTCCATACGGCGGAGGTTCGCCTCTTCTTGGGAGTACTCTGGGTCGTAGCTGCGGCGGTTCTGAATGGCTATTTCGGATTGAGCGTATTCTGAAACGCCCTCTAGGCCAGCGCCTCTCCCAATTTTTTGACCTATGTTGCTAGCTAATTGACCGAAAACTGATCCTTCGCCAGTCGATCGTGAAGCCGCGCTCTTCCCGAGGAGTTTTAAGAACGCAACTTCTGTACCTACACCAATAGCCGCTTGAGGCACGGCTACTAAAGCAGACTGTAAAGCTGTCTCAAGGTCTCTGTTTTGCCCAGCACCTAGGGCTTCAGAGAAATTCTCACCCGCTAGTGATGGGTATTCACCTGCGGCAAGACCCGCGTAGCTACCAAACTTAGCGCCTTTTCTGGTCGCTGCTTTCTTGGTTAGATCGTAAGCCGCCTGAGCCAGTTCAAGATCGCGTGGGTTAGCTGAACCATCTAAAACTTTTTGGGTGGCGTCATCTATTAGTCTTTTAGCTGCTTTCTTGGAGCCAGTTCTAGCAAGCGCTCCACCAGCCGCGCCCAATACGCCGCCTGTGGCTAGCGTGCCGATGCTGTAAAGAAGAGAGGGTAAGCCTTGACCGCCAGCTTTTGCGATCTGAGTAAATGCGCCACCAACGGTGGGTTCTTCGAGAAACTCGCCGAACTCCTCAACGCCTGCTAGTGCCGCCCGACCAGTTGCGTTTGCACGTTCTGCCTCTAGGACATTTCTTTCCGCGAATTCGTCTGCGCCTACAGCCGTGCCAAGTAGGGCTTGGAAGTAGTCGATTGATGCGCCCATACCTTCGGTGCCAGCAGTAAGCCCGCCGCTAAAAGCGTTACCCATGCTGTTGTCGGCTTCAAGCTCTAAAGGTTGATCTTCGTCAACTGAAGACCCGTCTAGGTTACTTGCGTAAAACTGCTCGAGAAGTTCATCCACTATTGAGGGCGTCCATATCTTTTAGAGTTTGCTTCAGCTGCTTTCTTTAAGAAGTTGCCCGCTTGTGAATTCTTGTTGTTCAACTCCCGAATCGAAAAACTCTCATCAAGCACGTCGTACTGCCACTGACCATTAACTAGCGTTGGCTGGGTTATGTATTGGATTCTGTTGCCATCGATAATTACCCGACTCAAGAACTGATCGCTCGCTCCAAGGTTTTCGTCAGAATCCTCACGGAATAAAGAGACTACGCTTTCCCACGCGCCTCCTTTTTCTTTGGACGCTTCACCAGCAGCAATCTGACTGAAAACCATATTGGCCGACTTCATCAACAGTTTGTGCTGTTCGGGGTACTCCCTAACGTTAAATGCTGACAGCTTGTTCCAGAAAGTGTTCAGTACTCCGCTTTGCAAAACCGTGTCTGATCGCTCGCCAAGGTTGCCAAGCTCGTCATTACCCATAATCTCAGCGACGCCGTTTACTAGATCGTCTGCGTACCCAATAGCGGTTTTATCCTGGTCGGCTTCGAATTTTTTTAATTGTAAGGCGAGCGTCTTGTTAGCTGCTTCGCGTCTCTGCTGGATAGCAGCGAAGTCTTTTGGACCTATAGCCTGACCGTTAGTCATAAGACCGAGCACTTGCTGTCGGAGAGCCGCCGCTTCTGTGCCCATACCTGCGTTAGATCCAGCAGTACCACTGTTGACTGTAGAGGCAAGTGCCGCAAGAGCGAGTGCGCGGTCTTTGTTATTCAAACGACGCATGTCTTCAAGCGTTTGTATGCCTTCGGCTTGCAGTTTCTCTGCAACTTGTTGGCGAGCCTGCGGAGAAAGATTCACCTCGCCTGAGATGATCATGTCAGCTAACTCGTCGTTAGTCTTACCTTCAGATACTTTGGCAAAGTCGTCGAACTGCTGTTGAACCGCGTTATTCGAAGAGGTGATCTTCGGGTCAACCGTCTCTTCCTCTTCTTTAGGCTTTATTGAATCTTCGATCTCAGCTTTTTCAGCCTCGAGTTTCTGCCTATTCGCGTCTGTGATATTCCTTTTTAACTGAGCATCAATAGCGGTTACGCGCCGTTGCTGGTTCTTAGTTAATTCTGGCTCTGGCTCTGGAGCCAATTCAGGATTATCTCTCGCGACTAAGGCGATAAAACGCTTTTTGGTTTCTTCCAAGCGTTTGTTTATTTTCTGATATTCGGGTTCACTTCTAGTGTTGGCCAGTGCTTCCTTGTCTGCTTGTATCTGCCGATTCATATTAGTGTAAATAGAGGGTGTGCCCGTCACTTTATTTCCGGACAGCTCTCTCAGCTCTTCTTTCGAGTAGTCGATATCAGGATCAAAATTCTTTATGTCCATTACGACGGGACTAGGTTTTTCGGGAGGGGCAGGGTCCGCCGTAGGCTTACCGCCCATCTGGGCAAATACCTTACCAGCGTACTCTTTAGTCTCTTTACCCCCAGGCATTTTGTCTGGGTCAGCACCAGCAGCTATCCAGTCGTCTGTAGCCCCTGGACCCTGATTATATGCGGCTAAAGCATACTCAACGTTACCGTTGTACTTCTTGAGCATCGCATCGAGATACTCTCGGCCAACTCTGCGGTTCTCTGCTTCACTATCATCTTTAACGCCCTCGATCCCATAGCCTGGGTTCTTGGCTGTGGCTGGCATTAACTGCATTACGCCCTGAGCGCCAGCTGGGCTGACTGCACTATGATCGCCACCGCTTTCAACCTGCTCAACAGCGTTGAACAGCGCTTCGTTGCCCTTGAGCATTTTCCCGTCGTTGGGCTTTTGCGCCTGTGCTTGGCGAAGTGCTACTTGTTCGTTCTGCGCATCTGTTAGATCAACACCAGTTTGTTTTGGTGGTGTGAGCGGCTCAAGGCCTTGATCTTTAGCCATCTCGTTAACGACTTCGAGCTTTTCTTCGGGAGTGTCAGCGGCGGCAACAACGCCCATAGCTCGCGTTTTAGCTGCCCCTTTGGGGAATCCATTCAAGACTTTGCCAGTGAGTATGCGCAAGTCTCTCTGAGCCTCTATTTCCTCAGCATTTGCACCAGCGTTTGTATTGATCACGTTCTCAGTCGCGCCCATAACAGAGACGCCTATCTCGTTCTGGTAGGCCATAACGGTTGAGTCCCAGGCCGTATTCACTGTATCCAAGATCTTACCGTCGGGGATGAATATGGCGGGATCTTCTGGATCTCTACTACCGTTCTCAGTCTTAACTCCAGGCGAACCGTCGTTGTTGGTTACATCTATTAGGTATCCACCATTAACGCTGTCGCGCGTAAGTCCTGTAACCTGCGAATCGTCATCAACAATGTCTGACTCATTAAGCATTTTGATGGCAAGGTCTACGCCATTTTTATCGCCATTTTTTAGCGCTTCCGCAAAACCCGCGCCCAGTCCAAGTCGATCGCCATCTAAGAAGTTACCAGCGCTGGCTCCTTTGTAAAGTTCGTTTGTAATCTTGACTTGATTCTCTTGCGCTCGTTTCTCTTGGTCGAGCAACAAATTGTCGCGGTAAAGAGCATTGCGATCTCTGGATGTCCGCGCGGAAGCGGCTTGTTGACCGCTTGCAAATAAACCCTCAAAAAAACTCATAGCTACCTCTAAACTCTTCTGAACTCAACGTCGACCTTGTTGTAGTCAACCATGTTGTAACCTACGCTCCGCTCGACAACTGCCCACGGAACTTCGTCTGCCATTACGCCTTGGTAGCGCTCATCTGAGCCTTTGTAACTAAACTCATAAATATTAATACCATTGTCGGAAACGCCGATTTGCTCGATGTTCTCTTTCATGCGCCGGTCGCTCGCGAATATTGCGTACGCGATAATTGCGCTTGAGGCTAAAGTCCCAACGGTAGACATCGTCTGTGCTTTTGCAGACGCTTTTGCTTGGGTGTAGGCGTTAGCTCGGGCTTGAGCATCAGACGCAGCTGAGCCAAGTTGACTCTGGGAAGATCGATTAACACCTTGCCCGATATTAATTAAGTCCGACTTTAGCGCAGTATTCGCTTCTTGCTGTGCAATACGGGCGTCTCCAACTGCTTGTATTGAACCAAGGGTTGTTCCTCTATCAAGAGCCCGTTCTTGTTGCTGAAGCTGGGCTGGAGTCAATGCAGCTCCGTAACGTGAGGCGTTACGTTCTGATACGCCTGACATGAGACCAGCCACTCGTCCACTATCTTCTTTAGCGGCGTCGATAAGACTCGTATCATTCTTAGCCTTTTCAAGTAGTCCATCTTCAAAAGAACTATACTTGTCCTTGAAATTTAGGTACTCGTCACGAGTGATGTTTGAGTAAGTCTGTCTCGGGTCAGTTACGTGAGGTAACGTAGGGTTGGGTTCGTACCCGTAACCGCCGCTGCCGTACCCTGGAGGTGTACTTATTATCATCAGTATCTCCCCAAGCGGCTATTAATTCCCACCATATTAGTCACGAAGTTATGGCCGAAAGACCCTTTGGTTGCGGGTGTTTCCATAACTGTCCCAACCCCTTCCTTGTTGGTAAAAGTAGCGCCCTGTGGCGCTTCACCAAACAGGCCTTTCTCTGCGCCCAACTGAAGTGCGGCCCCAGCAACTTGACCGATGGCTTTGGTTCTAGCCGCGCGTACATCTTGTTTACCTTTAGCTCTTGTTAAGGCATCGGAAGTCGCAAGTCTGGAGGCTTTAGCCATACCTGTCTGAGCGTCAGCTTGCTGGCCTCTGGCAGTACCTAATACGTTTACGCCTAGTTTGTCTTGGATATCTTTGCCTGACTGGTTAGCTACGCCCATCTGACCCTGCAAAGCCTGTGACATATCAGACGATTTGTTATTCGCTTGCGTATCTTCGTAGTTAGTATCAGAAGTTAGAGCCTGCATAGTGTCTGCGTTTGCTCTAGCTCGAAGCGTATTTGTCGGATTTTCAGTCTTAGACTGATCGCGCATCTCTTCGAGCAGGGGGGAGTATTTTTGCTTGAAGCTGTTGTACTCAGCCAAAGCTACGCTAGCAGACATTTTCTCGTCTGCTGACGGTTCGTATTCTTGTTTCTCAGGCTTCCCAAATATAAAACTCATTAAATTTCTCTCGTATAGGTTGCAGATTGCCTCTCCCAACCGTCAGACAACATACTTCGTTCTAAGTCTGATACGTTTGTTCGAGCCTCAATCCTTTTAAAGCCCATCTCCTTGGCTGTCTCGGCGAAAAAAGGCACGTACTTCTCAATTACCGTTTTTTGACCGCGTTTCTTCACCCACACTAGCCAGAAAAAGAATATGTGCTCGCCTGAGTATTCATCTTTCTCTGCTGTGCTTATTAAAAACCCCTCTGGGAATACCCAAAGAAAAGCCTCTTCGTTTAAGCACGCTGCGTAGACGTCTTCAGCCCTATATGTCAGCTTAGGTTGCTCTCGTAAAATCTCTTCAACGCCTTGCTTTACCCAATCCCATTCTTTGCGGATTGATGCTAGCGTTGGTTTAACCGCCGCTGCCGTACCTGCGTCTTGTTCGCCACGCTCGTGTGACACCACCATAATTCACCTTCCTAGCTACGCCTTCGTCCGCATGACGGGCTTTTCTTTCTGCGTTAGTGATCCCTTCGGCGAAGAGTGCGCCGTAAATCTGCGCTCCGGTTAGATCGGTCCAAGCCTGACCTGGGGTACGTAACAACCGAAACAAAGTGCCGTTAATAATGCTGTCGCGGTACTCTGCAATTAGATCTGAGTCGCAGGATGTAGATGTCGGCGTAGGCTTCAACTGGGCTCTAATTAATGTACTAGAGACCATAGTCGCTGAAGGTGTCGGCACTAGCCAAACCAGTCTTTGACCTTGCTTGACATAATATTCTGGCGAGCCTGTGTTCTCTGATTTGCGCCAGTCTGGTTTTCTTTGATCTAGCAGTTCGGGAGACACGGCTTCTAGGTTCTTACCATCAAACACTGTGTTCATGATCTTATGAACCACGGTGCCGCTAGGCGGCTCTAAGTCGTATTCGTAAATACCACTAACAGTTGTTAGAGGGTCTAGTTCCGCTTGATAAATACCGGTCTTCTCGCAGAACTCAATAACTGCTGATCGAATGTTTCTCTCAATCAAGCTATCGGGACAGGCGGGGACGACGGGTAAAATGTCTGGGAATAGTGTTTCGTAGCTAACCTTAGCCATAAACTAATTTCCTACGCCATCACTGGAGCGGTTGGGCGGTTTTCAGGGTTCGGGGTAGTCACCATATCTATTTGTGCTTTGCCCGTTACCGACGTAGTGAATATCTGATAATGGCTAGCAGCACGTTGTTGGTTACCAGAGTACTCAGCGTCCTTCATGTAAGCCATGTAGAGCACATAGTTCATAACTGCGTTAGCGAATATGTCTGGCAAACCCAGGTTGTCACTAGCTGTAACAGTGGTTGGGTTTGTTGAGTAGATAACCTCGATGTAAGCGTTTCCACTAACACCTGGGTATACATAGAAGTTACGGGGGTTAGCCTCGTCATACATATAATGCTTAACGATGTTTGTATGAGCAGCATCACCAGTTACGGTAGGGTCATGCCAGTCGGGACTCTGAGTATCCAAGATGTCACGGCCTACTAACCTAATTGATCGTTTGCCTGTGCCGCTGTTAGCAGCTGACATGTTGCGTACAACTTTGAGCAGTCTATTACCGGTGCTGGGGATATCTTGTTTTGTACCTGCAGCGAGCGTGATCGTTTCATTAACGGCACTAGCATCGGGTTTTAGTAGGGCTGTTTCTCGTTGGGCGTCATTTACCCACAATACAAGCTCTGAAGTTGCAGGCCAGCGAACGCCGGTCGTGTCTTGCAGTACGGTTTGTACTCGGTCGATGACGCTCTGTACTGTTACTGCCATGCTGTATACCTATGAGTTAAGTGCTAATTCCCAAGCTGCTTCTCGCTCATCAGTTCGTACCGTGCGACCTAGCATCTTGTTAACGACGGCTGCTTTGGGGGTGCCATCGGTTTTAAATGAGTTGGGGTCAGCTTCTTCGATCAGTTTCTCGAGGGTGGTGACAAGGTTTGTATCAATAGTTTTAACTTCAAATACTTCATCAATCACTGTGTCAATTACCTCTTCAAACTCAGCGATCTCAGCTTTTTCCTCTTCGACATACTTGTCGTTGTATTCTTTTGCGCCCATCTGAATGGCTAACAAGCCAATTTCTTCGGCGATTTCTCTTGGTACGCCTGCTTCAAACAAAACAGCTGTGCCACCCATAGTGGTGACTCGCAAATCTTCACTACATACAATCTTCATGATTAGGTCCTATATAAAAGAAACCTCTCCCCCCGAAGGAGGAGAGGGTTTAATCTTACTTACTGGGCAGTATCTAGAGCGATGATGCCGAAGTCCTGTACAGAGCCACTGATGTCGCTGTTGTACTTAGGCTTACGGAGACCGAAGATCTTGCCTACGCTGATACCAGACTGATTGCCATAGTCGAAAGTATCTTCAACCATTTCAGGCAGACCGATGTCAGCCATTGCCAGGGCCTGAGCACCACAGAACAGAGCGCGTCCACCAACTACGTCGGCGTCAGCACCCCACTTGTAGCCAGCTGCGCCAGCGTTAGAGGAAGTACCAGTAGTAGCGCCAGAAGTGTTAAACACATGGCGGAACTCATGGATCATTACACCGTCAACCATCAACGAAGCAGAACCAGAGAACAGGCTGTTGCCAGTTCCTCGAACGCCAGCGTTACGGACGTTAGCTAGGAAGTCAGAATCTAACTTCAGAGCAGCCATCTGCTGAGGGGTAACAAACATGTGGAAAGTTTCTTGGTTACCAGCACCACGAATCCCACGAATATAGTTGTCTTTGGCATAAGCCTTCAGCTCAACAATATGCTTGTAACCGATCTTGTCAGCCCCTGTAACAGCAGTAGTGTCGCCAGCAGCAATAGAAGTACCGCTGATTCGACGGTGACGATCACCAGTTGGAGCAGAAACGTCTGATGCAAACTCAAGATCAACAAGGTCGTGTCCAGCAGTAGCTGAAGCAGTACGAAGACCGCCGTTGTTTTTGTGAGTATAAGCAACACCTGACATGGTCAAGAATGCCAACTGGTCACAACGGTCAGCAATTGCATAGGCAAGTGCGTCGCGAGACTGCTCACGGAAGTTAACAACAGTCTTCTGGTCGGTCATACGGCCAGCGATGCGGTTAGCAAAACGTAACTGATCCAGCTCAATGGCGATGTCAAACGCGCGGAGGGCTTCTTCGTTGCCTTCCAGAGTGTTGTCACCAGTGATACCGTCGGTAGTCATGTCAGCTAGCAAAGTGATGTTAGCTTTTGTGCCTTTCTGGTTCTTAGTCAGTTCAGTTACTCGCTGAACCATAGCGTTAGAACCTGTGCCAGCGAACTGGTTGATGAAAGATTGGTTGCGAGCTACTTTCCAGAAGTCGCGGCTCCAAGTTTGGAGTTGGTCGCCTGTAAGCGTACCGAAATTTGTTAAAGCCATGATGGCCTCCTATTAAATGGACAAAATAATTTATGCGGCACACGCCGCCTTATCAGCCGACTTAAAGGAGCGGCTAATCCGTATCTACGTATCGTGTAGCAACGAACTAGCGCTTATTTACGAGGTGCGACCTCGGCAGGTTTTACGCCTGTGCAGGCGAGGGGTACGTTTTTTACGGCTACGGGCCGACCAGTTATCGTACTGATAGACGTATTAATCATATTAGTACAGCTAATAAAACAATGCAACCACTATCGATGGATAGTCGTTTTTTCATTATCTACATACTCAGGGACGCAGTACGCGAATACTGGCGTCGCATGCGTCACTGGTCTGCCCTGGGTAGTTAACTTCTGCGCAAACC
>Ga0115548_1000474_pt1 | contig 23286 bp, 7 predicted proteins | sample COGITO_mtgs_1004_4_FD_87187 | JGI IMG/M metagenome (GOLD analysis project Ga0115548, IMG submission 87187) | Pelagic marine microbial communities from North Sea - COGITO_mtgs_100423 | ecosystem: Environmental > Aquatic > Marine > Epipelagic | place: Germany:Helgoland, sampling site Kabeltonne...
AAATGAAGGCAAGAGAGCAGGCACGCTGTTTGCTTGTTGTTTGCCCCGCAATGCTGAAACCCAAGTGGCAAGATGAGCTACTGAAACGTTTTGGAGTAAGGACATCAGATTGCAATGCTGAAGAACTATTACGCTTATTAAAACAATACGAGCAGGGTATTCTGCCAAGTTTTTCTGCGGTAGTCAGCATGCAGGGGCTTCGCCCTCCAAAAGGTTGGAATGAGGATGAAACAATAACCAGTGGAGCTGCGAAACTAGCTAGATATCTAGACAGTCATGCCTTTGAATCACAGTTGTTTGACCTAGTCATTGTGGATGAAGCCCATTATTTGCGCAATCCTGCAAGCCAGACATCAAAACTAGGGCGTTTACTCAGACCTGTCACGAATGGATTAGTACTACTTTCGGCAACGCCTGTGCAGATGAAAAATCAGGACCTTTTTGAGTTACTTCAATTGGTAGACGAGAGTAGTTTCAGTAATTTTAGCACATTCGAACACATCCTTAGTGCTAATAAGCCACTGGTTGATTTAAGAGAATCAATTCTACAAGGTGGTATTACTCCAAAATTGTTTGTAGATTTGCTCAAAGACGCACATCGCCATAAAGTTCTAGAAGATAACCGCCAGATTGCAGGCCTACTTGAATGTCCCCCAAGCGCTGAACAGTTAAAGGACGTTGATTCACGGTCTAGGATAGCTTCACGCCTAGAGCGTATTAATTTGTTAGGCCGAGTTATATCACGCACCAGAAAAAGGGATGTGCACGAATGGCGAGTTATACGTGATACTCAAGTTTTACGATCGGAAATGACTCCAGCAGAGAGGCAATTCTATAATGAGGTGACATTGCGCGTGCGGGAATATTGTCTTCGAGATGGTGTATCAGATGGACTACTTCTTACAATCCCTCAACGGCAGATCGCTAGTTCAATGCCGGCTGCACTGCGTTCTTGGCTTAAACGCGCTGAAAAAAAGGATGAAAATTTTGCATGGGAAACTGGGGTAAGTGCCACAGAGAATAGCGCTCAGGAATTGGGTCCTTTAGTTACAGAATTGATCGAGATAGCTCAGGAATGTGGAATTGGTTTTGAAGAACTTAAATTGGACGATACTAAGTTCAATTTAATATGTAGCAACCTAAAGTCCTATTGGTAGCATTATCGAGGTCAAGAAGTAGTGCTCTTCTCTTATTACCGAGAAACCCTGGCATATTTGCAAGAACGGTTTGAGGAAAACGGATTTTCAACGGTAAAGTTAGTGGGAGGAATGAGTCGAGATACTAAGCAGGACATATTAAAAGACTTTGAAGATATTTCTGGCCCGTCCCTATTACTTGCATCAGAGGTGGCTAGTGAAGGCGTTGATTTGCAGTTTTCAAGCCTTCTTATCAACTATGATCTCCCATGGAATCCAATGCGTATCGAGCAGCGTATTGGTCGTATTGATCGTATTGGTCAAAAAGCGGACAAAATACTTGTGTGGAACTTATTTTACAAAGACACGATTGATGATCGAATATATAGTCGTTTGATTCAACGATTGGATATATTCAAACATGCGTTAGGAGACATGGAGGCAGTTTTGGGTCAGGCGATTCAGCAGCTTACCAAAGACCTTTTTATGCATAAGTTAACTGGTGAAGAAGAAAATATTCGGATCAAGCAAACGGCCCAAGCTGTAGCAAACCTAGCTAGACAAAACCAGGAGTTGGAAGATAGTGCAGGGCACATGGTCGCTCATGGCGACTATGTGCTTCAACAAGTAAAGGCTGCGAAAGAATTAGGGCGTTATATTCTTAATGAGGATTTGTATGTTTATTGCAGAGACTTTTTGGCGCAGGTTTATCCTGGGTGTGAGCTCCAGTTGTTAGATAAAGAGCAGCTGACCTGTAATGTACTGCTTTCATCTGATGCAAAAAGGGCCCTTGGGGACTTTGTGCAGCTTCAACCTCATCTTGATCGGACACGCTTAACGATTTCATCGAATGAACCTTTATTGTGCCGTTTTTATAACAACATTAGTAAGAACCAATTGGATGTTGAGGTTATTAATCAAAATCATCCATTGATTCGTTTTATATCGGCATCTATTGAGCAGGGCAGCAGTAGTTACTACCCGGTTATAGCAGTAGAAATGCCTCAAGTAAAAGCTGCTGGTTTAGATGTTGGTAATTACGTATTCTCGATCCGTCGATGGTCAGTCTCAGGTGCAAAAACTCGGGAATATTTGATAGTTAGAGCCACTCAAGTCAACACGGGTGAAGCCTTATCCGAATTAGAGGCGGAAAAATTGCTTAATACGGTTTCTGTTAATGGTAAAAATATTATAGGCAGTCGATCATCCTTCGATTTAGAGCGTCTTTATGCCCTTGCAGCTGAGCAGACACTGCAGCTTGATGAGGAGGGGGAAGACTTTCGTATAAGTGGTTTGGCAGAAAATAACGACTTTGTAGATCAGCAGCTTAAATCCTTCAGCATTCATATAAAAGCACAAATTGAAAAAATAAATTTGCAAATACAACTATTAAGAGAACAGGGTAAGACAAAAATTATTCCAGCTAATCAGGGTCGAATCCGAAAACTTGAAGAGTTATTAGTTGCTAAAACATCGTATTACGAGGGCCGTCGACAAATTGACTTTGATCCCCGTGAAATTTGTATTGGTTTAGTCAGAGTTATCTAACACTTGAATGGAATAGGGAGAGTAGCGTGACCCAATCGTTAAAAAAACAGTTAGAATTATTGGGTTTAAAAGGCTCTGAAAAAAAACTGTACCCCCCCAAAAAAAGAAGTCAAACACTTCAAAATAAAAAATCGATAAATAGTGCTACAAACCAGAAAAAGTATAGTAAGACGACCAAAGGTAACAGTCACAAAAGTAATCCAGAAGATAAAATTCCAAGAGGTTCTCTCGCTAAATTAATGCGGGACACTTATGGGACTCAAAATAAACCAAAGGTCACAAAACCTTTGGATAGGCCTGTTGAGACCCCACTAATTGAATTCCCATTATCCTTAGATGATGTATGGAAGCACTCCCACAAGGCGAACATGTTACTTCTGCCTACGAAAGGCTGCGCAAAACAGTCATTAAATTGGGATGGGGACGTCAATATAATGGATCAAATTAACGTTGGTTTTGATTTTGGCACGTCAGCCATTAAAGTAATGCTGAGGTCTTCGGATGAAAATCTACTTCCTGTGCAATTTACTAGTGATATTAATAACCCTTATGTATTACCAAGTTGTTTATACGTGACTGATGGGAATGCCAGCCTGCATCAAACCCCAGGAGCAGAGGCCTATCAAAATCTAAAATTATCTATTTTGGAGGACAACAAAAGTGAACTAGATATCGTCAGGGCGGCTGTATTTATTGCTCTAGCGCTGCGTTTAGTCCGCGGATGGCTGTTTGAGAACTATAGTAATGTTTATGACGGAAAGTATCTGTTCTGGGAACTTAATTTTGGCGTTCCTGCAGTAGTTCATGATAATAAAAAAACGATGGTTATTTTTAAGGACTTGTTTGAGTTAGCTTATTTTGTGTCAACTCAAAACGATGTTGAGATTAACATAGGCACAGTAATGAATTTCTGGAGACAACGTTCTTGGGAGAGTGAAGATGTATCTCAAAAAGCACAGCATACGTTGTCTGTGGTTCCAGAAATTGCAGCACAATTCTTAGCTGTACTAAAGTCTGATAGTTGGGATCAATCGCATCGTCTAATCAGCGTTGTTGATATTGGCGCTGGTACAGTAGACATGGGTGCGTTTAGCATCACTGGAAAACACGGCGCACCGATACTGCATTCGTTGAAAACAAGTGTAGAACTAAATGGCGTTGTGAATCTTCACCGCGATCGCATAAATCAAATGCTTCAAACAGACTCAAATGCTAATGGGGCTGTAAAAGAGTATTTGAAAAGTTTGCTGGAAGTTTCAGATTTTAACAAACCAATCCCTGATCAATGGACAGATTATTTATCTGGTACTCGACTAATTCAGGGAATTTTTAACTCTGATGATGAATTTGATAAACATAAATACTCCTCGCAAGTTGTTGGACTGTTAACCGATGTTAAAAAGCATAAATACCCAAACCCTGAGGAGTGGAAGTCTCTGCCAGTGCTTATCTGTGGTGGAGGTGAGTCAACTAAACTTTATAAACGGCTATATGATCGATACAGCAAAAAAGTTGAATCACGGAATATGGGGTTTAAGGTTATTCCGCTCATCACACCTCTTAAAGTTCGTGACTCTGGGTTGACTGACTTAACCTATAAAAGGATGTCACTAGCCTACGGATTGAGCTTTTCATTTGATCTTTTCCCTGAATTCGTTCGAGAAAGTGATATAAGTGATTTTCATAAACCTGCTAATAGTAATGGCGTCAAAATGATCAGTAAAGATGATATATAGGTAGTAAGTGAAGCCAAATTAGCTGAGCGGCGATAAGTTATTAAATCAGAAATATTCTTAGAACCAAAATGGTAATATTTAAAAGTTAAAGCCTAATTTAGAGTCATAGAAGAAAGAATGATTTACTTGGATTAAGCTATAAAGACCATGGCCCCTGTGAAGAATTAAAATTAGCCATTATGATGGCCTTTTGGCTCAGCGTATTAGTTTGTTGCCAGTAGGGTTTGATGATAATAAAGTGGGGATGTTTAATTAACATTGTGAATTTAAAATACTGTTTTATATTTACAGAACGAACTACTCAAAAATTAGTATTTTTGTACAAACCATTGTTCATGGTTTTGATTATTTAATGGGACCAGTAACCTTAAAAAACCAGTTTCTGATTATGTTGTTATTTGGTAATTGATGGCTATTGTGTAATAAAACATTAATTCGGTTGAAGAAGTATTTAATGCACTTTATTAAAAAGTCATAGACTTTTAACGAACCATCTATTTGCCCTTATTTGCAACGGTATCAGTTATCAAAATAATTGTATTGGGTTGTGTAATATCTGGCTTGAGGCTTAACATATGAGGTCCCAATTACCTGCACCTGGCGCCATAATAGAAGTGCGCTCGACGCCGTGGAAGGTTCATGCCATAAAGACTCGTGACAAAGGGTTTAGAGTGATATCTTGTCGGGGTATCGCGGGAATAACCAAAGGCAAAGAAGCCTCATTCGTATTTGAACTTGAGTCGTCTCTCAAGGTTTTAGATCCTGCTGAGATTACCTTAATTCCTGACCAATCTAACGGCATTGTAGATACAAAACTCTATCTTGCAGCATCCTTCAGATCGACTCCAACGACTTCCCGTAAACCCCTAACCCTTGGACGGGCGGCTATCGATGACCTTGCGTTTCAGCATCTGCCTGTGGAGATGGCGCTTGAGCAAGATCGTGTCCGTTTATTAATCGCTGATGATGTGGGTTTAGGTAAGACACTTGAGGCGGGCCTTATTACTGCTGAGTTAGCATTAAGGGGACGTGCCAATCGCATTCTAGTTGTAACAACGAGATCTATGTTAGTTCAGTTTCAAAAAGAAATTTGGACGCGTTTCTCTATTCCGCTTGCCCGGCTAGACAGTGCTGCAATTAGACGGATGAGGAATAAAATTCCGGCGCATTACAATGTCTTTGACGAATTTGAACGAAGTATTGTCTCCATTGATACATTAAAAAGAGATAGCCAGATTCGAGCTGCGATTGAGGATTCCTATTGGGATCTAATAATTATTGACGAAGCGCATAATTCAGCTGACCGCAGTAAAAGCACTGGTAAAACAGCCCAACGTGCAAAGCTGGCACAGCTGTTAGCGCGCAAATCTGATTCATTATTACTGCTTACGGCTACGCCACATGACGGGTCTCAAGAGAGCTTTGCAAGTTTGATCCGTATGTTGGATCCAACGCGTGTACCAGATGTTACAGAGCTAAAACGCGAAGACATTGCAGATCTAGTTGTCCGCCGTTTTAGGAGTTCTCCTGCGGTCATTGAGGCTTTAAAAGAGTGCGCGCTTGAAAGACAACTTTTACGTCATGATTTTGACCTGAGTAGAGAAGAAGAGGCGGTCTATGAATCGATTGCAAATCTAAGCCTTGACCTTGACGACGAGCACAAATCAAATAAAGCTATTGATCTATTTAGAACAACGCTCGCTAAGTCCATTTTCTCTAGTCCTGAAGCATGTCGGCAAACTTTAATAAGCCGCATTAACCGTATTGGTCTAGGTACTGCCCGTGGAACAGATTCTGATGTGGCAAAGCTAGAATCCTTGCTCGCACAAGTCAATCTTGTGGATACGCCTTCATTCAAAAAGTACCAGAAGCTCCTTGGGCTATTTAATGTGCTCAAGTGGAATGGTAAAAAGCCCCGCGATCGATTCGTCATTTTCTCTGAGCGTATTTCGACGGTTAGTTGGTTGTCCGAGCGTCTAAAACAGGATTTAGGCCTTACAGATGAGCAAATTGGCCGGGTTGATGGTGGAAGTGTGGATGCAGATAACCAAACTCAGAAGGTGCTAGAGGGTTTTGGCCAAGAAAAATCGGCATTGCGCATTTTAATTTGTTCAGACATGGCTTCCGAAGGGTTAAATTTGCATTTTCAATGTCACCGTTTGATTCATTTTGATTTACCTTGGTCGCTATTGCGCTTTCAGCAGAGGAACGGGCGAATCGATCGCTATGGGCAGGATAGGCATCCCGAAATCTATTATTTTGTAGCAGCGACGACGCATCCAAAAATAAGGCAGATGTGGGTGCTAGATAAACTTGTTGAAAAGGATGAAGCTGCTCGCCAAGGTGTGGGCGACCCCGCCGTATTCTTGAATGCGGGTGATGTAGATTCAGAAGAGGCACAGGTAGCAGAGTTTATTGCCGGTAACCAAGGTCCTGAGGCGTTGGAGCAGTTTATGGATAATAACTTAGCAACAGTGACTGCGGGACAAGGGACAACTGACGAGTTTGATTTACTGTTTGGTGACTATTCTGGCGTGGTGAGTGCAGATATTAAAGCTGTGGCAGTGCCTGAACCTGAACTGCCCCGTCTCTTTCCAGACACCTTTACCTACGCCAGCAAAATGTTAACAAAGCTGGGTAACCCAGCTCTTGGTCTATTCACATCGATGCCTTCAATCATTGAGAGTAACCGCCATATTCGATTCAAATTACCTGATGACATGCGCGCCACCGACACACTTGGTTATGCACGTAATAGAGATGTGGACGAACGCTTTATGCCTGTCGAAGCCCTTTCTTGCAGCGAAGATGTTGAATTGACCGATGACGTTGATTTAATAAACCGTGCTATTGATCGTGCAAAGTCTGAAGAACGTGCATGGCCTGATATTCAATTTCTTTGGGAAGGCCATACGTTATTGCAATGGTTTTCTGAACAAGCCGATACCTTTTTTCCAGATCACAGCGCCCCAGTGGCTTCATTGGCAGGAAAATTAAGGTCAAACGAAATTGTGGTTATTCTCCACGGTGCTATACCCAACGCAAAAGGCGCGCCTGTAGTAGATCGCTGGTTGGCCGTATCTATCCTTCATGGTGATATCGAAGTAGAGGAAATTAATCAATTCATCGAGCGTGTTGGACTTGACCGTGACATTCCTTCGAAGCCAATTGAATCACCAGAACAGTATCGGGATGCTGTGCATCAGGCAGTTGATCACTTTCAGACCCTCTTGGTAACCCTCCGCAAGGAGCGTGAATTCGAAGTAGAGAAAAGTTTAGAAGAAGTTCTTAATCGGCTTTCAAGTTTAGAGGGAAAGTATTTTTCTCAACTTGATCTCAAGTTTGAAGCTGTCGAAGGAGAGATTTTGCCTCGCAGACGTATTCGTGAAGTGCGCTTAGAGAAACAAAAACAAGAAATTAGCCAGTTGTTCGAAGATTGGTCACAGTGGTTCGAAGAGACTCGTCGTATGGTCGATGATCCGAATCCTTATGTCGATGTTCGTGCAGTCTTTGTGGGGAAATAAATGGATTTAACAGGAATTGAAAACGAAGCGGAATTTTTCCCTGCGGGCACACTTTCAGATGTCCTAGAAGTTGAACTTCAAGATATTACAGGCCGATGGTCGAGAGGGCTTGCGGGATCAAATCCCGTCACCCGATTAAACAGTTCAGTGAACGATTATCTTCGTCTTTATCGGCAGTTACTCAACACCACTGATAAGAACCTGCGAAACGAACTATATAGTCAAAGCTCGGCGATAATATCAACGGCGCTGGGCTATGAGGTTAAGCGATCCAGCGAAACACTAGCTTTAGAGTCGGGGTCGCTCGCCAGAGTGATGAATAAAACCTATGACGCGGATGGCAAACAAGCCCTTTGGATTATTGAGACACCAACGCCATCGGCTGGTGAAGAGCAAGCAGATCCGCTTGGGCAGGCTTTTAGTAGCGAACAGTATAATAATGATGAACAGGAATATGCTGAGCTTGAAAAAACCATAGAAGAGTTATTGACTGAAGGTATCTTTGGTCTGGCTTCCGCACCGCGCTATGTGCTGGTGACTGGTGCTTCCCAATGGGTGCTGGTCGACCAGCGCAAATGGCCAGCCCGTTCTGTCTTAAGGTTTGACCTGCAAGAGATATTCTCACGCCAAGACAAGGATACTTTCCGAGTTATGGCTTGTCTTATTGCACGCGAGGCCCGAGTTCCCGCCACTGGTGTCCCCATTGCTGATCGTTTAGAGGAAGAGGCTCAGCGTAATGCCAATGCGGTTACCACTTCGCTTAAGCGCACTGTGCGAGATGCGATCGAGATTCTTGGTCAAGAAGTGCTTGATGTAACTGGTGGCAAGTTTCCAACCGGTCCAAAACGAGGTGTTTGGATTGATGGTCCAACGCTTTCACTTGAGTGCTTGCGTTACATGTACCGGCTGCTTTTTTTGCTTTATGCAGAATCTAACCCACGCCTGCGCATTCTTGATTTAAAAGACCCGCTATATGCCAGTGGCTATTCTATGGAGGCGCTGCGAGATCTAGAGTCGGTGCGCTTGCGCACGCCCCAAGAAAAAAATGGGTCCTATCTTTGGAAAAGTCTACAACAAGTGCTGACACTGCTTTACTCGGGTGAAAGTCATGTACTCAAATTACCAGCAGTAAAGGTCTCGTTGCTCGATCCTGAAAGTACACCGCTACTTAACGCAGTATCACTTCGTAACGAGGCAGTACAGAGAATTATTCGCCAGCTTTCACTGCGTTCATCAAAAAAGAACACAGGCCGTATCTCTTATTCCAAATTAGGTATCGGTCAATTAGGCGCGGTTTATGAGACGCTGATCTCTTTTACAGGCACTGTAGCTAAAGAGGATATGATCGAGCTTAAAGGCGACAGCAAAGACCGCGCGGTGGTCGAAACTGACACTGCAGAAGAGGTTGGCGAAGGCATTAGCGACGAGGTTAATGAGGGTGCTAACGAAGCGAAAGACGTTACATTCGGTGATGAAAATGAAGAAGGTGAAGAAGCAGAAAGTCGAGTCGACAAAGTTGATTTATTGGCACCCACTTATCTAGTGCCACGCCGTCGTATCACTGAATTCAATCCAGAGGCTGTGGTCTTTCAAGGTGCTCAGGCCAAGATCTACCTAAAAGGCTCCTTTACCTACCGTCTTTCTGGGCGAGATCGCGAGAAGACAGCCGCTTATTACACGCCGGAGCCACTAGCTCGCCTGCTGGTTAAACATTTACTGATGGAACGTTGTAAGGGTCTAGCGGCGGATGAAATCTTAGAACTAAAAATTCTCGAACCCGCCATGGGCTCAGCTGCTTTTCTAGTTGAAACCACCAACCAATTGACTGACCTGTATCTCGAGCGCAAACAAGTTGAAGTCGGGCAAGTGATTCCGCAAGAAGAGATACTATTAGAGAAGCAAAAAGTACGCTCCTACATTGCCGACCGTAACTGTTTCGGTGTGGACCTTAACCCTACAGCGGTTGAGCTAGGGGCTATCTCGTTATGGCTTAATGGTCTGCATAAAAGTGATTTCTCACCCTGGTTCGGCGATCAGCTACATGCGGGTAACTCACTCATAGGTGCGCGGCGGGCGGTTTATCCTGCATCTCAATTGAGAGGCACTACAGCTGATTTGTGGTATAAGAATCCGCCGAAGGAGATAGGCTGGAAAGAGGAGAGGCCAGACAATACGGTTTACCAATGGTTACTCCCAGCTGGAGATATGGCTTCCTTTGAAAAAGACAAGACCATCAAAGAGTTTGCTGGTGACCACCAAGCACTAATCAAAGTTTGGAGAGCCGGCGGGTTCTTCAAACCGCTTGAGTCACATGAAATTAATCTTGTAAAACGCCTCACTAATGTTGCAGATGAACTATTCGATATTGTGGCGTCTGAGCTAGCGCGCACTCGCGATGCGGCAAATGATGAAATTACCCTGTGGCCGGATAAAACAATGTCGGGCGCAAAAGGCGTCGGTTATCAGAAAAAGGAGATTCTGAAACAGCGCCTGTTAGGCGAAGACCACGCGCACAACACCTTACCGTTTAAACGCCTTAAAACAGCCATGGATGCTTGGTGCGCACTATGGCTTTGGCCTATCGACAAAGCTGACAAATTGCCTTCTCGACAAGAGTTTTTAGAGGGCATGCGTATCCTGCTTGAAGGAGGCTTCTCGGTTGATGGCTCACTCAGTGCGGGCGCAGAAGATGACTTTGCTGTTGTGATGGGGGATCTCTTCGCTCAACAGGTAGCAGAGCCCGCTGCGAAGTACAATGTTGGCTTGTTCCAAGAAACCAATGTGGAAGCTTTTATCGAGGAGTACGAGTGGTTACAAGTCGCGACTGAGGTAGCTAACGAAGCACGCTTTGTTCATTATGATTTAATCTTTGCTGACATTCTTAAAGCGCGTGGTGGTTTTGATCTAATTGTGGGCAACCCGCCTTGGGCAAAACCTAATTGGAATGAAGGACAGGTGCTTGCTGATCTCGACCCGCTGTATGCAGGAATGACCGCTTCGGAGGCCAAAAACTCTATGACTGACGCACTCGATAAATCTGGTGCAGTCACAGAATTTCTGCATGAATATTCGCTTACTCGCGGGAGTATGGAGGTTACTTCATCGCGAGTTATGAATTCGTTTATTGGTGGTGGCTCGAACAATCTGTACCGTTGTTTTATGGATTTGTCGTTCCGCCTGACAGCTCCTTTTGGCTATTCAGGTTTGATTCACCAGGATGGGCATCTTAGAGATCCGAAAGCAGGCAAACTAAGGGAGGCTTGGTATAAGAGAATAGTTAAACATTTCAATTTCCATAATGAATTAACTAGCAAATTATTTGCAGAAATTCACCACAATACAATTTTCTCGCTGAATATTTATAGAGGGTTTGAGGGGGCAATCGATTTTTCTCAGTTCACAGGAGCCTACTTGGCGTCTCAAGTCGAGGATTCTTATTCTGATACCGATGGGCGCGCAGATATACCTGGCAAAAAAACGGCGGCAGGACGGTTCGATACGAGAGGGCATGCCAAAAGGATTATAGAAATTGATCAAGAGGCTATGGAGACTATCGCTGCTCTCTCTGAAAATTCTGACGTCGCCGTGTTTGAAGCCAGATTTATACAACCACATTCCAAACGCACATTACATATTTTTAAACAACTCTCAATGTACCCGAAACTTGCCACTGTTTGCTTCAATCACATACCAACCTGGCAAATGTCCCCGCATTGGAATGAAACTGCAGCTCAAAAGAATGGAACAATAGAGCGAAAAACTTGTTTTAGAAGTGTCGAAAGAATGGTGATTCAGGGGCCATCATTTTATGTGGCTAATCCACGCTATAAGACTCCAAGAAAGAAAAGTAGATTGAATTCTGATTATGATTCTCTTGACCTAAAATTGATCGATAAAGATTATCTGCCAAGAACAAATTATGGGCCGGCACTTCCGCTGGATGAGTACCGTCGTAGAATTACGCAGTGTAAATGGGATAGCACGAGAAGCCATGGGGAATTTTTTCGGTTAGCGTTTAGAAACATGATGCAACCGACGTCCGAACGATCTCTAATTGGGGCGATAATTGAACCAAAGGTTTTACACGTTGATGCGGTCGAAAGTGTAGCCTTCAAAAATGACGACGACCTATTAAATGTAGCCGTTATATCTAGCAGCATTGTGCTTGATTTTTTTGTTAGATCTTCCGGCATGACTCACCTGCGGACATCAGATGTGGCACGCTTTCCATATGTCAAAGCACCTCGGCTTGCTAAGCTCCGTTTATTGAAATTAACTTGTTTAACCTCCGGATATAGTGCCTTGTGGGAAGAGGCTATCAGGAGTGAAGAGAAAATGCGCTGGTCTCAACTGCTCCCGTGCCTGGCGGAAGACGGGAACAGTGATTTACCAATAGTATGGGTGGATCGAGCGGGGTTTCGTGCCGATTATCCTCGTCGGCTAGCTCTAGTAGAGATAGATGTACTTGTTGCTCAGGCCTTTGGTTTGAGTCTTGAACAGTTAATTGACATTTATCTGATTGACTTTGCCGTTTTACAGCAAAACGAGAATGGCACATGGTATGACCAAAACGGCCGTATTGTTTGGACTTGCTCCAAGGGCTTGCTGGGCATTGGCTATTTAAATGAGAAAGGAAAAAGCCCCGGCCGCAAGGAGTGGGAATCGGTTCTTGAATCGAACCCCGCTGAGCTGGTGTGTACTGCGGTAGACGATACGCTTCCTGATGGCCCCCATACGGTTGAACGACGATTCGTTGGGCCTTTCTTTAAATGTGATCGCGCAGAGGATTACAAACGTGCCTGGGCGCACTTTGAAAAGCTTGAGAGCGAGGGTGCTTTATGAATCCTATCTTGCTCGGTCGCCATGTTGAACAAGGCTTACGAGAGCTCGTTCATTCAACTTTAAATACCACAAGTTCAGGTTTTGAAGGCGCGGTTGAACGGTTTCTTAATAATCCCAACCACTTCATGAAGGGGCCATGGGTAACCGTCGATCTGCCATTCAAAAATATTGAAGACGCTAATGGGAATTGGGCGCAGCCCTTTCCTCAAATACCACTTCAATTTGCGCCGTATATACATCAGGCAAAAGCCTTTCAGCGCTTAACAGCCGAAAAGCCACTCTCCACTTTGGTAGCGACGGGTACTGGCTCCGGTAAAACTGAGGCCTATCTCTGGCCGATTCTGGATTATTGCCGCAAACACAATGATAAACCCGGCATCAAAGCTATTTTGATCTACCCCATGAATGCCCTAGCGACAGACCAGGCCCGACGGGTGGCAGCTGCAATAACTAATAACCCTGCCCTGAATGGTATTCGAGCAGGTATCTATGCTGATGCAGAGCCACGGCATGCCAGTGATGTGGTGACTGCTGATTCTTTGATTACGCGCCGTGAAACGCTACGGCAGAATCCGCCAGATATTCTTTTAACCAACTATAAAATGTTGGATTATCTTTTACTGCGCGGTGATGACTTGCCGCTGTGGTCGCAGAACGATAGAGAGACGCTGCGATTTCTTGTAGTGGATGAGATGCATACCTTTGATGGGGCGCAGGGGTCTGATTTGGCCCTGCTGATTCGCCGCGTCAAACACCGTGTAGACATGCCAAAAGATCACCTAATCTGTGTCGGTTCTTCTGCGACTTTGGGCTCTGGCGACGATGCAGTAGAAGATCTAATTACCTATGCGGAAACAATCTTCGGTGAGCGCTTTGTGGGTGATGCTGTGGTTCGCGAAACGCGGGTATCTGCTAGCGACCAGTTGAAAAGAATCGAGCATTTTGATACACCTGAACCAGCAGCTGTGCTGGGCGCAATAAAAGTAGCCGAAAACGGCTCACAAATTGAAGCTGCTCAAATTCTAGCAACTTGTTTGTTTTATGATCAAGATGATCCAGACCTTGTGCCTCTGTATATATCTTCGCCAGACAGTGCAGAGTTTCGATTGACCCTTGGCCGCCTAATTAAAGAACACTGGGTTGGTCAGCGACTCATTGAAACGATCGATCAACACTCTGGCCCCATTAGTATGGATGACCTCAGGGTGTCGCTATCTCAGGCAAAGCCACTGCGCAATTGGAGTGACGAGGCGGTTCATGGTTTGGCAGAGCTATTAGTCTCCTTGATCAGTTGGGCTCGCAGTGGTCAGTCTGAAGCTCTAAGGCCATTATTTAATCTTCGTATCCAGGTTTGGCTGCGCGAAATGGCACGTATGGTAGCAGGCTTGCCTTATTTCGACGACGAGCGACTTGTACCGAGCGATCTTCACCATGCAGATGATTTAGACGCTGAACAGTTAGAACAAACAATGCCCATTGTAAATTGCCAGCGCTGCGGTGCAACGGCCCACGTTGGTAGAGAAAATGTAGGATCTACGTCCTACCACGCCCAACTCGACGTGGTTTACAATGAATTTTTTGATGGTTCAAGCGCTAATAAGTTACGCCTGTTCTACACTGATAAGCTTTCACTGCGGGCGAAAAAAGCTGCGAACCAGTTAGTCTTTCCTGGGCTAATGAACCCTAGCACCTTAGAGTTTGAGCGTGATGAGCCACAGCTTGATCGCACTGATGGCAAAATTCCTGTTTGGATGTATATGCCTGCCACTGATGGCCGACTGGATCGCACATGCCCTGCATGTGGCACGGCCCAAGGACTTGTGCTTTTTGGCCTCCGTTCGACGCGAATGACGTCAGCCGTTAGTTCAATCCTTTTTACCTCAGAACAGAATGAAGAGCATGTGGCAGATAAACCGCGCTTTTTACTTTTCTCAGATTCAGTCCAAGACGCTGCTCAGCGTGGTGCAGTGACTGAAGTACGTAATACTCAGTCTGTTATACAAAAAGCGCTGTATGGCGCTCTAAACAGCGGTGAAAAAGGTGACCATACCGTCGCCTCCCTCTTTTTGGAGCTACCTGAATCACTACATGCAAACATGGGTGCCGATCGATTTACTGCACTTTTTATACCGCGTGATCTTACCTGGAGACGGTCTTACCAAGACTTGGTAAATGCTGATAAACCCATTGAGTCTCGTAAGCTACTGCGAGGTATTGAGTGGCGCTTTGGCTGGTCAATCTTTGAGAATCTCACTTACAAATCACATCTGCTTAGCTCGTTGGAAGGCCATGGGATAGCAAGCGCAGATATTGCGATTGAGCAACTAGGTGATACTGCTGACAAGTTTGGTAAGCAATTAAAGAATCAATTTTCGGGCATGGAAGATATTGACTCCGTGCAACTCTGTCAATTTATCTTTGGTTTGCTGCAGCGACTTCGCAAACAAGGCTCTGTTGATCACCCTTATCTTGTGCGCGCGATTGAGAAGTCTTATCGTGATGGCCGCTTGGATGGGTTTGCGGCGGGGATGACCTTAGGATTAGATAGGGGGATGATGCCGGCATTGATGCCAAGCAAAGGCCTCGCCCCAAGGCCAGTGTCACTGCGCGGAGGATTGGCGCATTTTGACAATCTAAACAGTGATGTCCTGACCAACTGGTTTAAGGATTGGCTTAACCGGTCGCTCTTTCGCGATGGCCTCTCACTTCATCATCCCCGTGATATTTATCAGCTATTGTTTGAACGTTTAGATATTGATGGCTGGCTGTTAGGGATCTCGCGAGAGGGGGATGATGATACTCGTCCTCGCGGTTATTTACTCGATTCTCATAAAATTAATGTGAGTACGGAAGTTACACAATTTGCTTGTGATTGTTGCAATCGGCGCGAAGTGGCATTGACTCAGAATATACCCTGGATGGATGGCATGAAATGTTCCCGTTTAGCCTGTGAGGGGGCGCTGCGAGCTGCAGAGGGTGTGCCTAAAAACGCGCTTTTGCGATCGCTCAATAGTGATCGTACGCACCGTGTAGTGGCGCGAGAACATACAGGACTACTGGATACTGATACCCGTTTGTCGATTGAAAAAGGCTTTATAGAAAGCGAGACACCTTGGGCGCCAAATTTAATTTCGGCCACTCCCACACTTGAGATGGGTATTGATATTGGTGACTTGTCGACACTGCTGTTGTGTTCAGTGCCTCCAGAAGAAGCTAACTACGTTCAACGCATGGGACGATCTGGGCGGCGGGATGGCAACGCGCTCAATTTGGTATTAGCCAATGCCCGCCCGCATGATCTGCAATTCTGGGAAGACCCATCACCCATGCTAAAAGGACAGGTTAAAGCGCCAGGCGTATATATAGCTGCAGAATCTGTGCTCGTTCGCCAAATAACAGCATTTACGATTGATGCTTATGTTGCTGCGTCAAAGGTAAAAGGTGATTTTGGTAAAGTGAGTGATGTTAGAAAACGCCGCGAGGCGGGTCATACCGTAGGATTCCCCATGGATTGGCTGACCTTTACAACTTCTGAAGGTGAAGTATTGGCTAACGCGTTCGTCGCGCTTCTGCCCGATGATGTTCAAGCACAAACTAAGCTTGTTGAGCGGCTCAAAAACTTTGTTATTTCTGACGAACCGAAATCAATGCGATGGAGTGTCCTACAGGCCTTCGATGATGTCAACACCGAACGATTGCGCTTGGTAGATAAGCGTGAAGAGCTCACAAGACAAAAGCGTAAGCTCAAAAGTAGCCAAGCAGAGTTCACCCCAGAGGAACTCACAAAACTTGAAGGTGCCATCGAACAGGACCGAAAAGAAATCAACCGGTTGATTCGCAATGGTATCGATGACGTTTCTGTTATTAAGTTTCTCACCGACCGTGGCCGTCTTCCAAACTACGCGTTCCCCGAAGAGGGTGTAAAGCTTACCTCGCTACTATCTCGCCGAGAGGGTAACGCCGCGTCGGATGAGGATAATCTATTCTCTGTTGAGTATCAGCGTCCTGCAAGCTCTGCACTCAGTGAGTTTGCACTGGGTCAAACGTTTTATGCGAACGGGCGTCAGGTTGAGATATCACGCCTTGATATGTCATCAGAAGATTTGACGCGTTGGCGCTTTTGCCCAACCTGTTCCCATGTTGAAAATACGACCATTACCGACAGTTATAGTGAATGTCCGCGTTGTGGTGATGATATGTGGTCTGATGGTGGTTCTGTTCATGATGTGGTTGAGTTGAAGTCTGTGTTGGCAATCAGCTCTGAAGAGAAGGCCACTATTCGTGATACCGATCAACGTACTCAACTGCAGTTTGATCGTTCGATGGTACCAGACTATAAATCTACTGATATTACGGCAGCATGGTTGGTGGAAAATCAAAGGTCCAGTGCACCTTTTGGATATGAGTTAATAGCGCGATGTACATTTCGTGATTTTAACTTTGGTCAGCGCGCTGATGGTCCCGTTGGACCTCGCATCGCTGGTATTTCTAGGGCATCGAACCCGTTCCGAATTTGTCGTTATTGCGGAACGCATCAGTCCCCATTTCTTCCCTCTGATGAGCGAGGGGAGCACCCTCCTTCTTGTCATGTAATGAAAAATGATTTGGAACAACAGTCTGGCTGGCTTAGTCATAGTTTTTTAATGAGAACCTTTGAAACTGAAGCCATTCGGGTGATTATTCCCGTGGCAGGCGAAGTTAATTATGATGAGATTAAGAGCTTCGTAGCGGCTATTAACCTTGGCATGCGTCACTACTTTGCTGGACGTGTTGATCATATTCGAACGGCAGTGGTGGAAGCGCAAATCGATGGATTATCTACCGTAAGGAGTCTATTTCTATACGATTCAGTGCCAGGTGGTAGTGGTTATCTCCGGCAACTAGCTGATAACCCTGGCGCAATGAAAGCGGTAATAGAAAGTGCGTTTAAAGCGCTAGATACCTGTCCATGTGTGGAGGAGGATAAATCAGGTTGTTACCGTTGTGTGAAGTCGTATCGTTCTCAATTTGGCCCTGGTGAGCCTGATAGAGATATGGCGCGCTCGATGATGGAGCGCGTACTTGGTGATTGGGATTCTCTGAGTAAGTCGGCATCATCACTAGATGATAATCTCTCCAATAGTTTAATTCAAAGTGAGCTTGAGTCACTTTTTTTGGGGTCCTTAAAGAACACGTTTGGCGACAATTCGCTTACTCCGCAAGTTGTGGGCGATGGCACGCGTGGCTTCGTTTTGTCGACAGGGGAGGGTAATCCTATTTGGAAGATCGAACCGCAGGTGCAAATTAAAAATCGCTTCAAAAATATGCCACAGAAAGTGGTCGACTTTTTGATGACCCCAATTGATAGTTCAGTATCAAAACCAATTGTAATAGAGACTGATGGAATCAAGTATCACGCTGAATCAGTGACTAAAGATATTCTTGATCGCCTGGAAATGATCCGTTCGGGAAAGGTAATGGTGTGGTCACTGTCATGGCACGACTTACAATTTAAAGCCAATAAACCATTCCGCAATCCATTATTATCCGAGGCTTTAACGGCTGAATCTCTTGGATCACTGGGCAGGGTGCTCTCACATTTCAACACTCACGGGACTCAAATAAAGCAGGCTCAAGGATCTGGCTCATTTGATTTGTTGAGAGAGACACTTCAAGCACCTGGCGTTTTTAAAGTAGCAACAGGGATTCTTCTTCGTGGAATTGTTGGAAAAGGGCGCCCACCAGAAACAATAGAAATGTTTAATGATCTAAGAGCTGAGAATGCTGATTGGATTAAGTCTAATCCGATGGCGCAGAGTATTCAGGTACCTAACCTGGATTTATGTGTCTCGCTCGAACGTTTGCAACCAACGGAATTTGAGCGGGCATTTGATGATATTAAAGTATTAATTAAGTTCAATCATCCGCCTGTGCATCTCGAAGCAGAGATTACAGAAGATTTTGTTGCAACGTTCAGAGGCCTATGGCGGGCAATTAACTTGCTACAAGTGCTTAATGGGTTGCACATTGAGTTCCCAGGTCTTGATACCCTTGACCTTCCGATCCTAGCTAGTGAATTAGATGAAATGTCTACCGATAACGTCTGGGCTGAAGTGCGTGCTGAGGTATTGGATGAATATCACGAGCTCATAGACGCGTTAATAGCAGCTCAAGTTGATGCGCCAGATGCTATAGGTGAGGAAATTATGGAGGGAAGTCGTGTGCTTGGTGGTGCAGAGATTGGTTGGACAGCTCGAAATCTGTGGGTCACTGACGACGACACAATAAATAAAGCTCATGTAATTAATTGGGATTTAACTGCTGAGACACTTCCAGCGGTCGTGGCAGAAATCATTTTGCGTTTGGAAAAAAATAAGGGGAATAATGTATGAACACTGCATTAGGAAAACGAGTTTCGTATGATCAGGGTTGCTTGAAATCTGTGCGAAAATTGCCTGATTACGTATCTGGAAAGTTCCTCGACGTTATGTCGCGGTACATGGATAACCCTGCGGCAAATGGACTAAACCTCGAATCTGTAGAAGGAAGTAAGGACAAGTCCCTTAAATCGCTTCGCCTTGATCAAAGTTACCGCGCAATCGCATTCGAAACAGCAACGGATATTATGTTTGTTCATGTTAATGATCATGATAAAGCTTATCGTTGGGCAGAAGGCAGACGCATAAAACTTGACAACGCTTCAAACAGAATACGTGTTGTTGAAGAGATTGAAAAAACCCAAGAGGTGGTTGCTGTTGATGACTCACCGTCAGGTTTGTTTGCTGCATTTAAAGACAAAAAACTAATATCTTTGGGTGCCGCAGATGAGGCTATTGTTATAGCTCGTGCTATTAAAACGGAGGAGGAATTAGAGGCTTCAGAAGACCGCTTTGATCCGCTAAGTTTCCAGGTTCTGTATGCACTAGCCGCTGGCTATAGCGAAGAGGAAGTTTATTCAATTACAGGAAGTGCAGTTGATGATCCTGAGAATACTGGTGATAAAAGCTTCGAAGAACTGATTACTACGGAAGAAAGTCGCCAGACCATCTTTACACCACAGAGTATCGAAGAGCTCCGTCGATTCTTTGATGGCGAACTTGAAGGTTGGCGCGTTTGGCTGCATCCAGAACAACGAAAACTTGCCTACAAAGATTATAATGGGCCTGCTATGGTGCGCGGTGGTGCTGGAACAGGAAAGACTGTTGTAGCGATGCACAGAGCGAAATATATTGCGGATCAATTAGCGTCAGACCCACAAAAACAGGGCCAAAAGGTTCTTGTTACCACGTTCACTACCACTCTAGCGAAGGACATTGAAGCTAATTTAAAAACTTTATGCCCAGAACATGTTATGGGCAGTTCCTCGCGCATTGAAGTGATTAACCTCGATCGCTGGGGAAGCCAGTACCTTAAGAAAAAACAGTTTGATAGACGTGTAGCAACGAGTTCAAAAGACCTCTCTAAGATTAATGATTTGTGGTTGGAAGTGTTCGATACCTACCAGCTACCTGTGGGGTTGACTGAAGTGTTTGTTAAAGCGGAATGGGAACATATTATTCAAGCCAAAGGATTAGTTGATCTTCCAGCGTATTTAAAAATTTCCCGTGCTGGACGAGGAACACCTCTTAACCGCTCGAAACGCAAAGAACTTTGGAATATTTTTGCTCTATATCGTGCTAAATTGCTGCAAAGTGGTCTAGTAGAGCGCGATGATGTTTACCGCGAAGCCATTCCTTTGCTTCAAGGGGAGCCAGGAAAGCTTGGTTACGCTGCTGTCATTGTTGATGAAGCACAGGATATGGGTGAACAGGCCTTTAAACTTATTAGGGCGCTAGTACCCGAATCATTAAATAATGATCGAAACTCAATTTTCATTGTGGGCGATGCACACCAGCGAATATACAACCGCCGGGCTAGCATGTCGGGGTGTGGTATTAACATCGTTGGTCGGTCACGTAGGCTCAAACTTAACTACCGTACTACCCATGAAATCCGTGCATGGGCGGTAGCTGTCCTTAAAGGCATGAGAGTAGACGATCTTAATGCAGGAGAGGACACTTTAGACGGGTACGTCAGTATTCAGCATGGTATGGCTCCACAGTTGAGCGGCTATGGTTCTGACGAAGCGGAGCTGAATGCTCTGGTTCAGTGGTTAAAAGAACTGCCTAATGACAAAATTAAGGATTCTGAAATTGGAGTTCTTGCCCACACCAATAACCAGGTAAAAGATATTCAAAAATACCTCTCCAACGCTGGCGTTGAGTCATTAATCCTCACCAGCGATAAGGCGGACGACCAAACAAATGCAGGGATCCGACTGTGTACCATGCATCGTGCAAAAGGGCTTGAGTTTAAAGCTGTAGCTATTCCTTTTATGTCTAACCCATTATTTCCGCCCAAGTGGCTGCTTGATAAGGCAGTTGATGATGCCGATCAAGAGGACACGGAAGGGCAACTAAAAGCTCTACTCCATGTGGCAGCGACCCGGGCGAAGGCGTTTTTAAGAGTTTCTTGGGCAGGGGAACCTTCAAAGTTTATTGAGCTTTAATTATTATGTAAAAGGTAATAATGATTATGACAGAATTAAGCCAGCACACCCTGTATATCAATTCACAGTACGACAATGAAGGCAGTCTGAACCAAACGATGGACTCAGAAGTTGATTCATTTAGTGATATCACGTATCGGACTTTAATTTCAGAGGTTAAAAATGACGAAATCGACAATAATGAAATACTAGAAGAAGAGTATGGTATTTCACTTGATGAGTTAGATAATCAACTCTCATCAGAGCATTTTGATCAGTACATGACTGATATAAGTTTTTATATTGATAATTACTCTGGAGGGTGTGCACTCGCGTTTGAGTTAATTGGCAGTCTGAAAAAATTCACAACTGACCAGGATGGAAATGGTTGTCACCATGGCGTTGAGTTATTACAAACTAGGGCGAACGGTCCCCGGAAGTACGTTTTTATAACTAATCAAGAGGCTGAAAAATGGCTAATTGAACAATTTAACGCTGAAGGGCATTCAGTAAAGATAGTTCGAGTTGATTAAAGTAAAATGCGGGGTGCTTGAATATGCACAAGTCGCTATTCACTAATCTCATCACTACTGTGCACTAATTTAACCACTTACTTCTTTACTTCTTAGCCCATAAACATAGTGGTGGTGATACTTTCCAATAAACAGGTATTTAAAAGGAACTTTAGTGTACAAAATCAATGGCAAGATCACCTATTCACCAACAGACTTAATGGTTTTTATGAGTTCGCCATTGTCATCTTGGATGGCACGATTATCTGTTGATTACCCTGAAAGGTTAAAAGGTATTGAAAAAGATCACGACGAAATGATGGGTTTGCTCGCAAATAAAGGCAATGAGCATGAACTATTATTTTTAGATCAGATGAAGCAGAAATTTGGCCCTGATAACGTGGCTTTGATTAACCCAGACCGAAAAACAGCAGAACAAGACACAAAAGAGGCGATGGAAAAAGGCTATCAAGTCATTTTTCAAGCGTACCTTAAGCGGGATGCGTTCGCAGGTTTTGCAGACTTTCTTGTCCGTTGTGAAGGTGATTCGGATTTTGGTCATTATTATTATGAGGCGTGGGATACCAAGCTATCTAAAACAACAAAACCCTACTTTGTTATGCAGTTGTGTTGCTACAGTTGGATGCTAGAAAAGGCACAAGGTAAGCTGCCAAAAGAAGCAGTTGTCGTTTTAGGGGATAAAAAAGAAGACCGTTTAAGGCTGCCAGCGTATTCAAGCTATTTTAATAACCTCAAAGCGCAATTTTTAGTCACTCAAAACAACTTTATTGGCGAACAAAGTACGATGCCAGATCCTTCGCTTGAAAGCGATCATGGAGCCTGGGGCAGTTATGCCAAAGCATTGATGGAAAAATCAGATAGTCTAGCGCTTGTTGCGGATATGCGTAAAGCACAACTAAAACGGTTGCATGAAGAAGGTATTGAAACCTTGACCATGCTCGCTCAAACGGATGTACGTTCTATCAAAGGGATAGCAGCTGAAACGTTCGAGAAAATCAAGGCGCAAGCGGATATCCAGCTGCGCTCCAGAGGACACGATAAGCCTTTGTTTCATGTTATTACACAAGATAACGGTAAAGGACTATCAGCATTACCTCCCTCATCAATTAAAGACGCTTTCTTTGATATAGAAGGGCACCCATTAATTGATGGTGGGCTGGAATACTTATGGGGTGCCAGCTATCACGACACACAAGCAGCACAAGGCAAAGAGTACGCGTTTAAAGATTGGTGGGGCAACAATCAAGAGCAAGAAAAAAGAGCTTTCGAAGACTTTATAGATTGGGCCTATGACCGCTGGCAACAAGACCCTGAAATGCATGTGTATCACTATGCAAGTTATGAAATTACCGCCATTAGAAAACTATCAACACGTAATCAAACTCGATTAGAAGAAGTGGCTGAATTATTAAAGGCATCGGTCTTTATTGATTTATATAAGGTGGTTAAAAACGGCTTATT
>Ga0115548_1000478_pt1 | contig 23218 bp, 23 predicted proteins | sample COGITO_mtgs_1004_4_FD_87187 | JGI IMG/M metagenome (GOLD analysis project Ga0115548, IMG submission 87187) | Pelagic marine microbial communities from North Sea - COGITO_mtgs_100423 | ecosystem: Environmental > Aquatic > Marine > Epipelagic | place: Germany:Helgoland, sampling site Kabeltonne...
ACGGATGCACTAATACCGGTTGAGGTGAAAAGCGGAAAGCGCACCCGATCAAAATCACTACGTGTTTATGTCGACCGCTATGCGCCACAGAAAACCATTAAGTTAGTGGGGTCTACGGGATTTTTGGATGATCCAAAGGCCTTTGTTCTGCCGCTGTACTTTGCATCAAAAGTAACACAGCTGGCCTAGGCTGCGATGCTTGTATGTGATAAAGGCTATTATCGCTATCCAAAACTCCTGCTGAGATTTAAGATTTATATTCGACGCTGAAGGTCGTAATCAGCACGCGGCCGTTTTTATGCCAACAAATGATCTGAATTAGATCAATATAATAGTCACATGAATTGATTATTGGAAGAGGGTGATATCGTGATAGATTTTGAAAAAATAGAAAATAACAAAGAAAAATATAAAAAACAATTTTCCGAAGGCAATCCTTTTGAGTGCGTAGAAATCGATAACTTCCTGACGCGTGAGGCACTTGTTGAGATTGATGTAGGCAAGCTAACGACTACCAGGTCAACTAATCAGCTCAGCTCAGATTTTATTTTTGCGAAGAATAAGATTGAGAATCCTAGATTAGAGGATATTAGCCCTCAGCTCCAGATACTCAAGGAAGAGCTGCAAAGTGATAGATTTCAGTCGGTATTGAGAACAATTGTAAATAAGGATGTATTTATCGATCCCTCTTTTACTGGGGGAGGTCTTCATCAAGGAGCAAAAGGCTCATACTTAGATATGCATGCTGATTTCACGCATCATCCGGTCGAAAAAAAATGGGTACGTGAGTTGAATTTGCTGTTGTACTTGAACCAAGAATGGAAGCCAGAGTATGGCGGGTGTCTTGACTTAAAAAATAGCCATACTGGAGAAAAAAGAAGTATAGAACCGATTGAAAACAGAATGGTCATCATGCTCACCAAACCTCACACGATACACGGTTACAGGCCGATTCAGTTTCCTGATAATAAAATGAGGACAAGTATTGCGGCCTATGCATATGTTTTAAACGATTGCACTACTAATATAGAGTACGCGAGCACTAGCTGGTATCCGGACAGCAGATTCCGTAATTTAGTGAGCAAATTCACAAATGTTTTAGTACCAATTAAGCAGAGAATTTTTGGTAGTAAAACTGCAAAAAGGGCTATTCGAAAAGATGATTTTTAATTGTCAACCTAAATAAAATTTATTTAATTATAAGGTTTTATCTAACAAGATACTTTAGAAACGACTCTTTATTAGTATAAAATGTTTTCTCAAAGAGTATGGAAAGCGGTAAGTGCTCCTATCGACTATTAGACTTAAAAAGCATGGATTTCTGGTGTTTTCCGAGTCTTTCAAAAGGATCTCCATTCAATACCCTATTAAAATTCATAATTGGTTATGCTATGTCAAACTTGAAAATATTAGTAACTGGGGGGGCGGGTTTTATTGGCTCTGCTTTGATACGCTACATTATAAACAACACTAATAGCAGTGTTGTCAACTTAGACAAACTGACGTATGCCGGCAATTTGGAGTCTCTAAATGGCGTTGCTAAAAACGAAAGGTACTCTTTTGAGCAGGTTGATATAGGTGATGGCGTTGAGCTGAGGCGGGTATTTGGCCAATATAAACCTGATGCTGTTATGCACTTGGCAGCAGAAAGTCATGTTGACAGATCAATTGATAGCCCCGGAGAGTTCATTCAGACCAATATAGTAGGTACGTACAATATGCTGGAGGAGGCAAGAGCTTATTGGATAGGCTTGGGTCAGGCTAGTCAATTAGCCTTTAGGTTCCACCACATATCTACTGATGAAGTTTATGGTGACCTAAAGGGTGACTGCGACCTCTTTACAGAAGATACACCTTACTCGCCGAGTTCGCCTTATTCCGCATCCAAGGCCGCCTCGGACCATTTAGTTCGGGCTTGGCACAGAACTTATCAGCTTCCTGTTGTGCTTACTAACTGCTCAAATAACTATGGCCCTTACCATTTTCCTGAGAAATTAATTCCTTTAGTATTGCTAAATGCTCTTGAGGGAAAACCGCTGCCTATTTACGGGGCTGGCGATCAGGTACGAGATTGGTTGTATGTGGATGACCATGCTCGCGCATTATTTAAAGTTATGACTGAAGGCCGAGTTGGTCATACCTATAATATTGGCGGGCATAACGAAAAAACTAACCTTGAGGTTGTTCAGCTAGTTTGCAAGATTCTGGACGAGTTAGTTCCATTAACCAGTGGTTCATATTGCGCCCAGATTAGCCATGTTGCGGATAGGCCTGGCCATGACCGACGCTATGCGATTGATGCAAGTAAAATAGAGAATGAGCTTAACTGGGTGCCAGCTGAATCATTTGAGTCGGGTATTCGAAAAACGATTTTATGGTATCTTGATAACCAGGAATGGTGTGAAATTATTAAAAAAACTAGGAGTTGAATGTTAAGTGAAAGGAATGGTCCTAGCTGGTGGTTCGGGCTCTGGGCTTTATCCAATAACTCAGGGTGTGTCGAAACACTTACTATCGGTTTACGTTAAGCCCATGATTTATGATCTAATTTCAGTGTTGATGCTCGCCGGAATCCGAGATATTTTAATCATTACAACAGCTCAAGATATAAATTCTTATAAGAGATTGCTAGGTAATGGAGAAAATTTTAGGATTGCTCTGAGTTACGCGGTACAAGACTCTCCTAAACGATTTGGCGTAGTGGAACTTGGTGAAAATATGCATGTTCTGTCACTCGAAGAAAAGCCTGCCAGTCCAAAATCAAATTATTTAGTTATTTGTTTATATTTCTATGACGATGCTGTTATTGATATTGCCAAACAGGTCACACCATCTGCTCGCGGGGAGCTGGAGAATACAAGTGTCAATAATGTTGATCGAGAACGTGGTGACCTTTCCGTGGATATCCTATGCAGAGGCTTTGCATGGTTAGATACAGGAACTCACGAAAGCCTGCTAGAAGCTGGCTCTTTTGTACAAACTCTAGAGCATCGTCAAGGGCTAAAGATAGCTTGTCTGGAAGAAATAGTATTCGACCAAAATTGGGTAAGCTTGGATGAATTAGTAAGATCAGCGAAAGAGCTAAACAAAATCTCATACGGAAAATATCTTATGGCTTTAGTGGGTGCGAATCAATGAGCGTTTATAAATCATACAATTTGAATAAACTCGGTGACCATAGAGGTTCTTTAGTTGCTTTGGATAAAGCGTCAGGATTGCCGTTTGAGGTTAAGAGAGCCTACTATGTTTTTAATACAAAATCAGGAGTCGCACGAGGCTTTCATGCGCATAAGAAGTTGCATCAAATGGCTGTTTGTATTTCAGGAAGCTGTCAGATGATTTTAGATGATGGTTTTGAGAGAGAGGTTGTCGAGATGAATTCAAATCTTGTTGGGGTTGATCTTCCTCCAATGCTTTGGCATGAAATGCATGACTTCAGCAGTGATTGTATTCTTTTGGTAGTGGCTAGTGATTGCTACGATGAGGATGACTATCTTCGCGATTATGGGCAATTCAAGCTGGCTAAGATAAACGGATACATCTAAATAACGAAATCTATTTTGCAATACTTTGAACTGACCTCTTTTGGCTGTACTATTTTCGATCTTCGCAAAAAAGAAATGTAAATAGATTTATTCAATTTAACGGAGCACTTCATTTATGAGTATTTGGTTTGTGAGGGATCTAATTGAAAATTTATAATGAACCATTCAGATGATAAGAGAATTTTTTACGCAAGTAGTCATTATATAAGGCTCGTGGAAGCCTAAGATGCTGAGTTTATATACGGACTTAGAACTGATAGGACTTATAATGCGTTCTTAACTAAGGTAGATACTGATCTAGAGCAACAAAAATGGTGGATAGAGGCATGTAAGCTAGATAAACAAGCCGGAAAACAACATTATTTTATAATTTTGGATAATAGTAATCAACGGATTGGATAGATAAGGCTATGATTTTGACAAAGACATTTTTTTTGGATGATGGTGTTTTAGGAGAATCCGTTGTTCTTGATACCCGGACAAAAGGTTTGCTAGTTGAAAACCTGGTATGAAGGGAGATGAGTCAGTTGAGTTCTGATTGTGTGTTACTTGTAATCGCGAGCGAGTATTATGACGCATCTTATTATGTAAGAGATTATAAAGTTTTTACAAAAATGGCAGATAAATGATAATGAAATATTTAATTATATCGAAGATTAATGAAGTATTAGAGCAAACCGATAGAAGTGAACAGTATGAAGATATCGAGGATAGCGCCATTTTACTCCAGATAGGGCTAGATTCTCTAGGGTTCGCTATACTGATTGCTCTACTTGAAGAGGAGTTAGATTCGGACCCATTCCAATTAATGGATGAGCCTGTATATCCAACTACATTTGGCGAATTTTTATCTATTTATGAGAAGTATAGTGTCTAATCCATTGGTTGATATATTTTCTCAGGTTCCCAGTGAAAGAGTTTATATCCAAAACGAAATTGAATCTCTTACTTATGGTGATATTAAGTGTTCAATAACTCAATTTTCTGAAGATTATGCTTACTTGGCTGGAAAAAATTGTGCATTAGTTGCTCACTCTAGATTTGAAATTGCAAAATTTCTGCCTTTAATCGCTTCTGTCGCAAATAAGGTTTTTCTCCAACCTAAGTGCCTTAAAGAAGAGGTCCAGAACGAATTTTACGGAAAATCTAATATTGAATATGTAATTAATGTTACTAGATCAAGTATATATACTACAAAAGTTTCTGATATTAGTCATTTACAAGAGGTAGAGCAGGAATGGTTGTTATCTACGTCAGGTACCACTGGGACACCTAAATTAGTAAGTTATAATATAACTTCGTTAATGAAAACGAGTAAAAAAGACGTCACTAAAGGATCTCATTTTAGATGGGGTCTATGTTATGACCTTAATCGCTTTGCTGGATTACAAGTTTATTTACAGGCTATAGCCTCAGGTTCACCATTAACTATTACGGAATCATCCGACGAATTACCTGACAGTGTCAAATTATTTGTAGATAATAATGTAACCTGCATATCAGCTACTCCGTCGTTTTGGCGAAAAGTGTTGATGACGAAAGGTTCAGAGCGATTAGAGTTGAAAAGAATTACTTTAGGTGGAGAAATTTCGGACCAAACGGTATTAAGTTCGTTAAAAAAACATTATGAAAGATCCCACATTGTTCATATTTATGCCTCAACTGAAGCCGGGGTTGGTTTTTCTGTCAAAGATGGGCTTGAAGGGTTCCCTGCCGACTTTGTTGGACCTTCAAAGCTTAGTTCAGTTGAGCTAAAGATAGCGGATAGTATTTTGTGGATCAAGAGCGACCGAGCGGCGAGTGCTATTCTTAATGGAAGTATAACAATTGATGATGATGGTTTTGTTAATACTGGTGATATCGTAGAAATTAAGCATGGTCGCATATTATTTATTGGCCGAGATAGTGGCGCAATAAATGTTGGTGGTAATAAAGTTATCCCAGAAGAAATTGAGGCAGTACTTAACAGTCATCCAAGGGTTATTCAATCACAAGTGTTTGGTAAGAAAAACGCAGTTTTAGGGATGTTGGTAAGTGCTGAAGTAATTAATGAAAAAGCCGTCGAATTAGATGACCAAAAAGCCCTTAAAAAAGAATTGATTACATTTTGTAAGGATAAATTAGATTCATTCAAGATTCCTGCAATGATTAAGTTTGTCGAGGAGATTGCTGTTAATGAATCCGGAAAAATTGAGAGGAAAAGATGAGTAAAATGGTTGTTGTATCAGGCGCTACAAAAGGGCTGGGTCAGGCTATAAGTAAACAGTTGGTGGAAAACGGATATACTATTGTTGGTGTAAGTCGTAGCAATTCAAAAGAGTTTAGTGAGCTTATGTCCAATCATTCAGGCTTTGTCTTTTTTCATGCTTTTGATTTTTTTAATACTGATAAAATTTCGGCATTGGTTAAAGAAATTGTAAAGATCCATGGAAGGCCATATGCATTAATTAATAATGCTGCACTGGGGCATGATGGAGTATTAGCGACGATGCATGAAAAAGATATTCATGACCTCATTAAAGTTAATATTGAGGCACCTATTTTGCTCGCGAAATATGTATCTCGATCTATGTTGTTGAATAAGGTTGGTCGTATCGTAAATGTTGGTTCAATTATTGGCTCGACAGGCTTCAATGGTCTCAGTGTTTACGGGGCAACTAAGTCAGCACTTGGTGGTTTTACTAAATCTTTAGCAAGAGAGCTTGGTAAAGCAAATATTACAGTGAATACCTTAGCCCCAGGTTATATGGAAACCAACATGACGAAAGGTCTGCAAGGTGAAAAACTACAATCGATTACTCGCCGGAGTCCATTAGGGCGTCTCGCTGGTGTCGATGACGCAGCCCAAGCTGCATTGTTTTTTCTATCTGACGGAGCCGGCTCAATCACTGGTTCAACAATAACGGTTGATGCAGGTAGTACGGCATAGATATGATACATCCCTCGGCACTTATATCCCCCAAAGCAAAAATTCACGATAAAGTTACGATTGGTGCTTTTTGCATTGTGCATGAAAATGTCGAAATATTAGCTGGTACATCAATTGGCTCTTATTCCGAAATTGGTATTAAGACTCGGCTAGCAAAGAGTCAAATTTTACGTATTGGCCAAAATTCTGTTATTCGAAGCCATGCAACAATTTATATCGGGTCTAAGATAGGAAGCAACTTGCAAACGGGACATTATGTTTCGATTCGTGAAAACAGTGATATAGGACATCATTGTCAAATTGGTTCTCGAGGGGATATACAAGGCGATTGCTCAATTGGTAATTATACTAAGCTTCATGCTGATGTTCATATAGGGAAAAAATCAGAAGTAGGGAGTTATGTTTGGATGTTTCCTGAGGTTCTATTGACCAATGATCGCACCCCACCCAGTTATGCTCTTGATGGTCCAACAATCAAAGACTTTGTTGTTTTAGCTGCCAAGGTCCTAGTTTTTCCCGGAGTTATTATTGAGAAAGGAGCAGTTATAAGTGCTAGCTCCGTAGTCAAACAGGATGTTCCTGCTGGTAAATTGATGTTAGGAAATCCTGCTAAAGTACTATGTGATGCTTCAATTATCAGGATGCATGATAATCCTATAGAAAAAGCTTATCCCTGGCGAAAAAGATTCCACAGAGGCTACTCTGAAAAAGATATTGCAACTTGGTTAAATGAATAGAGAAAAGGAAATGATCCGTAACTTCTGCAGAGTAAAATTAGATACTTATAAAGTGGCTGCTCAATTCAAGTTTGCAGTTAAAGCTAGTTTTGCTGATAGATTAAAAAAGTTAAGGCTTAAGTGAAGCTATACCAGTCGGCACTTATTAATAAGGTATTACAACGTGGTTAAATTTTTAGACCTAAAAAAAATTAATTCTCAATACCAGAAAGAATTAAAAGGCGCATGTGCGCGGGTGATTGATTCTGGTTGGTATGTCTTAGGTAATGAAGTTTCAGAATTCGAACGAGAATTCGCTACTTATTGTGAAACTAAATGTTGTTTAGGCGTCGCTAATGGCTTGGATGCGTTAGTCCTAATATTACGTGCCTACATAGAGATGGGTATAATGCAGGAGGGAGACGAGGTCATTGTTCCTGCTAACACCTATATTGCTTCTATTTTGGCCATTTCAGAAAATGGACTAATACCAGTATTAGTGGAACCAGACGTTAATACCTTTAACCTAGATCCTATTTTAATTGAGTCGGCGATTACTCAGAATACTAGGGCTATTTTAACCGTACATCTTTATGGCCAGGTGACCGGGATGGACGAAATCAATAGTATAGCTAGAAAGCATAATATTAAAGTCATCGAGGACTGCGCTCAGGCACATGGAGCTATATATAACGGCAAGAAAGTGGGCTCATTGGGTGATGCGGCAGGTTTTAGTTTTTATCCGGGCAAAAATCTAGGCGCTCTAGGTGACGCCGGTGCAGTGACGACCAATGATAGGGAGCTCGCCAGTACTATTGCAGCACTTCGAAACTACGGTTCTCATGAAAAATATAAGAATCAATATAGAGGTATCAATAGTCGTCTTGATGAAATACAAGCTGCCATACTGCGCGTCAAATTGGGTTATTTAGATAAAGAAACAGAGGGTCGCAAAGCTATTGCAAAAATTTACGGCCAAGAAATCGTTAATCCGTTAATTGAACTACCTGTTGTTGAGAATGCTAATGCTCATGTCTGGCATCTGTTTGTTATTAAGACGTTACACCGTGAAGCCTTAATTAAACATTTTGGGGACCACGACGTACAGACAATCATCCATTACCCAATCCCACCGCATAAACAGCAAGCCTATTCTGAGTGGCAGGATCACAGTTACCCATTGACAGAAATGTTGCATAACACAGTCTTAAGTTTGCCGATCAGTCCGGTGATGACCGAGACACAAATTGTAAATGTAATTCAAGCATGTAATTCATTCATTGCTTAAATTAAAAAGGCTGCTAGGCGGTGACTTGCCGTCAATATCACTACATTCTGGTTTAAAAGTAGCTAGTGGAGTGGCGACAGGCAACGTTATAGCCGTTTTGTTTGGCCTTACCGGGATTGTACGCTGTGGCCAACTACAAAATAGAGTAAATTCGCCATGGATTTTATGTAATGCTACATCCAGACTGGACTAGTAGGAGGCGTGGCTGGAACTATGGATAGCCCCAGAAAATAGAAAGACTGTAAGTTCGAGTGAAGTGTCAATTTTTTTTACATTTTACCAAACTTGGCTTTAGTTGCGCTTTTCAATAAAGATGTTATTGAATCGTCTATTAATTTGGAGAATAGTCCGCTTTTATAGCGCTTTTAATGGTATCAATCCCGTTTTTAGGCGCTCGACTTAAAGCGAGTGCTATTCACAACGAAATGAGGCGTATTTTGAATTATAGCTGTATTAACACCACGAAATTAAGTAAAACATGTTATATCAATTATAGTGACCGTTCATGAATCTCGTTAAAACCAGCTTGCTTAATAGTATCGCTGTCGCAATCAGATTGGTTACTTTATTTGGCCTAAATAAAATATTAGCCATCTATGTCGGCCCGGTGGGATATGCCGCGGTCGGGCAATTTCAAAATGTAATCCAGCTAATCGCGTCACTATCAAGTGGTATTCTCTACACAGGTGTAACAAAGTACACTGCTGAATATATAGGCGACGAAAAAAAGCAACATGCTGTTTGGAAAACCGCCGCAGTTTCGACTCTATTAGGGGTATTCATAAGCTCTATTTTTGTGCTGGTACTGCGAGTAGAGTTGGCAGGCTGGCTTTTAAAAAATGAAGATTATAGTGATGTTTTTGCTTGGTTTTCAGGTGGGCTGCTCTTTTGCTCATTAAATGGGTTACTGCTAGCAATCATTAATGGAAAAAAAGATATCAGGCTATTTGTGTTGGCAAATATATGTAGTAGTTTGCTATCACTTATTTTTACTTCAGCTTTAACAATTATTTACGGTTTGCATGGCGCATTGATTGCCTTAGCTATATATCAGTCATTAGCATTCTTCGTTACTTTATGGTTAGTCATGAAGCGAGACTGGTTTAGTCTTTCATATTGCATAGGTTTTGCTGAAGTCGAAATATTAAACGGTCTATCACGGTTCGCATTAATGGCAATCACTAGTGCAGTCTGTGTTCCCGTAACCCTTATAGTGATTAGAAGCAATGTTGTTGAGGCTCTAGGCATCGACTCTGCGGGTTATTGGGAGGCAATGTCCAGATTAAGCTCGGGTTATTTAATGTTGATAACAACGACATTAAGTGTATATTTCCTGCCCAGATTTTCAGAGTTAACTGAAATTTCCGAGCTTAAAAAAGAGTTACTTAAAGGATATATACTAATATTACCAGTCGCACTTATTTTCAGTTTTTTGATCTTTTATTTGAGAGAATCAATTATAAGCATACTGTTTTCTAGTTCATTTATGAAAATGGAGGTCATGTTTTCATGGCAAGTATTCGGTGATTTTTTTAAAATTGGTAGTTGGCTAATTGCATATTTGATAATGAGTAAGTCGTTTGTGAAATTATATATTATTTCAGAAATTGCATTTTCATTCCTATTGGTTTTAGCAAGCAACTTGTTTATGGATGTTTATGGATTAGCTGGGTTATCAATGGCATATGCATTTAATTATCTGTTATATTGGATATTTATTACTTTGGCTTTTGTTGTTTATATGCGCAATAAAAATACTTTACCTTAACGATCAGGTTAGGAGCAAGAGTTGGCACGATATATATTCATAGGTGACTTTAGCGGTCTTTCGTCTAACCTATTTAGGGGGCTATCCCAGTTACAGTACAATACGGAAATGTATAGTAATGGAGATAGCTGGAAGAAAATCAGCAAAGGCATCCCTTTGTATAATGTTGGGGATAACAAAGTCTATAATGCTTATCAGCAGGTAAAAGGTGCCATTCAATTGTCGAAAAAAATAAGCTCTGGTGATACACTGGTTTTATCAAGTGAGTTTATATTTAATCGATTTCTGAATTCGAAATTACTGAATGTGTTAATAAATAGAGCAAAAAGCACGATAATGATTCATGCTGGATGTAGTTCGGAATTCCATAAAGTAATGAGTGAAACGGTTCTATGTAAGCAGTGTAAGATCTTTGATATTAAAAGTAATATGTGCATTTTTGATGAACAAAAATGGGCAGGTATAAAAGGAACTTTAGATAAAATCGATAGGATCGTGCCATTTACTGCCGTTTATGAAGAAAGTGCTAAATTATATGATTCGAGCTACGTAACTGAAAGCCTTAACTTCCCGGTTGTTTTTGACAGGTCTAATGTCAAAGACAGTTCGTCATTCGTTACAGGATATTTTCACGGCATAAATCGATTAGGATTTAAGGGTACCCAGTATCTAATGGATCTGACTAGTAAATCTTCAATATTAAATGAACTTATAACCATGGATGGAAAGTTACCACTTTCTAAATATATAGAAGTACTTAAATCATATTCTTGTTTGATCGATCAGCTATTTGGCAATGGCTATGGTATGAATGGGGCTCTAGCATTGTCATATGGAATCCCAGTTATTTATGGTTATCACGATGCCGTAAAGTCGAGTTATTTTTCTGGTGAATTTGCTATTCCAGTTGAGATCTTAAACGAAGATATCGCCGACCAGTTAAGGCTTGAAAAATTACTGACTAAATATATGAGCCGCGAGTATAAGCCAGCAGACGTTTTCGATTTTGGGTTTAATCGTCATGATCATTTGAAAGTCGCGACTCGATTTATTGAGATTATAAATGAGTAGGCATTGGATTCTGTATATAGGAATTTTTTGTGAAGTTTTCGTTCATTTTTCAAAAAGAGCAACGTTCTTTTTTTATGATTATCAGACAGGCTCTTATTATTTATTCCTTTTGTTTGGAGATTTGGTCTTTTTAGTATTATTTTTCGTCATGATGTATCGGATTCAGCTCAAAGTTACTCGAGCTACCGCGTTGTTTTTTTTGATTTCCGCTTTATTAATAATATATTCAGTATTCCAGAATGGTCTATTAACAACAATTATTTCATTAAGAAATAGCTATTTATGGTTTGGCGCAACAATTTTAGTTCTTTTAGGTTCCAGGGTAGATGGTTCAGAAAAGATAGATATGCATATGTTTTTATTTATACCCGCGGGTTTAGTTCTTGCATATGGTTTGATTCAAAATTACTTAGATTATCAATTCGAGATCGCTTGGTTTGCTAATTCAGAGACTTCTCTGGTGATCGAGGGTGTGAGAAATTTTGGGTCTGCAAATAAGATTTTTTCATTCTTCTCTGGACCTGCTGATTTCGCATATTTTGGATTGTTTGTTGCAATTATTGGTTGGAAGGGTGGTAATAAAATTCTTGTAATTATTGGATTTTTGATCTTATTTTATAGCGGGACACGTTCTGTCATATATGCAGTTCCAATTTGGATTTTATTGACTGTTGTTTTTAAAAGATACGCAATAACGGCGTTTTGGATGGGTGTTTTTTCGGCTATGTTGTTGATGGCTACCAATTCAGCCTTACTAATTACTTACTTTTACAATTTGACTAATTCTAGGTTTTCTTTTGCAACATTGGCGCCTAGGATAGAGATTTGGTCTTCATTTAACTTCGAAAATTTATTGATTGGCGGTGGACTTGCCTATAATATAGCGCGCGCAGGGAGCGGCTTTTCAGTTGGAGCTTTAGACTCTGAAGTTCTGTATTTCATCAGTGAACTTGGTCTCGCTATTTATTTGTGTGTGATGATAATTTTTTCAAGATTTTTATTTTTCGGTCAATCGATTAATCCAAACTCGGCTGTTGTATCTTTTGTCGCTATAATTTTGGTATCTACCTTGGCGCAACTTCCATTTCATATGAGATTGGTTAATTTTTTAGTGATTTACTTGGTGTATATTTCTAGTCATGATAAGAAGATTTATTTATAGTTTTAGCAATGGAGAGTACCTTCATTTAGGTGGAATAATTAGAGCGTTCGTTATGTGTCTTCGGGGTTCTCCTATGTCGATTAGAACCAGGGGAATCATTCTGCTTGGTAGTCATTCTTCTATTTTAAATCCATCGAATCTTGAGCATTCTGGTTTTCTAAAAATTGAGAATAACTGCATTATACAATGTCATTCGAACCGGCCTATAAAGCTCGGAAGGGAAGTTTCATTTGGGGCATTTTCGCAGCTCAGGCCAAGCTCCTTATATGGAGGAAAGCTCGGGTCTGGTTGTACTATTGGTTCAGGAACAACATTTGGGCCATACACTTATATTGGTTGTGCTGGCGACATATCCATAGGGTCCGATTCCATGTTTGGTCCACGAGTTACTATTATTGCTGAAGAGCATAATATACCCAATGCTCCCTTGCCAATAAAAAATAGTGGTGTTTCAAACGCCGGCATTAAGATTGGTTCTGATTGTTGGGTCGGAGCAAATGTATGCATATTAGATGGGTCCAATGTCGGAGACGGCTGTGTTATTGCTGCAGGTGCAGTAGTTAAAGGGGATTTCCCTTCTTTTTGTATTATAGGTGGAGTTCCTGCTAAAATTTTGAGGTATAGAAATGAAAGTGTTAATGATTGACTCTGTTTCCGATTTGTATGGATCATCACGAATATGTGAGTTGTTGATTAAGTTTTTTGTTAGTAGTGGTCATGAGGTTTCCACCTTGGTTGGGCGAGAGCTTAGGGATATTAAACTTCGATATGCTACTTGTACTGATCTTCCGGTGTTAGTCTTCAGTAGGTTTAAGAGAAACCCCATCAAACATATATTCGATATTATTTTATCGATGAAAATTTTCTTTTTTTATTTAAAGCCCAAATTTGGTGATTTCGATTTGGTTTATTGTAATACGGTGGGAACATTGCCTTGCGCCTTGATAGCAAAGTTTTTCGGTTTCAAAGTTGTTTTGCACTTGCATGAAACTGCTTCGAATCGAAGTGTGGCTTTTGTATTAAGGCACTTAATGAATTATCTTGATTTCATTATCTGTGTTTCTAATGTTGTGAAAGAGTCTTGGTCGTTGAGTGGAGATAAGATTTTTGTAGTGCATAATGGTATTGATAAAGTTAGCGTTTGTGAATTTAAATCGAAAGATTATGATATTTGTTTCGTGGGTCGTCTTATCGATAAAAAGGGTATACGTTTTTTCCTACGGTCTCTTGAGGCGATCTCATTAACTAATCAGCGCTCCTTGAAAGTCCTAATTGCGGGTGGGTTTGTCCGTGATAGTTCAGCATCCGTAAAAATTCCTACTAGTTTAAATGGCCGGATTTTTGTTGATTATCTTGGAGAGGTTGAGGATACGAGCAATGTCTTTTCCCGGTCAAAGGTTGCTTGTGTGCCTTCATTGTTTAAAGACCCTTTCCCAACCACTGTTCTTGAAGGTCTTAGGGCTGGATGTACTGTTGTTGCTACTAACAACGGCGGTGCTGCGGAAGCTTTGAAGGGTTTGTCCACCAGTTATTTGGTACCTACTAATGATGTGGATGAGTTGGCGGATGCTCTAATCAGAGCTACGAGTGAATTTACCGAGCTCATATTTAGAGAAAATATAAAGTTTTTTAATGACAACCTCTCGCTACGTAAATTCCAGTCTGAATTTACAGGGCTACCATTTTTATGATTAATGCGGCAAGGTTCTGATGTCTTTTTCATCGGCTCTTATAATAGTCAAAGTCATTCCCTAAATTACTTGCGCTTGTTACATTTTTATAGTGTTCATCGGTCTTAATAATTGCCCCTTTATTGCAATGAGCGATGTCTGTTTAGTGCCCGTTTGCTATTAGGTTCTGTGTGGTTCGACCTGGAAGGTTTAGGTTGATTTAAGCTTAATTTATTGCGATTCTTTTTTCTTCCGGGACCCGTTTCAACTCTGATCGAATAACTCCCAAAGATTTTTTTATGGTCATTGCATCTACCATTAAATTTCTATTTTAAATTCTGTAATAATTCTGATTGATATTGCTTCAGATGATTTAAGCACTAACAAAGAATTGCTTTCTCCGTAACTAAGGTCCCCACATGTCAAATAATGTTAGTATAATCGGTACTGTTGGCGTTCCTGCCGCTTATGGCGGTTTTGAAACGCTGGTTGAAAACTTACTGGATTATGCCGCTTCCGAGGCGCTACCGCTTCAGCTCACAGTTTATTGTTCAGGTAACGCAGGTATTTCGACTTACAAAGGTGCTTCTCTTAGATATGTTAACGTTGGTGCCAATGGCATTTCTAGTATTGTGTATGATGTGATTTCTATTTTTTCTTCCATTTGGAAAAATGATTCCATAATCATTCTACTTGGTGTTTCTGGTGCGATCGTCTTACCATTGGTTCGGCTTATTTCAAAGGTTCGCATTATTACTAATGTTGACGGTGTTGAATGGAAGAGGGCTAAATGGGGTCGCCTGGCGAAGTTATTTCTAAGGGTGTCTGAATTTTTAGCAGTTAAATTTTCTCACCAAGTCATTGCTGACAATAGGGGAATTGCTGAGCACGTGCTAGCAGAGTATTCAGTGAAATGTGCGGTTATAGGTTACGGCGGTGACCATGCCATTAATGTGGATCCCAAAGAAATCCCAGTTGAGTTACCTAATAATTTTTCTTTGTCATTATGTAGGATCGAACCTGAAAACAATGTTGAAATGATTCTTACCGCCTTTGCTGCCATGGAAAACTTCAACTTGGTTTTTATTGGAAACTGGAAGGCTTCGTCCTTTGGTGTTTCGATGTTTGAAAAATTTTCTATGGTTCCTAATATTCACTTGTTGGACCCAATTTATGATTTGGGTGTGTTACGTAGTATTAGGTCCAAGGCAGCTTTCTATGTTCATGGCCATTCTGCTGGAGGTACTAACCCTTCTCTAGTTGAAATGATGCATTTCGGAATTCCCGTTTTTGCTTTTGACTGTATATTTAATCGTTATACTACTGATGATAAAGCTCAGTTTTTTTCCGATGCAGATTCATTACGATCAAATCTGATTGAATTAGATGATGATCAGTTATTATTAGTTGGTTCTTCTCTGAAGAATGTTGCAATAAAAAAATATACTTGGAAAGTGATTGGTAAACAGTACTTTGATTTATTGTGCTATTAGAATTATCTAATGCTTACTTTTTAGTGGTGGTTGCGCACCTATTTATGTTTTATTAATTATGCAGTTTTTTGTATTTATTTAAATTTATCGCCTAAATGGTTGGGGGTGTTTTTGAAAAATATTCTCGTCACTGGTGGAGCTGGTTTTATTGGTTCTCACACAGTACTTTGTCTTTTAAATGGTGGTTTCAATGTCTCGGTTGTTGATAATCTATGTAACAGCAGTTTTGAATCTATAACTAGGGTTGAGTCTATCTCTAAGAAGACTGTTGTCCGGCACTGTATTGACATAACCGATGACGTTGCCCTTGCTAATTTATTTCAGTCTGGGTCTTTTGATGTGGTTGTTCATTTTGCAGGCTTGAAGGCAGTTGGTGAAAGTGTCTCCAAGCCCGTTGAATATTATAATAGTAATGTTTATGGCACTTTGTGCCTGCTACGCCAAATGATTGATTTCGACGTTAAAAAGTTAGTTTTTAGCTCTTCGGCTACTGTTTATGGCGAAGATGCTCCTACGCCCTATGTTGAAACATTGCCACGTGGTGTTACCGTAAACCCCTATGCTTCTAGCAAGGCCATGTCGGAGCGTTTGTTTGAAGATTTTTGTATCGCTCAGCCTGATATGAGTGTGAGTCTTTTACGTTATTTCAACCCAATCGGTGCGCACTCAAGTGGTTTAATCGGTGAAAATCCGTTGGGAGTACCAAATAATTTAATGCCTTTTATGGCACAAGTTGCTGCAGGCACTCGCGAACGCCTATCGGTATTCGGTGGTGACTATCCAACACCTGATGGCACCTGCCGCCGTGACTATTTACACGTAATGGACCTTGCAGATGGACATGTCAAGGCCCTGGCTAGTTTGGAAACTCCTGGCTGTAAAGTGTTTAACTTCGGTACTGGTAATCCGCATTCTGTTTTAGAAATGATCCACGCTTTTGAGTCTGTAACAGGGTGCGTTATACCCTACGATATTGTGGGAAGGCGCAATGGGGATTTAGCTGAATTTTGGGCAGATCCCACTAAGGCAAAGAATGAACTCGATTGGGTTGCCACCCGTTCTGTTGAGGAAATGATTATTGACACTTGGAACTGGCAGATTTTGAATCCTAAAGGCTATGAGATATAACAGCACATGTTAGGGGTACTCTCATATGCTAGTGTATATTTTCTGACTATTAATATATATTCCCAATATTTCAGCCCTGTTCGGGTTGTCACTAATTGAGCTATCTTTTGTAAGCGCCCTTAAATCAGCACCTGTTTTTCCGTAAGAGTTTCAGACAGACTTTCTCCTGATAATCACACGCAGGAGAAAACCCTGAGTGATGTAACCCATCCCCAACCACTGGACATCTACTGGCAACAGCAAGTTGAAGCCTGGGAGCGCTCGGGTCTTTTGCAAGCTGAGTTTCGCAAGGTAAACGGCCTGTTTTTTCATCGTTTTGTCTACTGGCGCGGAAAGTGTGAAGGCGTCATCAGGGATCCTATGGCAAAGCAAAACCGTGGCGGATTTGCAGCGGTCAACATCCGGCACGATGTTGATCGCGGTTTGACCTTGTCACTACCCAACGGGTTGGTTATGCGGGGTATATGCTCTGAGAATCTATCGGTGGTGCGCCAGTTGCTTGACCAGCTGTGACGACTCGCTACGTCCGTCCCGCAGATCATACGTCCTGGGTCTTACTGTATCGTGATCCCGTGGATTTTAGAAAAGCGAGCACTGGGCTGGCTGCCATTGTTGAGCGGGAACTTGGCCACAACCCCCTCGATTGCGGCCTATACGTGTTCACCAACCGGCGGTGCAGCAAGATCAAGTGCCTGTACTACAAAGCCCTGTTCGAGGAAAAATTCAGCTGGCCTCGGCGCGGCGATGAAGTCGTTTCATTGACAGGGCAGCAGTTCAACTGGCTGCTTGACGGATACGACACTACGTTAATGACAGGGCATAAGAAATTGCATTATGAGTCTGTATTTTAAGGTGTTTTGTAGCCTTGAGTGTTACAATTACGCCATGAAATCGGCGATAAAAAATCACTTAAACAAGACAATTACGATTACTAATGGCTGGATGCCTCGCGCCTGCTTGCTGTTTTAGCCGAGAAAGACGAACTCCTTCAGGCTCACCAGAAACGCCTCAGCGAAAAAAATCACATCATCCTTGATGAACATGGCAAACGCATTGATTTGCTCTAAGAATACTTGCTGCTGGCCACAGTGCAGAGATTCGTTGCCAGAAGCGAGAAGCTGGCGTTTCAGTCTGATTTTTTCGATGAAGTTGAACTCGAAGTTACCCTGAGTGAGCTGGAAGAGCAACTGCCTGAATCGGACCGGGTTCGGCCCAATAAGAAGAAAAGAAAGCGCGGGTTTAGCGACAAGCTGCAACGGTTACAGATCCACCTCTCGCTGACCGATGAAGAAAAGGAGTCTATTTCCGCCCAGGTCAAGGTGCTGGAATACTGGCAGGAGAATGCTGTATTCGACGCGATGGCGAAGACCTCATCGTCGCCGCACAGCGCCCCGCCCACCCCTTGGAAAAATGTTTTGCCAGCCCTGCATTACTGGCTCACATCATTGCCTCCAAATACGCTGATGGACTACCAGTGTATCGCCTGGAGGGGATGCTCAAGCGGTATGGTGGTGATATCAGTCGCTCCAACATGGCGACTGGATTGTCCGGCTCCAGGGCGTATTCTAGCCCTTGATCAACTTGATCCGGGAATTTCAGCTGGAGTGGAATTACCTGCAGGCGGATGGGACGCGCATACAAGTGTTGAAGGAAACTGGCAAAACCGCCCAATCGGATAAATGGATGTGGGTGATGCGCGGCGGCCCACCGGATAACTAGTCAGTGCTGTTTGAATATGACCCTTCACGTGCTGGTGCGGTGGCTGAGCGCCTGCTGGATGGCTTTGGTGGTGTTTTACAGGCTTATGGCTATTCCGGTTACAGCAAGGTGTGCCAGGCCGTGGGCATCACCCGGATTGGATGCTGTATCATGCCCGGCGCAAGTTCGTTGAAGCCAGGCGGGCGGCCCAGACCAAGGGCGGCAAAAATAAGGTTGGGCAACCCACCAAGGTCGATGTGGCATTGAGCAAGATCCGCAGATTGTACGCGATAGAGAAATCGATCAAGGATCTGGAGTACGACAAGAAAAAACAGGCACGGCAGTCACTCAGCTTCCGATTCTCGATGACCTGAGGCCGTGGCTGGAGAAAGATGTCAGCGGGTGCCCAATGACCCACAAAGCGATAAGGTACACGCTTAACCAGTGGGAGTATCTGATTGGCTGTTGCGAGGACGGCCAGTTGAATATCAGTAATGCGCTGGCAGAGAATGCAATCAGGCCCTTTGCCGTGGGTCGCCGCGCCTGGCTGTTCGCGGACACCTCAAACGGTGCCCGGGCCAGTGCGACTTGCTATAGTTTGGTGGAATCGGCAAAGGCGAACAACCTTGAGCCTTATGCCTACTTCCAGCATGTGCTGGCGCACATTGCGGCGGCAGATACGGTGGAGAAGCTGGAAGCATCACTGCCCTGGAACATAGAAGTCGAAGAGTAACGGCGGGGCAAACTGATTAACTTTTCTACGGCCCGAAGATAATATCAATCGGGTCGATTTAAAGGCGCTTACTATCTTTTCGTATAATTTCCCTGTGGAATTCGTTGTGTTTTTTGGTAGTTTATGCACTGGGTGTTGGGTATTCAAAGTTTTAAATACTTGTTAGTCATAGAGTAATTTAGCGCTAATGTTTTATTTTTTACTAAAATGTGTTTTATTTAGAATTCGGCTCGAATCGAGTTTGAGAGTGGTAAGTGGAAATGTATAGTTAATTTTTTCTAATATTTACATTGTGTTTATCTAATTACCCTTTTACTACCGTGGTGCAATTTTAGTCGTAATGATAGGTCATGTGCTTAATTTGTATGGAGATATCGCGTACACAGGTAATCACCTAATCAGATGTTTTGGTTTCGTTAAGACTTTGCAATGCTTATTTACTGATTTTTTCCAACTTGTGTTTATTTTAATAATTCAGAAGTTGATTTGTGTGTCGCACAGTTCAATTTTATAATAATTAGCGGTCGGTAATATGCGTTCTGGGTTATGACAGGGAAGTGTATTAGCGATATAGTTCTAGTTATTATCTACTTTTATGAAAAATTGGTCTTTGCCAATTTTTTATTTTCTCAGCAGTTTGAAATTGTTAATAGTTCAATAAAGGATGAATAGATTGTGAAAATATTGGTTACTGGCGGCGCAGGGTTTATTGGCGCGGCAGTTATTCGGCAATTAGTTCTAAATTTAGAATGCTCGGTTGTTAATTTAGATAAGCTTACTTACGTAGGGAATTTAGAGTCTATTGCTGAAGTTTTTGATAGCCCTCTCTATACTTTCGAGTATGTGGATATTTGTGGTATGTCTTCGATATATCGCGTATTTTCTGAGCATAAGCCTGATAAAGTTATGCATTTGGCCGCTGAGACCCATGTGGATCGTTCTATTGAGGATCCAGCTGAATTTATAAAAACCAACGTTACCGGTACCTTCATCTTGTTGGAGGCCGCGAGACTTTATTTTGCCGGCTTAAATGTCGAGAAAAAGCAAAATTTTCGTTTTCACCATGTGTCTACAGATGAAGTTCATGGGGATTTGGAAGGTACAGAAGATTTATTTACGGAAATAAGTCCTTATTCGCCTTCATCGCCATACTCGGCAAGCAAAGCCGCTTCTGATTATTTAGTAAGGGCTTGGAGTCGTACCTATGGTCTTCCAATTGTTATTACCAATTGCTCCAATAATTATGGTCCATACCATTTCCCCGAAAAACTTATCCCCCATGTAATCCTTAATGCGATTGACGGTAAGCCTTTGCCTATTTATGGCAATGGCCTACAAATACGTGATTGGTTGTATGTTGAAGAGCATGCAACGGGCTTAATTAATGTGGTAACTGAGGGTAAAGTTGGTGAGACCTATAATATCGGTGGTCACAACGAAAAAACGAATCTTGAAGTAGTTGAAACTACATGTATGTTGCTTGAAGAGCTTGCGCCTCATAAACCTTCAGGGTTAATTAACTTTCGAGACTTAATAACTTTTGTTAAAGATCGTCTAGGTCATGACGTTCGTTATGCTATTGATTCTTCAAAAATTCAGCGTGAACTTGGATGGGTCCCGGAGGAAACATTTGAAACTGGATTGCGCAAAACAATTCAGTGGTATTCGGACAATACTTCTTGGTGGGAGAGAGTCGTTTCAGGTGCTTATCGAATGGAAAGAATAGGCTCAGACATATGACTTCTTCATACAAAGGAATTGTATTAGCAGGGGGCTCTGGCAGTCGACTTCACCCAATTACGCTGGGAGTATCGAAACAGCTACTTCCCATATACGATAAGCCTATGATTTACTATCCAATTTCGGTTCTGATGTTGGCTGGGATTAAAGATATCCTTGTTATATCAACCCCTGAAGATATGTCAGGCTACCAGCGTTTATTAGGTGATGGCTCCCATTTAGGTGTTTGCATTGAGTATGCTGTTCAGCCAACCCCTGATGGGCTTGCTCAAGCTTTTATTATTGGCGCAACGTTTATTGGTGATTGTGATGTAGCCCTAGTGCTTGGCGACAATGTTTTTTATGGTCAGCATTTTACCGAGAAGTTAAATGTCGCGACTGCTAGAGATAACGGAGCCACTATTTTCGGGTATCATGTTAAAGATCCTGAACGCTTTGGGGTCGTTGAGTTTGATAGTCAGGGTAATGTTTTAAGCATTGAGGAAAAACCGAGCGTTGCCAAATCTAATTATGCAGTAACTGGGCTTTATTTCTATGATAATGATGTTATTGAGATTGCCAAGGGTATTACGCCCTCGTTGCGAGGTGAGCTTGAAATTACAGATATCAACAACGTCTATCAAGCCAGGGGGGATTTGAAGGTGGAGTTGTTAGGTCGAGGATTTGCTTGGTTAGATACTGGAACACATGATTCTCTTCTTGAGGCAGGCCAATTCGTTCAAACGGTTGAACATCGTCAAGGTTTGAAAGTTGCTTGCCTAGAGGAGATTGCATTTCACAATGGCTGGATTTCACAGGCTGATTTAATATTGCAGGCCGAAAAGCTTAAGAAGACGAGCTACGGCGAGTACCTTTCTAAGTTGGCAGGTGGTTACAAATGAATCTGATTAAAACAAAATTACATGACTGCGTAATTATTGAGCCAAAGGTTTTCGGTGATGAGCGTGGGTTCTTTTTGGAAACATTTCAGGCTGAGCGCTACGCTGATCTAGTGGGGATAACATTACCGTTTGTGCAAGACAATCATTCTCGCTCTTCAAAAGCGGTTTTGCGTGGGTTACACTATCAGAAAATGAAGCCTCAAGGTAAGTTAGTTAGAGTAGTTAGAGGTGAAGTTTATGATGTTGCTGTGGACATCAGGCAAGGGTCACACACCTTTGGTCAATGGGAAGGCGTTATTCTTTCAGAGGAAAATAAAAGACAAATTTGGGTGCCACCTGGGTTTGCTCATGGTTTTTTAGTGCTTTCAGATACTGCTGACTTCGAGTACAAATGCACAGATTATTATGATTCTAGCGATGAAGGTAGTATTTTGTGGAGTGACCCAGATTTAAATATACCTTGGCCAATTGCGAATCCAGTCCTGTCAACTAAAGACGAAAACGCCAAACGATTAGTTGATCTCCGTTTATGAAAATATTGGTTTTTGGCAGTAAAGGGCAGCTTGGGCAGTGTCTCAATGATCAGTTAGGTATTACAGCACATGATGTTGTTTATACCTCGCGTGGGCAAATTGATATTGCGGAGTTTGAAGTAACCAAGGCTCAGATATTGGAAATCTCACCGGATATTGTAATCAATGCAACGGCTTATACTGCAGTTGATAAGGCTGAGGAAGAACATCAAGCTGCCGATCGGATAAACCATCTTGCGGTGGCTAATATTGCTAGCATATGCAATCAGCTGGATTGTTGGTTAATTCATGTATCAACTGATTATGTTTTTGATGGTAATTCTGAAGTTCCCTACAAAGAAGATAATCCAACCAATCCTCAAGGTGTTTATGGGGACTCAAAATTGAAAGGCGAGGTGGCGATTGAAGCATCTGGCTGTAAATATCTGATTATTCGCACAGCATGGGTATACAGTGAATACGGGAACAACTTCTTAAAAACAATGCTGCGATTGGGCGCTGATCGTGACGAGTTAAGTATTGTAGGGGATCAAATTGGTTGTCCTACCTATGCTCAGGATATTGCCAAGTCTATAGTGTCTATTTTGTCTTGCCTCGATTTAAAAGCTTCATCGTCAGGTATATACCATTACTGTGGTGATGAACCCTGTTCTTGGTATGACTTCGCGCGCGCTATTTTTTCAGAAGCAGAAGTACAGGGATTAAAAACACCTAGCTATGTTAAGTCGATTACGACGGCCGATTATCCGACTCCCGCAATTCGGCCTGCCTATTCGGTACTAGATTGCACTAAGATTGAAAGTGTTTTTGATGTAACCCGATCTAATTGGCGAGATGGGATTAAAATCGTGATTGATAGGTTG
>Ga0115548_1000493_pt1 | contig 22775 bp, 23 predicted proteins | sample COGITO_mtgs_1004_4_FD_87187 | JGI IMG/M metagenome (GOLD analysis project Ga0115548, IMG submission 87187) | Pelagic marine microbial communities from North Sea - COGITO_mtgs_100423 | ecosystem: Environmental > Aquatic > Marine > Epipelagic | place: Germany:Helgoland, sampling site Kabeltonne...
AGCATCAATGCGCAAACCGATTCACGTTTGTTTGGTTGCATCGCCACCCAGGACTAAGGTTATCCGGAGTTGGAAGACTTTGCTGAAGACCTGAAAGGGAAGCTCTTAATAATCCACGGCATGTTAGAAGATGTGATTACGCCCGCAATGATGTTCAGAATGGTAGAAGCGCTGCAAAAAGCCAATAAACGGTTTGATATGTTGCTACTGCCGAATCTGGGGCATGGCTCAACGAGCTATACGATTCAGCGGTCGTGGGATTATATGGTGGAGCACTTGTTGGGTGAGGAGCCGCCGGAGGCGTTTAGATTGAAGACGGTGTTTGGGTAGGGTGGGGTTTTAGTCAACCAGAGCGTCCTATATAGAGTCTAAATGTCGCGATAGTAACTGGAGGTAAATTTGAACACAGAAACAATTGTACTTTATACCGTTATAACTTTCGTCTACATATTAAATCCTGGCCCAGCTATATTTGTTGCCATGACACATGCAGTAACAAAAAATATGAAGGTTGTGGCGCTTTCTGCATTTGCCAGTATTGTGGGCTTGTTGCTATTGTCGACTATAGCAATGTTGGGGCTTGGGGCTATATTGTTAAGTTCCGCTACAATGTTTATGGTAGTGAAAATTGTTGGCGCTATCTATTTATTCTATATGGGAATTAAGCAGATATTACGCTCCAGAGACAGTGTGCCACTAGAGCGTGATCCCCTGGAGGTGGATCGCCGTGGTTATCGTGATTTTTTTATGGAGAGTTTTTTTCTCGCCGTCACTAACCCCAAGCCGATCGTATTCTTTGTCGTGTTTTTCCCGCAATTTGTTGTGACCAAGCAAGCAATAGCCCCTCAGTTTTTTACATTGACTATCATCTATATGGTTATTTCTTTTTCAGTTCAATGTGGATATGGGTTTGCTGCAAAATCGGCAAAAGGGTTTTTATCGAAGCCGTCTATACTGCAGTGGTTTCATCGAGTAACGGGCGGGATATTCATCCTGATGGGTTTGTCGTTGTTGAGGCTTAAAACAAACCAAAGCTAGGGCAAGGCAGGGTCGACTTTTAAGTGTCTATATAAAACCGCTCTGCTTTTTTAGTAGAGCGGAAAACTAAACCCCTTAGCGCGTCCACCTAAAGTATCACAAAAAACCCAGTGGCGGGTTGAGAATATGCAGCCAGGCTATGGCTTAAAACTGTTTATTACTTGGGAAGGCTATTGGAATGGGGTTGAAGAGCTGGCCAATGTTGTGATTGCTAAACCTATGGCTGAGACACTACCGATTGGCGACACAGACAGTCATATCATTATTGGCTTAGCGGTTGACCCGCAAGCTAAGTGATAGCCCTGATAGTATTGATCCAACATTAATGATTAAGTCTATTCTTGATAGCGGTAATATTTAATCTCTCTTAAGAGGCCGCGCTTCAATCAGCTGAAATGCCCAAATTGCCAAGGTATCAGATCGCTACGATACTTAGGGTCTGCCAAGATATGACACTTAAAGCCAGCTTTACCCCACCTCCTGAGTCAAATTTATCACCCAGCAAGGTGGGGTTTTTGCCTCCTCTGGTGTCTATAGTAGGTATAAACCGCCGATTGACAATACCACCGGCGCTGGCTCGTTCAGCGCCGGCTTTCTATTGCTTCCGCCGACCTCAAGCCACCCGCCTCTGGGATACAAGACACGCCATGAACTCACTGCTACAAAACCTGCAAGACTACGCCGATAAAGCCATAGAAACCTATCAGCTTCCGGCGATCTCCATCGCGATTTGGCAGGATGGCCAGCTACATCGGGCCGCCAGCGGTTGTCTTAATCTCAATACCGGCGTCGAGGCCAATGCCGACAGTATTTTTCAAATTGGCTCCATCACCAAAGTCATGACCGCCTGCCTGATCATGAAGTTGGTAGAGCAGGGACGAGTCGATCTGGATACACCGGTGCAGCATTATTTGCAGGACTTTATGCTGGCCGACAACGAGGCCGCCAGACGTATTACGGTGCGCCAGCTGATCAACCACAGCAACGGCATTGCCGGTGACTTCTTCCCCGATGATCTCGGCCACCAGGGCAATCTGATAGCCCGCTTTGTTGACCGCTGCAGTTTTCTGCCGGTGATTCACCCGATCGGTGAAATGTTTTCCTATTCCAATACCGGCTTTGGTATTGCGGGGCGCCTGGTGGAAGTGGTCAGCGGGCTGAGTTGGTATCAGGCCATTGAGCAGATGATTTTCCAGCCGCTGGGTATGGACCATGCCATTGTTGACCCCGCCGAGGCGATTCGTTTTCGCACGGCCATGGGGCATGTCTATCAGGACGGGCAATGCCAACTGGCCGAGCGCACTTATCTACCCTTTGGAATGTCGCCGGTGGGGTCGGTGGCCACCATGCGGCCGCAGGATCTGATTACCTTTGCCCGCGCCCATCTTGACGGCGGGTTAAATGCTGAGGGGCAACGCTGGTTATCACCGGAATCCATTAGCGCCATGCAAGTACCGCAAGTCACTTACCCCCCAGCCTCTCTGGTATCTGAAAAGTACGCCGGTCTGGGTTGGCAAATAACGGATCATACCGCCTCGGGCACACGCTTTATCAATCACGGCGGTGCCACGTCCGGCAGCCTGGCCATGCTGCAAATGATTCCCGAACAAAACGCCGCCTTTGCCATTTTAATGAACGGTTTTAAAGCCGAAGCCCTTCGCGAAACGGTATTCGATATTAACGAAGCCGTCACCGGGGTGAACTTGCGCGAGCCGGAACTAAAATCCGCCGAGATTTCAACCGAGCGTTTGCAAGCGGTGGTGGGGGACTACGAATGCCTGGACTCCCTGATCAAAGTACGCCTTGGGGAAGACAACGCGCTTAGTGCGCATATCAGGATGAACATCGATCCGGTGCCCCCGGAAACAGTCAGCTTACAGCCCCTGAATGACAACTGTTTTGCCATGGTCAATGCCAAGGGCAAACACAGTGCTAACCTGGCCTTTGTGGATGATAAAAACAGTGGGCGGCCGCGTTATCTTTTTAATGGCAGCCGTTTAAGTGAGCGTCTGCCCGGATAGAAATAGAAGCAGGCCTGACCCGATAGAAACAGGCCTGCCCGATTGAAATCAGGCTGTTACCAACAGACAAACGAGAAGCGAGAAAAGAGAACCAATGAAAATCCAATCCATCCAAATTGCCAAACTAACCATTCCCTACCACCAGCCCTTAAAGGTGGCCATAGGCCAAATTGTTGGTGCCGAAAATGTGGTGATAAAAATCACCACCGACAGTGGCCTGATCGGTTGGGGCGAAGCCAGCCCCTGCGCCTATATTGTTGGCGACACCCAGCACACCAATTACCAAACCGCGCAGCAGCTGGCACAGTTGATACTCGGCAAAGACCCACTGGCGATTGAAGCGCGTATGACAGAGATTAACGGTTTTATTGTTCACGAATCTTCTATTCGCTCAGCCTTTGATATGGCCCTGCACGACATTGCTGCCAGAGCGGCCAATATGCCGCTGTATCAATTTCTGGGTGGTGAGCGCCGGGAATTGCGCACCGACTACACCATTGGCTTGCAAGCAACGGTAGAGCAAACCGTTCAGCAGGCGCAGGATATTCTCGATCAGGGTTTTGATGCCATCAAAATGAAGGTAGGGCGTCAGGGTTTGGCGGATGTGGAACATGTGCAAGCGGTACGTGAATTGGCCGGCCCCGATATCGCCATCAAAATCGACAGTAATCAGGGCTGGGATTACGCCACTGCCGTGGCCAATATCAATGCCATGGCGCCGCTAAACCTGCAATACAGCGAGCAACCGCTGGCGGCCTGGGACTACGACAACATCGCCCGCCTGCGCGACAAAGTGCCGCTGCCCATCTGTGCCGATGAAAGTGTGTTTGACCACCACGATGCCTTAAAGTTGGTGCGTCAGGGTGCGGCGGATTATTTGAATATTAAGCTGGGTAAGTCCGGTGGCATTCACACCGCCCTAAAAATCAACGCCATTGCCGAAGCCGCGGGTTGTAAATGTATGATTGGTTGTTTTGGTGAGTCGCGTTTGGCACTCAGTGCAGCTGCTCACTTGGCCATGGCAAAACCGAATATCTTTTTTCTGGATCTGGATTCGTCACTGTTTTTTAAAGCAGACCCAGTCGTGGGCGGTATCCGTTTTGATGAGAAAGTGGGTGGCCTGATTCATCTGGATGATGCGCCTGGTTTGGGGGCATCTTTTGATGAAGGGCAGTTTGAAGAGGGGAGTGTGGTGGTGGTTGAGTGAGCGTGGTAAATGGGGGGAGAGCTCAATAGTGGCTATCGTTAGAGTCTTCAACAGAAAGGTTATGAACAAATGAACAACATTACCATCTCCGCCAATTTCGACGCCGGCAATATCAGCGTAATCGATAGCAGCGACCCCAATGATATTCAATTGGCAATCCAGCCCGACAACGCTTCGGATTTTTTCCAATGGTTCTATTTTCGCCTTGAAGGCGAGGTGGGCCAGCGTTGCCAAATTCGTATTCTCAATGCCGGCCAGTCCTCCTTTGCCGATGGGTGGAATAATTATCAAGTCTGCACCAGTTATAATCGACAGGACTGGTTTCGAACGCCCACCGAATATCAGGATGGTGAACTGTGTTTTGAATTGACCCTCAGCCAAAACCGTGTCGAGTTTGCCTACTTTATCCCTTACAGCGAACAGCGACATCTCGACCTCATTGCCCGCGCACAAATGCATCCCTGTGTTACGCACAGCACGCTGGGCCCAAGCCTCGATGGTCGTGCAATCAGCTTATTGCGCGTTACCGCCAGCGACAAGCCCAAACATAAAGTCTGGATTACCGCCCGCCAGCACCCGGGTGAAACCATGGCGGAATGGTTTATGGAAGGTTTGATCGACAGCTTGCTCGACCGCAACAACGCCACCGCCTGGCAGTTGTTGCAACACAGCGCTTTTTATCTGGTGCCCAATATCAACCCCGACGGCTCCGTGCGCGGCAATCTGCGCACCAATGCGGCGGGCATCAATCTCAACCGCGAATGGCAATCGCCATCGATGGAAAAAAGCCCGGAGGTGTTTTTGGTACGGGAAAAAATGCTGGCCGAAGGCGGTGATGTATTTTTGGATATTCACGGCGATGAAGTGATCCCCTATAACTTTGTGGCCGGCTGTGAAGGCAACCCCGGTTATAACGAGCGACACCAGCGCATGGAAGAAACCTTTAAGGCAGCTTATAAACAAGCCTCGCCAGATTTTCAGGACCAGTACGGCTACCCCAAACCCAAACCGGGGCAGGGCAATATGACCGTTGCCGCGAACTGGCTGGGTGAACAGTTTAAAACCCTGTCGTTTACGATTGAAATGCCGTTTAAGGATAATGATGATTTACCCAATACCGAGACTGGCTGGTCTGCCCAGCGCAGTGCGCAGTTGGGGCGGGATGTGTTGGGGCCGATTAAAGTGGTGTTGGGGTTGGTGGATTGTAATCCACCCTACACAACATGAGCTAAATACCAAATGATCGACCAACTGTGGCTAATGCGGCCGGAGTTATATATTACTTGCGCCGTTACCAGTGCGGACTTATATGTTTGGCTGTTGACCATGGGTTTAAGTTTTGGTGTTGCGGCGTTGTTGGCTTTTGCCGCAGGTTTTATTTTGCGCGGCATGGCGATTGTATTTGGAGTAACGTTTCCGAGGTATGGTGTTTAGATGAAATATTGGTATATGTTTTTATGTTTATGGATCACAGGCAGCGTTTTTGCTAATAACTTGCCCGATGATTTTAACGCAGAAAATCAGGCCGCTATGGTCTGTGAAAAGGTCGTTGAGAATAATGATTATGATGTCATCAAAGAACAGTGTTACCCATTAGCCAAAGAAGCCTTCAAAACCTGTGCCGAAAAAGACTATTCGGAAATCATCACCAAAAAAGTCAAAGCCTCAGGCATTACTGAACAGGAATCTCAACAATTATTGGCCTATGCAACCTATCGGCTACAAGTGGCGTTTTGTGTTTATCAGCTTATGGAGGTTGAGTTGGCGGGTTACAAGAATCGCACCGAATGGCCGGTAGAAGATTGATCAAATAGTTTGTTGAAAATCGAATTTTTTAGAGGTTGTTATGCAAAAAACACGACTATTAATCGCTACCATTATCGCAGCAGCAGTTGGCTTTGCTATTCATGTGCTTTACGGCCAGGGCCTGGCTATGGACTATGTGCAAAGCGCAGCGCAGGAGGGTCGGCTCAATGACATTCTTAGGCAGCCCTACCCATTCTGGCTAGTGACCTTGGCAGCAATAACTGCACTTATTCCAACTTTGGGCAAAGCCATTTTATACTTGATGATTCAAGACAAACTCCCGGCATCCAGCAATACAGGGCGCGGGTTGTTATTTGGTCTGATTCTTCTAGCGATTGACGATGCCTTGTTGCGTACACCCATAATGAGTGCCGCTGTTGGTAATCCACTGGATATTATGTTGGTGCAAAGTCTTGAGGGTTGGGCGATTCCTTTTGTCACCGCTTTGGTCTTTGCGTATATCCTGCCGAAAAGGGTTTGAGCTATGTATATACCAAAACATTTTGCAAAAAAAGACAAAAACGAGATAGCCGAATTTATTCACGCCAATGCTTTTGGGCAGTTGCTTTCACAGCATGCGGGCCGACTCTGTGCTGCGCATATTCCCTTTGCACTGTCTGGCGACCATAGCCATATCTACGGTCACCTAGCTCGGCAAAACCCTCAGTGGCAGGACATTGATAATCAAGAAGTACTGATTATTCTTCAGGGACCTCATGGTTATGTATCACCTACCTGGTACAGTGGGCCGGGTGTGCCAACCTGGAACTATCAGGCGCTGCATATTTATGGGCGCTGTAGCGTGTTTGAAGATACGAAAAGATTACGAGCTTTGGTAGATGATATGAGTAGACGCTACGAGGCGGATATCGAGACTCCATGGGTTGGCGATTTTAAGGAATCACTCCTGTCCGCGATTGTCGGTGTGGATATCGAGATCAGTGATATTCAGTGTAAATACAAGCTTAGCCAAAATCGTTCCTTGCAGGATCGTCAACAGGTGATAGCTGCATTGCGGCATAAGGGCCGAACGGCTTTGGCTAAAGTTATGCAGATGGAAGTGGATAGAGATGGTTGATTAAGAGGTTCGAGATCCGTCAAAAAGTAATTTTTTCAAGTAATGAGTCTATCGCTAATTGACGGCACTCTGTCGCTGTACTGGCGTAAGTTTGTCGTATTGCTTTTAACCCTGCCTCGCTAACATGTTTGCCTAAGCATTCAGTGAGGACTAAACCATGGAACAACAGATGATAAACCAACACCGCATCATTCAACTTCGCCAGCATCGCAACTGGTCGCAGGATCAGCTAGCCACCGTGGCCGGTTTAAGCCTGCGGACTATACAGCGGTTCGGGGGACAGCGGTTCGGGGGTTCGGGGGACAGTGACCTTATCTGGGTTCGGGGGACAGTGACCTTATCTCATGCGGGTTCGCAGCAATGGTTCGGGGGACAGTGACCTTATCTCATGCGGGTTCGCAGCAATGACAGGCCTTCGGGATTTGATGAAATCATTGCCTGACGGGTAAAAAATAATCCGCCGTTAAATGCCTTGCGGTTGTGTACGCTCTAGACGCTGATAACAGCCATCGATAGTCCAGCAGGAGAAATACAAGGGAAGGGGCGCAGTTTGCGTTTCCTAGTTAGTGGTTAGTGGTGGTTTAGGGGCTTGCCCGCGATTATTTAAAGAAGGAATATCTACGCATTTCTTGAGTGACTCCTAACGGCTAAAAAAAGCAGGGATTGCATGGTAGTGGATCTTCTCTATGCTACCCATGCCATTGTTCCTCCGCTTGATAGGGCAATTTACAAACGTTGACTGCAAGAACGCTTGAATAAACAATTGACGGTTCGGCCCAATTTAAAGCAACGATCTGCTTAATTTTTTCAAGACTGGCAGCCCTATGCTGGGGAACTTATTTAAGGGTGGCCATTCGGGCAAGGATGATTAAATTCCGCTTACGTAGAGTAGTCAGCTGTTCAGTACCCAAATTATAAAAGCACTCTCGGCTGGCATGGCAGCCCCTATAAAGGGGTGTCAGCAGATAAATAATTGCTTAAGTTTTAGATACTACCTGACTTCAAGCCCATTTCAGGGCAGAATACCCGTCATTTTTTAGCGCCTATATTGTTGGGGCAGGGTAGATTTACAGTTGCGTACATAATTGCGTACATATTCGGAGTTTAAGGTTTGTCAGATAGTAATTTTCTCAATAAAATCAAGGCTCGACGCACTTTTGCTATAATCTCGCACCCTAGATGCATCCCAAGCATTAGTTAGTGCTTTTTTGCTGAAAATAATCCGCTTTGTCTAAGCCGAGATAAGTAGGTGGTACCAGAGGCCGGACCTGAACCGGCATACCATTGCTAACGGGAGATATTGAATCTCCTATGTCTACCAATTTCGCTCCATCAGGTTGGCTTGTTTTGCCTGATTAAGTAGATTTCCGGTACAACTAGCTAGGTCGTTCAGTTAAAATATGAATTATTTTCAAATAAATTATTAAACATGGTATTTTCTATGGTATTTGAGTTAGTGGGTTCCTATAACCAGTTGAAATCAAAAGAAAATAATCTCTTGTTAATAATCGAGTGGGAATAATTGATGAGTAAAGTTTTACTTCGAGCCAGTTTGGCTGAGTTCGTTGGTACCTGTTTTTTAGTGATGGTGGTTATTGGTTCTGGCATTATGGCGCAAGGCCTGTCGGCCGATCAGCTCAGTGTGTTGTTAGCCAATACCATAGCAACCGGTGTAGGTTTAACGGCGCTGATCTGGATTTTTATCGCTATTTCAGGTGCGCATTTTAATCCTGTTGTTAGTTTGGTAATGTATTTAAAAAAAGAAATCGATGTTAAGCAATTAATCGCTTTTATCGTTTTTCAATGTGCTGGTGGTTTGTTTGGTGTAGTGCTGGCGCATGCGATGTTTGGCTTGGATATTTTTCAAGTGTCTGTTAATGATAGAGGCGGATTTAATATTTATTTGTCTGAAATCGTGGCAACTTTCGGCTTACTAATGACGATATTAGGCGTGAGAAAATTGCATTTGCTTGCGGTGGCGCCGGCTGTTGGTCTCTATATTTCAGCGGGTTATTGGTTTACTTCTTCAACTTCTTTTGCGAATCCTGCGGTCACCATTGCGCGTGGCTTCACTGATAGTTTTACCGGTATCAATCCAGATTTTATTGTGGCGTTTATTGCTGCCCAGTTAGTGGGCGCGATTTTGGCGATGCTAGTGATGGGCTTTCTTCAAGAAGAATAACCGGCTTAGCGCCGAGAGGTTGGTTTAAAGACTATGGATCACTATAAATTAGTATTGCCTGAGCATATTAATCATTACGGCTATTTATTTGGCGGTAATTTATTAAATTGGATTGATGAGATTGCTTATATTACGGCGACTGTCGATTTTCCAGGGCGGCGTTTTGTGACGGTGGCAATGGATAATGTCGAGTTTCGCTACCGGATTGAAAAAGGTGAGGTGTTGTTGTTTAGGGCAGAGCAGCAGCGGTTAGGAAAAACGTCTGTCACTTATAGCATCAGTGTTTTTGGTCTCGTTAAAGACCGTGACCCTGAGCGAGTGTTGTTTTCAACCACTATGACCTTTGTGAATGTCGACGCGGATGATCAAAAGCAACCTATATAGGCCCGTCTAGTTTTATATCTACCATTTCCCAGAGCTATGCAGCGCTAAAGTTACCGCTGCCATAGCATGCCGATCAGTTAAGCGGCTGGTTACTTTCTTCTACCTTCTAAAAAGTTAGCGAGTCTATCAATGGCGTCGCTTAATACAAATTGCTCGGGTAAAAAGACTATTCGTAAATGATTTTTAGTCTGTAAATTAAATGCTGACCCTTGAACGAGCAGCATTTTTTGCTCAAGCAATAAGTCTAAGATAAATTTCTCATCATCGACAATCGGATACATTTTTTCGTCTAACTTAGGGAACATGTAAATAGCGCCCTTTGGCTTGACGCAAGTTACTCCTGGAATTTCAATTAATTTGTTATAGGCAACATCTCGCTGAGCGCCCAGTCTGCCTGTAGGTAAGACTAAATCATTGATGCTCTGATAGCCGCCTAAAGCGGTTTGTATTGCAAACTGAGCGGGTACGTTAGCGCATAGCCGCATTGATGCCAGAATGCCTAAGCCTTCGATAAAGTCTTTTGATTCTGCTTTTTTCCCCGTTAAAATCATCCATCCCGAACGAAAGCCTGCTAAACGATAAGATTTAGATAAGCCGTTAAACGAGAGGCAAAGCAGGTCATGTGCAAGTGTTGCGAAAGGGGTGTGTTTAGCGCCGTCATATAAAATACGGTCATAAATTTCATCGGCACAAACCACTAGTTTGTGATCACGTGCTACTTGAGCGAGCTGCTCTAAAATGTCTTTGTCGTAAACCGCACCGGTTGGATTGTTGGGGTTAATAATCACTATCGCTCTGGTGCGATCGGTGATTTTACTTTTAATGTCGTCTATATCTGGTTGCCAGTCTGCTTGTTCATCGCAAACATAATGTACGGGCTTGCCGCCGCTTAATGTGACTGCGGCTGTCCATAGTGGGTAGTCAGGCGCAGGTATAAGGACTTCATCACCATCATTCAATAAGGCTTGCATCACCATTACGATGAGTTCGCTAACACCATTACCAAGGTAAATATCATCAACTTCGACGCCTTCGACACCGCGTAGCTGACAATCTTGCATAATCGCTTTGCGAGCGGAATAGAGGCCTTTTGAGTCACAGTACCCTTGCGCATCGGGTAGGTTACGAATGACATCTTGCAGGATTTCATCGGGTGTTAGCATGCCAAAGGCGGCTGGGTTACCAATATTCAGTTTCAGTATGCGATGGCCTTCATCTTCAAGACGAGTAGCTTCACGCAGGGCTGGCCCACGAATGTCATAACATACATTTTGTAACTTGTCGGATTTTGAAATACTGGACATTACTCAGTCTCTATTACATTGATGTCGATATCGATATGGTCGGCTTATTTTTATCTAGCGTATAAAGATTATAGACTTACCTTGCGTAAGCTGGCGATGTAATATCTACATAAACAACACTAGCTTCGCGCTTATCTTGATCTTAACAGGTGACATATGACAAAAGTGGTTAAAACGGACGCACAGTGGCGTGAGCAGTTGTCTCCTGAGGAGTATCAGATTACTCGACAAAAGGGCACTGAGCGAGCGTTTACGGGTAAATATAATGAAATAAAAGAGCAGGGGCAGTTCTTGTGCAAATGCTGCCAAACAGCATTATTTGATACCCAAGCTAAATACGATTCAGGCTCTGGTTGGCCGAGCTTTTATCAACCAGGCGTCGCTGGCGCAGTGGCTGAGCATGTCGATGGCTCTCATGGTATGCAGCGCACAGAAGTGATCTGTGCAAGTTGCGATGCGCATTTAGGTCATCTGTTTAATGATGGTCCTGCACCGACAGGGATGCGCTACTGTATAAACTCAGCCTCGTTAGATTTTTCTAGTACAGAAAGTAATGACGACTGAAAATAGCTCTATTTAATAAATTATCTGTTAGCTAATAGCTAGCTGAAAATGCATTCTATTATCATGAATCGCTTGGCAATATAAAGAACAAGGCAAATGTTGTGACAACAAAATATCCCGCTCGATCATTTGATTGGATTTATACACAAGCACTTAAGCGTTTTGCTTCGGTGCAAGATCTTGAATCTCAACTGCCAAGATTGGCTACCAGAAAGCAACTGATTGCTCGCTCCGATGCAGATTATCTTTCATTAATATCTCGTCGTGTTTTTCGTTCAGGCTTGCAGCATAAAATGGTTGATGCCAAATGGCCGGCATTTGAAAAAGCCTGTTATGGCTTTAATCCTCGAGCATTAGCGGCACTCAGCGATGAGGGTTTAGAAGATATATTGCAAGCTGAAGGTATTATTAGGCACTGGGGAAAAATAAAATCGATACGTACTAATGCTGTATTGGTTTGTGATGTTCAGCAATCACATGGTAGTTTTGGGCAATGGTTAGCCGATTGGCCGAGTCACGATATTGTGAGTTTGTGGTTGGATCTCAAAAAACGAGGCGCGCATTTGGGCGGTCATTCAGGGTCGCGAGTTTTGCGTATGGCGGGTGTCGATACATTTTTACTGACCAATGATACCGTGGCTGTTTTAATTGGTCTGGGTATTATTGATCGCGAACCTAAGTCGAAAACGGCAATGCTTGAAGCGCAAAAAGCATTTGTAACATGGGCTGAGCAAAGCGGGCGGCCACTTTGCGAGATCTCTCGTATTTTAAGTTTTCTGGCGGGTTAATCGCCCTTATTCTTTATCTTTATCTTTCTCTTTATATTTAATGCTTATTTCTTTTCTGGATAGCCTTTCATTTTGACAAATGGATGCAGGGCAAAGTTAACGCCCTGACGCACATTGGCTTGGCTGGTAAATAATTTATCTCTTCGAACAAACCGACCATTGCCGCCTTTATTAGGATCGAGCTGGCGAGTTACTTCTAAACCACCAATGCTTTGAAATAAGCGCTGGCCATCGACATGATAAACAGTGATTGAAAGCGATGCTGCGGGTACTGTTTGCCCCCAGTCAAAACCTTGTGAAATGCCGGTGCCTGCACCTTTGATTTTAGGTTTTCGTGATACGCCATCCCATTTTGCGTTGCGATTAATATGATGGCCAAACGCGATCTGTCGTTCAATTAAATCGGTAAATACAACGGCCTTAATATCTGTTTGTTCTTTTAATGTATTGATTGCGTTATAAATCACGCGTTGAAAAGCTCTAGCATTAACTTGTGAAGTGACTGGGCTAAAGGGTTCGCCGTATTTTCTAGTGGCATCGCGCCAAGCCTTTTTAAATAAGGCATTGCTTTCTAACGTATAACCTGCAGATTCCAACTGAGTGATGACTTCTTTATCTATTGTTTTTTCATAGTCTCTTAAATAGTGCTTGGATGGGCTGCCTAAGTTAACGTGTGCAATGATCACTTTATCGACGGCTTGCTCGGCCATTTTTTCGCTATTAATGATGAATGGATAGGAGGTGTCGTTAAAAGTAGTGGTTTGACAGGCGCAGAGTAGGGTGCCGGCTAGGAGTAGCGTTAACCATCGACTTGTAGATTTTGGCGTGCTTTTGAATCGTGAGTTAAGTCGAACTTTGTTTTTATCGAGATCGGTTGGCGCTGAAAAATTCATAGATAAAAATCCTAGAAAAGTGGGGCAGTTATTAGCAAATAGGTAATGATGCTTAATCGCTTTAATTTGGATACGTTATTCTACCAATTGTGTTGGTTAATAACACTGCCAGTTTTTGAGCATATGACGATATAATCTGGCGCTTATAAAATTTCAGTTTATTAACAGTGCGGAGTGATAATGGTCGACAGTGTTCAGCAGGGTTTGTACTTAACGCGCAGCGGCGAAGAAAATCTGGGCAATGGCAAGCCACCCGTTATTTTGCTCCATGGTCTATTTGGTATGGGTCGTAATCTTGGTGCTGTTGCACGGGCATTATCCGATCAATACGCTGTGTTTTCTTTTGACCTCCCGAATCATGGTCGTTCTCCTCACAGTGATGCAATGACTATTAGCTCTATGGCTGATGAGGTATTGGCCATGCTTGATCAACTCGGCTTGGCGTCTGTGAATGTGCTTGGACATTCTCTTGGCGGAAAAGTGGCGATGAGTTTAGCGCTGCGTTATCCATCGCGCGTGCATAAAATGATAGTGGCCGATATTGCCCCGGTGACTTATTCCTCGCAGCATGATGCGGTTCTCGCAGGTCTTGGTTCTATAGATGTGCAGCAAGTGGCAAGCCGAGCAGAAGTACAGAAATTATTGCAAGCGTCGATTGATGATGCCGCGACCTGTCAGTTTTTAATGCAGAACTTAGAAAAGCAGACGCAGGGTTTTCGTTGGCGTATGAACTTGCCCGCCATCATAAAAAATTATGACGACCTTCGTCAGGGGCTGTCACTCGACAAAGATCACCAGGTTTTTGATAAACAGGTGTTATTTATTGCCGGTGAATGCTCTGATTATATTAAGCCTGAGTATGAGGCTATGACTCGGACGCTTTTTCCTAATAGTACATTTGAAGAGATTGCAGGCGCTAGCCATTGGTTGCATGCTGAAAAGCCAGATATTTTTAACGGCTTAGTTTTAGCATTTTTTAAATGATAACGGCTATTGACTGGGCTGTTGACTGAGTTTTAGTCCAGTTTCATATTTGCTGATAGCGTTCGAATCTAGGCTTTTAATTGAGTCATACTAGAGCGAGTTTGGAGAGAATGTTGCGTTTAATTGAGAACGTAAAATATTTTTTTCAATTAATTTTATTGTCGTTTTCGTTTTTTAGCGTGAATTCAAATCTCGAACAGCTCAATTTATACCTATAAAAACAACAGCTTACAGTTTTCCCTTCCAATTAAGCGCCTAATACACAGTTACTTGGCTATTAAATAATCAATTGACATTGCTTCCTCTGTAGGTATTATGTAGATCCCTTGGCCCCTATTTTAATTATTGGCAGGACTGATTTATTCAGTTTGTCAAAAGTGAAATAGGGTAGACAGTTAGATTTAATCACTTAATTTGACTGCATTCTTAGCATACCGGCTTTTTTACAGCCCTCATGCATCTTATTTTCCTTCTGATAAATACTCTATAAATCCGTCCTCAATCGAATTGGATGAGGGATTTTTTCGTGAAAAAAATATCGGTATTGATATTAGCGGTTATAGCTTCTGTGTCAGCGAGTGCTGCACGTGTGTCTATGACTACGCCAGCAGCAGAAGGCGCTACAAGTTACATGTTTAGTGGTCAAAGCCACAATGTGTTCAAAAACTTCGTTAAAGATGAGGTTTTTCAACAATACGGTGAAGATCTCGGCATGGTGAACCCTGAAGATAATGGTGGTGAAGAGCTTATCTATTTAGGAGCCTATAGGAACAGTGCTTTTGTTGATTTAACTGATCCGAACAACGACATTCAAGTTGATCTAAATAACCTCAACGTTGTTGATGGTAGTGGTAATGCAGGATTAACCGGTGATGTATCGTTAGTTTTGTCTGCGGGAGTCGCCCTAGATTGGGATCTCACGATAGCGGATAACATTGAAGTTAATTCGATATTTATTTTTAGTGTCGCCGATCAGACTTTAACGATTAATGATCAATCTGTCGATTTATCATCCAGCAATCTAATTTTTAATGGTATCAATATTGAAACATCACCCGTTGGTGTATGTGGATATGCTTTGCCTGATGATGGTGAAGGGTGTCATACCGATAGAATCCTCGGTTTTAATCGACAGCTTCTTGATGAGGATGGTGTCGAGTTCGATACCAATGAATTATTGGTTAATTACCTTAGCGACCTAACTGATCTTTCTGTAACCAGTTTTAGCGGTTCTTATATTGTCGATGCCTTTGATATTGGTATTGATTCTCAAGCAGCAGTAGTACCTTTGCCTGGAACTCTAGTATTATATGCCACGGCTTTGGGTTTGCTTATAATGCGAAGAAAGCCAGATTAATGATAAAGGTATAGTTTGGAATTTTAAGACGCTGTATGTCTCGATGAAAAACTGTTTTAACAATAAATAAATAAATTACTTTTGGTTGTTGGTTAAGTTGTCGATATCGCAACCATGTATAGGAAAAATGAATAATGCAGTTGGATACTAAAATGCTTAAAAAATGGATGATTTATAGCACTTCGGCACTATGGGTTTGTTTTTTTCAATCCCCCCTTATGGCTCAGAATATCTCTCCCGGTGCATTAGAGCCTGAGCGAGAAATTCCAATGCTTCCTGATATTGTTGATGACAATATCGTATATGTTCCTCCTGTCGCTGCGCGTCCCGTTGATACTGATAGCGGCCCAGTGATTAACGTACAAAAATTTGTTGTGACTTATGATGAGCCAGAGCTTATTGCTAGTGAACAAATCAATAATATTAATAACCTCGTTAATGATTATCTTTTAGGTTCGGATAAAAACTTTAATTTAACTGAGCTTGATGATCTTACTTTTCTAGTAACAGAAAATCTTCGACAGTCAGGTTTAATGTTGGCTAAGGCTATTTTACCGGCTCAAGAAATTGAGAGTGGCGCGGTAGCGATTCACGTATTTGTCGGTAAGTTTGGGGGCATTAATAGCGATGGAAACCTTCTTTATAGCGACAGTGTTATCCAATATCCTTTTAAGAATGTTATCGGTGATGCCGTTAATCTTGAGTTTGTTGAAAGCAAACTTCTTCGTTTAAGTGATATGCCTGGGTTTACTGCTACTGCAGTATTTAAGCCTGGTAATGAAGTGGGTGAAACTGCGTTAACCGTTAAAGCCGTTAATGAAGACCCAGTAAGTTACTTTATTCAAGCCGATAACCACGGTGTTGAATCAACAGGTGATGCGCGATTATTACTTGGCGTTAAAGTGAATAATATTACTGGCCATATCGATCAACTGTCAGTAGATGCAGTAAAAACATTTAGTCCGGGTGATTTACGCAATGCTCGAGTCACTTATCAAATTACTCATCCCAATTTAGTTCATACTTTTGGGCTTGGCTTTAGTAAAACCAGTTATGACGTTGAAGATGTTGCAGTACTCGCCTTAGGTATAGAGGGCGATACAGAAATTGGTGAAATGTTTATTAACTCGCAATGGATACGCCAGAGAAACGTTAACTTGGCTACGCGCCTTGGTTTGGCCGTTAAACGCTCCAATGTCGATTTCACTTCATTCAATGTTGAACAAGGTGTCGATCGCTTAACCGTATTAGAAGCATCGGTTGTAGCCGATTCTGTAGATACACGATTCAGAGGTGTGCACCGCGGTTCGCTAACATTTTCGCATGGCTTCAATGACGTTTTAGGTTCAATGGATGGCCAAGGCAATGGCGAGAGTTTAGGTGTTGTTAATGGCGAGCAAGCGCTGCCAGGGCAATTTAATAAAGTCAGTGCCAGTTACAGCCGTTTACAATCGGTTGTTCGAAATAACTCATTATTATTCCACTTTAATGGCCAGTATTCGGACGATTCATTATCATCATTAGAACGCATGAGCTTAGGTGGCCCCTACACAGTGAGAGCCTATCCGGTTGCTGAATACGTAAGAGATACCGCGGTATTCACGAGTTTGTCTTGGGTTATTAATGGTGGCGTTTTTTCTGATGGCAACGCTTATGGCGAATATAGCTGGAGTGATATTTTATCGCTTTCAGTATTTGCTGATTATGGCTGGGGCAAACTAAAAGATGCCAACGGCGGCCCTGCAAGCTCAATTGAGATTGCTGGTTGGGGCGTTGAGACAGAGCTAACTTTTCCTAATATTGGTGGATTTGCTCGCTTTTCAGCAGCAAAACCGTTTGATGGATCAGAGGCAGCTAATGGCGAGAATACTCAATACTGGCTGAGCGTCGGTTTGAATTTATAAGCGTCGGTTTTTGGGCGAATAAAAGAGTAAAAAAGTAGTTTCAGGTTGTTGATAAACCATTAATTGGTTATAATTTGATCAATAATAGAGGGTTTTGTTAAGCCACTGAAAGATATAACGATTTTATTTAGTCCTGCGGCCCACTGAATCAAATAGCCATTTAATAATTTAAAGCTACAGTTGTTGGTCAAATATTGTTGTTAATTCACCCCATTCATTAGACTTTGCGTATTTTTATTTTTTTCGCTCAGTCTTGATATCAGTAGACAGGGAATTACCCAAGTATATAGGTAGGTATGATATGAGTAAGCTTTCCGTAACACTTAGAAAACCGGTTCTTGCACGCACTATTGCAATGCTCACCTCGGCGGTGTTTATGCAAAATGCATTTGCACTCCCTCAGGTAGGTGATGCGACCAGCGTGAATGGTGGTTCAAGCTACAGCACAAGTGGTACTCAAGGTACTTTAATTGTGAGCCAAGATAACCGCGTTGTAAGCTTTTCTGGTGGCGGGATTAACGTTGCTAATGGTGAAACGCTTTCATTTAATCATAGTGGTGGTGCTGCTAGTTGGTCAGTATTAGCCAATGATATTAGTGGTAATGCCAGTAATATTAATGGCCTGCTTAACGGTAACGTTCAAGTGTTTTTAGTGAATCAAAATGGCATCGTTTTTGGTACAGGTGCGCAGGTTGATTTAGCCAGCTTAGTTGCTAGTACTCATGCTATTGATAGTACTGATTTTGAAAATAATAATTTACGTTTTACCACTGCGGGTGCAGGTGCCAGTATTAACGTACAGGGCTTAACGTCTAATTTAACCGCTGCTCAAATTGCTTTGTTATCGGGTGATATTAATATCGATGGTGATATTGATATAGCAGCTGGAGATTTGAATTTAATTGCAGGTAATGAAGTTATTGTTACCTTTGATAATAATAATTTAATGCAGTTTGATATTTCTGAAGCGTTGCAAACAAGCAATGGTGACAGTGTTGTTGATATCGCTGCGAATGCTGAAGTCAGCGCGAATAATATTAATATCCGCGCTATCGTTTCTGACCCTAAAAGCTTTGCGATTAATAACAAGGGCGTTATTCGCGCCACTGGTATTGACACTTCAACGCCTGGTGTTATTCGATTAATTGGTACTGGCGGTAAGATTCAGTCGACGGGCAGTGTGGATGCGTCGGCGACCAATGGCAGTGTTGAAATGAGTGCCGGTAGAATTGCTTTAGCAAATCAGCTTAACGTAGGTACAGGAACTGTATCAGTCACGATTGGTGATGGCGCTAGCGATTCAGAGGGACGCTTAGAATTCTTTGAAAACCTCAGTGTTGCTATGACGAGCTTATCGATTACAGGTGCTGGTAATGTTAACCGTCTATATGGCTTAGCTAACTATCAGGTAACAGGCCTTAATGAAGGTACTGCGAGTTATGATGGCATAGGTTCAGGCATTAATTGGGAAAATACCGCTGCTGTTAGCTTTACGAATATTGGATATTTAGTGGCAACCTCACAAGTCCAAAATAGCTTAAACATACTTGAGGGCGCTTCTATCGATACATTAATTGGTGGCGCTTCTAATGATACTTTTAATATTGCAGGTACCGTTGCGATTGTTAAAGGCCTAGGTGGTTTTGATGTTTTTGATATGGCCGGTGGTATTGTTACTAATAGAATTGATGGAAATGCAGACGGTGATGTTATTAATGGGGTGTTTAACCCTGTAGGTAATGCCGAAAGTGGTTCAAGTGATTTTGTTGCTAGCTGGACACGTGTTTCAGTAATTAATGAGGCTGAAATGCCACCAGTGATTGATGATCCAAATGACCCGAGTGACCCAGGTGATCCAATTATAGATCCTACGCCTTTTATCTTGGCGCCAAATTCGCCGATTCCAGGAATTAACAATAGCAGTAATGCATCTCTAGGCTTAGTCTCTGATGATGAAAGTTTGAATTTGCCATGTGGCCATTCAGAAGGTCGAGATATTAGTGCGGTAGAAGATTGCGAAGATCCTGAACTTCAGCAATTAATTTCAAGCTTGGTTCACTTTAAGAATGACAGCAATGTGATTACAGCGGCTTCTTCTAATCGACTCGATCGTGTTTCAGCTTACGTGGTTAATTCCAATCGATTTGATAAAGTGGTCTTTTCTGGGCATACCGATGATAATGCATCACAAGCCTATAATTTGAAGCTATCTGAGCGTCGTGCCTTAGCTACTGCAGATTATATGGAAGGTCAGGGCGTTGATTCTGAGATGTTTGAAATCCATGCCTTTGGCGAGTCTCTTCCTGCTCGACTTAACGACTCTGATGAAAATCGTGCCTATAATCGCCGAGTGCACGTAGAACTTAAAAGATAGCACTTTCTTTTAATGCACGTCCTTAGAACCCAGCTTATGCTGGGTTTTTTGTTTTTGTGACGTAGGTTTGCAAAACGCTCTGAATAATGAAGAGAATTGGTTGTATTACTACTTTTCTAGACTATTATTTAAGAAATGAACAATAAAAGTGTTTTTTATGATCAATGGTAGTTTTGATCAATAAGCTTTTGTTGAATTAATAATAAATCGAGTTAGAAGGTAAAATGCGATCTAAATCAGTCCCTTACATAGCTAAAGCCACAGGTTTGATAAGTCAATTTATTGCCATCATGTCTGCATGGCTGAATGCTCAGGTGAATACCTGCAGAGTAAGTTGCTCATTAACCGATGCGGCGCGTTTATTACTGCGTTCACCTCAGTTTGATGCCTTAATGGATATGAAAATCGCTTTTTTCACTTCCGATATGATGTTTTATCGTAGAGAGAATGCCGTAAAGCTTTGTCTTGTCGAAGGCCAGCAGACGTTGATTTATCATGCTGCCTTTAGTCTTAATAATCCTGAAGCATTTGCTCATCTAGAACGAGTCGCAAACCAGTCGGGTTGGTACTTATTAGAAGATCGTCGTAAAGTTGCTCATAAAGTTGAGCATGATCGACGTCAGCGCGTTGTCCTTGCCTCTATACGCTTGGCAGCAAGCTCGTTTTTATTGCATAACACATCTGTTATGGCGTCTGACTTCGGCTTAAACAGTGCTGCGACTTATGGACAAACAACCTTTGCTTCCAGTCATGTTAATGCTTCAACGATTGTTCGCCCATTAGGCTTATTCTCTCCAGCAACCGATTATTTTAATGGTGGTCGAGATGCAATAGCCGTTGATTTACGGGCAGCTAATAATGATGTTCATGATCACCCTGATATGACACTCATCGATGAATTTTCTGCCGAAAAATATCAAGCTGTATTGAAACTGCTAGGTAAAAAGTGGATTAAAAATAAACGCGACCCTGGTTATTTGGGGAGTGATATTGATGAGATGGCCCATTATATTGCCGCACGTCCTCAAGCTTATGAGTTATTAATGAGTGTTCGCAAGCAACCTTGGACATTGCATCATAGGGCTGGAGAGTTTCGTTCTGATGTGAAAGGAACCAACTTTGATGTGAACTCGGTAAGAATTTATTTTGATACACGAGCGGCTGCTATTTTGAAATCGCATGAAGCTTGTGAATTGGATGCAAGACACTGTACGGCGAGTCCTGTTGATGCGTTATTGCATGAGTTGTTGCATGCTAAATTAGCACTTACAGAGACAGCTGAATTTATTCGAAGTGGTGGTATGAGCGGTACCATTTATCCCTACCAGCATGAAAGAAAAGTCATTGCGCTAGAAAACAAAATGTATCGCGCTATGTCAGTTCATGATCAGCAGCCTAGACCTTATCGTCGTAGTCATGTCGGCACATTGATTACTGCCGACTGCGCTACCTGTACCGGCGGTGTATAAAGCCTACGTGGCTTTATACATTTATATATCTATATAAATTCTGTCTTCTTTGTTTCTTTCTCTTTCTCTTACTCTCCCTCTTTAATGTAGCCAGTTAAGAATTATGTTTTGATAATTGAGCGTGGTGAATCTATTGCGCTGTAATCCCTCCGTTTTTTTACAATTTTATTGTCTTCTTTCTTAAAGTCCATTTTTTCTAGCGAGTCATCCTTGCTTTAGGTTATCTGTTTAGTTTTTTTTATTGATAAAATAAGTGCCAAAGCAATTAATTTTACTTTTGTAGCGGCTTAGCTCGCTATTAGTTATGCTTTTATCAACTACAATATTAATCTCATATTCCATGCTGTGAGGCTAATGATGGTTACTCTTGAACAACAACTAAAAACGCGTATTGAAAGCGGTGCTATTGAGCTACCAGTGCTTCCTGCTGTCGGCGTCCAGGTGCTAGCGCTGACGGAAGATAAAGATTCAGATGCGTATGGCTTAGCAGGGTTAATCGAGAATGACTTATCGCTGACCAGTTATATTATGAAGGTCGCTAATTCGGCGGCGTTTAGCAGCTACGGTAAAACACAAACCTTGCAGCAAGCCATTGCAAAATTGGGCATGAAAAATATAGCTCAAATGGCTTTAACCATGACGGTTGGTCAGAGTGCATTTAAATCAGATTTATTGACGCGTGAAATCACCACTTATTTGTGGCAGCATTCATTACTCTGTGCTTTGTGGGCTCGAGAAATTGCTCGTCTTTGTCATCTTAATACCGAGGTTGTTTTTCTGGATGCATTACTGCATCAAATCGGCAAGCCTGTTGTTTTGCATACTATTAGCGAGTTGTTAGACGATAATGAATCACTACCTGCACGTGATGATTTACTAAGTTTAATCGAAAAATATCAAAAGCCCATGGGCCTTAAATTAGCTCGCTCATGGAATTTACCGGAATCGATTATTTCGACAATTAGCTTTATTGATGAATATGATTTGGCTAATGCTATGCGCTTAGAAGTGACAGCTGTTAATGCGGCGCGTCTATTAGCCGACCTAGTATTAGCTGATGGTGAGCCTGTTCATTTTTTAAATGCAGTTGCTGATCAAGCAGTATTTACTGAGCTTCATCTTTATAAATATGAAATTCAGTTACTGGATGAGAAGCGAGATGCAATAGAGCAGATGATGCAGGCGCTTATTGTATAAACCTGCTATTAATCGATTAACGATAGCTTGATTTACAGTTGATCGATTTTTTTTGCCAAATCAAAATCTCTTTGGCTAACACTATTGAATTCGTGAGTCGTTAAGGCAATATCGACCTTATTGTAAACATTACTCCAGTTAGGATGATGATTCGCTTGCTCAGCTAATGCTGCCACCTTGGTCATAAATTCAAATGCGGCAATAAAGTCTTTAAAGAAAAATTGC
>Ga0115548_1000545_pt1 | contig 21736 bp, 15 predicted proteins | sample COGITO_mtgs_1004_4_FD_87187 | JGI IMG/M metagenome (GOLD analysis project Ga0115548, IMG submission 87187) | Pelagic marine microbial communities from North Sea - COGITO_mtgs_100423 | ecosystem: Environmental > Aquatic > Marine > Epipelagic | place: Germany:Helgoland, sampling site Kabeltonne...
ATGGTTCATTATAGCGTGCGGTAACGTTCCAATCGATCGCTCTGACATCGTCTCCAAACTGATACTGTCTAACTTCAGAAAAAGTCATACCCCGCCCCTTGAAGGAAGAATGGTATTCCCCTCCAAAAATATCATTAGACAAACGTTTTGTCTTAATTTCTATTTTACGAACTTTTTTAAGTATTTCTTTAGTTTCCATTGTTTTGGTTCATAAATCCTGTTGGTGTTTTGGATTATTTTCTATGGAACTTCAATTTCATTAATAATAGAATTGATAATGTCTACCGATGTTACATTTTCAGCTTCAGCTTCATAAGTAATTCCAATACGGTGACGTAAAACATCAAAGACTACAGCCCGAACATCTTCTGGAATTACATAACCTCTTCTTTTGATAAAAGCATAGCATTTTGCAGCTTTCGCTAAATTAATACTTCCACGAGGAGAGGCACCAAAACCAATTAAATCTTTTAATTGTGGTAAATTGTATTTTTCTGGATAACGAGTTGCAAAAATAATATCTAGAATGTATTTTTCAATCTTTTCATCCATATACACTTCGTTTGTAACTTCTCTTGCTTTTAGAATTTGTGCTACAGAAACGACAGGGTTTACTGTTGCAAATCCACCCGATAAATTTTGACGCATGATGGTTTGTTCATCCTGTAGTTTTGGATAGTCAATGACAACTTTTAACATAAAACGGTCTACTTGAGCTTCGGGCAATGGATACGTTCCTTCCTGCTCTACGGGGTTTTGAGTCGCCATAACTAGAAAAGGCTCATCTAGCTTAAAAGTAGTATCTCCAATTGTAATTTGACGCTCTTGCATTGCTTCCAATAGTGCTGATTGCACTTTTGCAGGGGCTCTATTGATCTCATCTGCCAATACAAAGTTTGCAAAAATAGGGCCTTTTTTTATCGCAAAATCGTTTTCTTTCATGTTGTAGATCATTGTTCCAACAACATCTGCAGGCAATAAGTCTGGGGTGAATTGAACCCTGCTAAAACTTCCTTGAACTGCTTTCGAAAGTGTATTAATTGCTAGGGTTTTCGCCAGTCCTGGGACTCCTTCTAGTAAGATGTGTCCATTCCCTAAAAGCCCAATTAATAAACTTTCTATCATTTGTTTTTGACCAACAATAACCTTGTTCATTTCTAGGGTAAGAATATCTAAAAAAGCACTTTCTCTTTCGATTTTTTCATTTATTGCTCTTACGTCTATATCCATTCTTTCTGTATATTAAGTTTGATAAACAAAGCTACAATTTTAACAAAAAGACTTTGTTAAAAGAAGGTTAAAGATGGTGACTTTTGTCGAAAAACATGGGGGTGAATAAAATTGTGAAATCCGTAAAAAAGCGCCCTAATATCTAAATTTTAACAATTTTACTTGTTGTTTTAAATAAAAAACACAATATTTGAGTAAATACTAAACAATTTACATATGAAATTAAAAAATGTACTTAAATTTTTAACTTTTGCTTTTGCATTGTTTTTGTCATCAACACTGGCGGCTCAGACAATAAAAGGAAAAGTAACAGATTCATCTGGTGAAGGATTACCATATATGAATATTGTTGAAAAAGGAAACACTTCTAACGGTATCGTTTCTAGCGATAATGGAGAATTCTCCATTACGGTAGGAAGTTTACCTACAAGTCTAGTGGTGTCCTCTATGGGTTTTGAAACAAAAACCGTAAACATTGCAAATGCTTCTTATCTAACAATTGTGATGAATGAAGACAATGCTTTAGATGAAATTGTTGTAACTGGTTCTAGAAACAAACCACGAACAATTTTAGACTCTCCTGTGCCAATAGACAATATTAATGTGGCAGAATTGGTTCAAAGTGGGAAACCTACTTTAGACAGGATGTTAACCTTTAAGGTTCCTTCTTTTAATTCTCAGAATCAAGCAATTTCTGATGCAACAGCGCATTATGATCCAGCAGATTTACGTGGTTTAGGACCAAGTAGAACCTTGGTTTTAATAAACGGAAAACGTAAAAACCAAAGTGCACAAGTGTATTTGAATAGAACTCCTGGGAAAGGAGAAGTTGGAGTAGATTTAAAGAGTATTCCTACTGCTGCTATTGAAAGAGTTGAGGTTTTAAGAGACGGTGCATCTGCAATTTATGGTTCTGATGCCATTGCGGGTGTAATGAACATTATCTTAAAAAAAGATGTAGAATATTCTACTTTTTCGACCAAGGCAGGAATTACTTCTGAACAAGATGGATTTAGTTTATCATCTGATTTTAATACTGCATTCGGTTTTGGAGATGGTGGTTTTGTAAATCTTACCTTAGGGTATTATAAGCAAGAAACAACAAATAGAGCAGGTATAGCATCTGACGAAGGAAGTACTCCAAGAGATATTGCTTGGTTGGCTGCAAATCCAAGAGCAGGAATGACCGTTGGACAGCCTGCAATGGAAAAGAAAGATCTTTTTGTAAATATGGAGCACCCTATTGGAGATAATTCAACATTATATTCTTTTCATGGGTATACCACAAGAGATGGTCAAAGTTTTGCATATTACAGAGCTCCATATTGGAGAAATGATGTAGCAGAGGCTAACTTTATCACTAAAAATCCAAATGATTTTATAGGATATCAACCAACTTTTGAAACAAAAATAAACGATTATATTAACGCAATCGGAGTGAAGTTTCCAATTGCAGAGGGTTGGAGTGCAGATGCATCTGTTACCTATGGTTCAAATGACGTAGATGTTACTGTTAATAATTCTGTAAACAGAGATTACTTAGCAGATAATGGAACGTCACCAAGAACATTCAATCCAGGAGGATACGCTTTTACAAATATTGTAGGTAATTTTGATGTTAATAGTCAATTATCAGACGCACTAGGTTTGGCTTTAGGAATGGAATTCAAACAAGAGAGCTTCAAAGCGATTGAAGGGAATCCTTTATCATACTATGGTGCAGGTTCAGATTCTTTTGCAGGGATTAAGCCTGACGAAGCTGGAAAATGGTCTAGAAACAATTTAGCATTGTACACACAATTAGATTATGATGTAAATGAAAAACTATTACTAGGGGTTGCTGGAAGATATGAAGACTTTACAGATGCAGGGTCTAATTTTTCTTGGAAAGCAAATGGACGTTATAAATTAGGATCTAAAGGAGCGTTAAGAGCTTCTTACAGTACTGGATTTAGAGCACCAACCTTGCACCAATCTCACATTACTTTAAGTCAATATATTATTGTAGCAGGTTCATCTGAGCCTCTATTACAAGGTACATTAGCAAATGATAATCCTGCAGTACAAGCTTTAGGGGTTCCGAGTTTAACGCACGAAATTTCTAAAAATTTATCTGCTGGATTAACGTATAAATTTGACAGAAACTTTTCTGCTTCTGTAGATTTTTACCAAATACAAGTAGATGACAGAGTATTATTCTCTTCTCAAATTGGTTCTGATAGTGATGATACTACTACAAACCCTGTAGAGCAAATTTTACAAGCAAACAATGTTGTTGCTGTACAAGTATTTATCAATGCAGGTGATACTAAAACCACTGGAGCAGATGTTGTTTTGAATTACAGAAACATAGAAATGGGTGAAGGAAAGCTGCACGCAAGTTTTGCTGCTAACTTTAACAAAACTACGATTGATGCGATTAATACACCAAAAACAATTGCTGATGCTGGTTATGATATTTTTGACAGACAAGAGCAAGGGTTAATTACAAACTCTAGACCAAGGTCTAAAATGGTCTTAGGGTTGAATTATATTGGTGATGCATGGGATCTTTCTCTTAACAACACTCGTTTTGGAGAAGTTACTGTTACAGCACCTGCTAGTGGAACAGACCAAGAATTGGCTGCAAAAATCACTACAGATCTAGGTCTTGGTTATAAACTAACGGATAGAATTACATTCAATGCGAATATCAATAATATTTTTGATGTGTATCCAGATGTAACTAAAGCTTCTACGGGAACTTCTCAAGCAGGTTCTAGATTTATGTATTCTTCAGAAGTACAACAATTAGGACAATTAGGAACAAATTATATGGTTGGTATCAATTACCAGTTTTAAGCACAATAATTAGTCTAAGTTTATTCAAACAAAAGAGCAGCTTTATAGCTGCTCTTTTTTATTTCTTAAAAAAGCGGCTACTGCCCAGAATTTCAATTTTTTCATTTGTTGCTCTAACATCTATGCCCAACTTTGTGTGTATTAGGAATTATATTTGTTAAAAAAACTACAATTTTAATAAAAAGACTTTATAGTTGTAAGAAGATTAAAGACCATTGTTTTTGATAGGGAATCTTTAATCGTCTAAAAATTACATTATCTGTATAAAAACATCGTTACATCTAAGTTTTAACAAATTTAATTGGGTTTTTAAATAAAACCCTAATATTTGTTTTTATTAAATAATAAATTCAAACTATGAAATTAAAAAATGTACTCAAATTTTTAACTTTTACTTTTGTACTGTTTTTGTCATCGTCATTAGCGGCTCAAACAATAAAGGGTAAAGTAACAGATTCATCTGGTGAAGGATTGCCATATGTGAATGTTATTGAAAAAGAAAATACCTCTAATGGGGTTATTTCTAGCGATAATGGAGAATTTTCCATTACTGTAGAGAGTCTACCAACAAGTTTATTAGTGTCTTCTATGGGTTTTGAAACAAAAACCGTGAATGTAGCAAACACTTCTTATCTAACGATTGTTATGAATGAAGACAATACTTTAGATGAAATTGTTGTTATTGGCTCTAGAAATAAGAACAGAACTTTGACTGAAACACCAGTTCCTGTAGATATTATTAATGTTACAGAATTGGCATCAAAAGGACCGCAAACATCAATAAATGAAATTTTAAATTATGTTGCACCTTCTTTCACTTCTCAGACACAAACTGTTTCTGATGGAACAGATCATGTAGATCCTGCTTCATTAAGAGGTTTAGGCCCAGATCAAGTATTGGTATTAATCAATGGAAAAAGAAGACATACTTCTTCTTTAATGAACATTAATGGGACCGTTGGAGCGGGAAGTGTTGGTACAGATATGAACGCGATACCTGTTTCTGCAATTAAAAGAATTGAAGTTTTACGTGACGGTGCCGCAGCACAATATGGTTCTGATGCCATTGCAGGGGTTATTAACATTGTATTACAAGATGTTACAAATAAATTAAGTTTATCTGTAACAACTGGTGCGAATGTTTCTTCTGGAAGTAACCACCAAGATGGAGGTTATGACGGTGAGAAAATTCAAATAGATGCCAATTATGGTTTAGATTTGGGAAAAAAAGGAGGATATATTAATTTTGCAGGATCGATTGGTATAAGAAGGCCTGCCTTAAGAAATGCAACGAATTTAGAGCAAATATATGATATTGCGAATGCCGTAGAAAATGCTTTTACAACTGCTACAGGAAAGCCTATTTCAGATATGACTGCAGCCGATTATCAATCGGGTGCTAAATTGCTTGGGTCATCGTATCTTTCTGAGGATAATTTAGCTTTGATTGAGGGGTTATCTTCAGATGTAAATGGAGGAATGACGTCTACCGATTTAAAAACATTAAGGGATGCGTTAAATGAAAATGGTAATAAAGAGGGGCCTACAAATATTGGAATATTTGAAACATACCAGGATTTAGATAATGCCCAATTTGCTTTAAGAGGGCAAGAGAGAAATGACTTTAGATTTAGAGTTGGAACTGCTAGATTAAGAGAAGGAAAGTTTTTTACTAATTTATCTTTGCCTGTTTCAGAAAATGCGGAAGTATATTCTTTTGGAGGCATCAGCTTTAGACAAGGTTTAGGATATGGATTTTTAAGAGAGCCATGGAGGCCAAAAGGAAATACGGCTTCTAATCCTAATGGATTTTTACCAGGAATCCAATCAGATATTGTAGATAAATCTTTTGCAGTAGGAATTAAAGGACAAACTGAAGGAGGATGGGATGTCGACTTTTCTAATACCTTCGGACAAAATTCTTTTACTTATACGGTTGTAAATACGAGTAATGCAAGTTTAAAAGCGGCTTCACCTACTAACTTTAGTGCTGGATCGCATATTTTTTCTCAAAACACAACGAACCTAGACCTTAGTAAATACAATGAAGATTTTTGGTCTGGTTTAAACCTTGCTTTTGGAGCAGAATATAGAGTAGATAATTTTGAGGTTTTTGCAGGGAAAGAAAATTCATACACTACCTATGATAACAATGGAATTCCAACAGTGGGTGGCGTTGGAGGAGCAACAAATGCTCTTGGAGAGTCACTTCCAGGAACTTCTCAAGTATTTGGAGGTTTTACACCTGAAAATGCAACGAACAAAACTAGAAATAGTATTGGTGCTTATTTTGATGCTGAGGCAGATGTTACAGAGAGCTTTTTAGTAAGTTTAGCAACTCGTTTTGAAAGCTTTTCTGATTTTGGAAGAACGTTCAATTACAAATTAGCATCAAGAGTGAAGTTGTCTGATGATTTTTCAGTAAGAGGTGCCGTAAATACTGGGTTTAGAGCTCCTTCTTTACAGCAACAATTCTTTAGTAGAAGTAGTACCGTTTTTAACGCGGCAGGTGTTGCAGAAGAGGTAGGCTTGTTTACGAATGATAGTCAAGCAGCTAGTTTGTTGAAAATAGGGAAACTAAAAGAAGAAACGTCTCAAAGCGTAAGTTTAGGACTTACTGGTAAAGTAGGCGGTTTAACCATAACTGTTGATGCATATCAAATTTCAATTGATGATAGAATTGTTCTTTCAGGTAAATTTGACAATGGTGGAGACCCAACTTTAACATCTATTTTTAATGCTGCAGGAGCAGGAAAGGCTCAGTTTTTAGCAAATGCCATTGATACTAAAAACCAAGGTATTGATATTGTTGCTGGATATAAATTGGATGTATTCAAGAATTTTAAATTGAATAATAGTTTGTCGGCAACTTTCTCAAAAACAGAGATTACAAACATTAATGTGCCAAAATTAATTGCTGATGCAGGCTTAAGTGGTGCCTTTTTTGATGGTCAGGAAGAAGCATTTTTAACAATTGCACAACCTAGAACTAAATTAAATTTAACACATACGCTTTATAACGATAACTGGACATTTTTATTAAGAAATGTTTATTTTGGAGAAGTAACTGATCCAGATGAATTCGGAGGACAAGCAAGAGTAAGTGGAGCTACGGTTAATAATGATGCTATTTATGCTGGCAAGATTATTACCGATTTAACAATCTCAAATAATGTATCTGAAAACATATCAATATCAGTTGGTGCAAATAATTTATTAGATGTATATCCAGATGATAATAGAGCAGGGAGTCAATCTAATGCATCATTTCCATATTCTAGAAGAACCTCTCAATTTGGGTTTACAGGTAGGTATCTATTCGCAAGATTAAACTTATCTTTGTAAAGTAACAAATTCATTAACAACCTTAAAAAGCGGCAATGGCCGCTTTTTTTTATGGTTTATATTTTAGAAGGTTAAAAGTGTTTTCATCAAACTCACCATAAGTAAAATACTCAATCCAATCACCTAAGTTGATATAGGTGCTATTTTCTTGTAGCTTAATTTCTAAAGGCAAATGTCTGTGACCAAAAACAAAAAAATCATAATGCTTCTCAATGAGTTTTTGTTTACAGTATAAAACCAACCATTCCTGTTCATCTCCTAAATATGTAGCATCTTCATCTCCAGAAATTAATTTATTTTTTACAGACAGATAATGTCCTAGTCGAACCCCTATATCTGGATGCAACCATTTGAACATCCATTTAAATAAAGGAAATGTAAACACTTTCTTCATACGCTTATACCCTTTGTCTCCAGGGCCCAAGCCATCTCCATGGCCAATTAGAAATTTTTTATCATTGATAAGAAATTCTTGTGGCGAGTGAAAGACAGGAATGTTGAGTTCCTTTTCAAAATAATCATTCATCCATAAATCGTGATTTCCTACAAAGAAATAAACAGGGATTCCAAGATCTCTAATTTCTGCTAACTTTCCTAAAACACGAACAAATCCTTTGGGAACCACCGTTTTATATTCAAACCAGAAATCGAATAAATCACCCAATACAAAAAGGACTTCTGCATCTTCTTTTATTTCATCTAGCCAAGCAACAAATTTTTTTTCGCGAGGGATACTAGCCTCTTGTGTTGGCGCACCCAAATGCTGATCTGAGGCAAAGTAGACTTTTTTATTATTTGTGGAAGTTATTGTAATCAAAAAAAGAATTATTTATTGGTAAAAATAGAAAAACTTATTTAGAAAGGGTTATTTATTTTTTCAGGGATTTATTTCTCCTAAACGAAATACTGTTTTTCCATTGGCACTCATTTGTTTTTGGGCTTCAAAATTTGGCATTAAAACCGTATTTAGAGTATTTAAATCCCATGTATTTGGGTTTGTAAACCACTCTGCAATATTCATTGTAATTTCGATGCTTGCATTGTTTTTAATTTCGATGCTTCCCAAATTAACCGTAAAAGAGGTGTCTTCAAGTTTTAAATTCATTGGTTCGGTTCTGTCTACGGCTCTAATTACATGATAATTGAAATTTGCATCTAGATTGTTTGTGTCTTTATATTTCCCATCAAACTGCATGTAATGATACCCTCCACCCAACATTCCTGGGACATTAAAATTTGCAGAATTTAAATCTGGATAGCTCCCATCGGTGTTTTCTAAATCGGTTAAACCGAAGGTGAATTTTAATTTGTAGTTACCAGGATAAACATCTGATATGGTAATTAGATTGCCAGAGTTTTCACCAACATCTATAAGAAAGTGATTGTTTTCACTCTCCTCTACCAAACTAATATTAGAAATTAGATAACGCAAACGTTCTATGCTGATATTCTCTCCATTGGCCGTTGTGAATTTAAAAGTATTGAAATCTTGATTCGTTAACGGAACACCATTCCAATTTTGTGTAAAATTTAGAGTAACAGTTAAATTTTCTTCATTTTTGCTACAAGAAAAAAAAAGAAAAAGGGTTGCTAATAAAAAAGGGACTAATTTTTTCATTTTTATTTAATTTTGATAATTAACCCATCAGAAAACCCTTTGTTTAAAGAGATGTCTCCATCAGAACTACTGCTTTCTCCTACTGCGATGATTGTTTGATCTTCCAATTCAATGGCATCATATAAAAAATCAATTTCTGATCCTCCAACTGTTTGTTGCCATTCCAACACTCCTTCAGCATCTATTTTAAGGATCAGAGCATCATTTTGACCTTTATTGGTAAAGCCATTGTCAGAGCTTCGAGAACTCCCAGCAATGACAAAGCCCTGATCTTGTGTCATAGAAACTGAACGTGCAACATCAAAACTAGTGCCACCAATGGTTTGCTCCCAAAGGAGACTTCCTTCAGAAGAGATTTTTAAGATCCAAACGTCTGCTGCGCCATTATTGACCGCAATGTCTGAATCAGAACTTCGTGTATCTCCAACCACTATAAAATTTCCGTCATGGGAACTGCTTATTGCTCTCGCTTCATCAATTTCTGAGCCTCCAAAGCTTTTTTCCCAAACAAGAGTTCCGTCTGATGAAATTTTAATGACCCAAAAATCATAGGACCCTTTGTTATTTTTAATATCTACATCGTTACTGTCTGAAGAGCCTACCAAAATAAATCCGTTATCCGCTGTTTGAATAACTCCTAAAGGAGTATCTGTAAATGAACCGCCATAGTACTTGCTCCATTCTAAATCTCCTCCTGCAGTTAATTTTAATACCCAAAAATCTCCTCCTGCATGGTTTACAACCATAGATTTTGCATTTCCCTGTCCGTTAGAAGCAGAAACATCCAAAACACCTGTAATAAGAAACCCACCTTCTTCAGTTTCTAAAAGTGTTGTGCCATAGTCAGCTCCAGAAAAGCCAAATGATTTTTCCCAAAGTAATGTTCCATTATTTGAGAGTTTTACCAGCCAAAAATCCTGAGATCCAGCATTTGCTGAAACGTCTCTGTCTGAGCTTTTACTGAACCCTAAAACAGCAAAACCACCATCTAAAGTTTGCACAATGTCTGCAGCTCTATCATCTTCTGAGCCACCAAAAGTTTTTTGCCATTCTAAGGTGTTATTGAAAGAAAATTTTGCCACTAAAATATCAAATGATTCATTTGTTTTAAAATTAATATCGAAGTCATTACTTTGAGAATAGCCCGCAGTAATATAACCACCATCTGCTGTTTTTTTTACGGAATAAAAAGCATCATTTTTAGACCCACCACGTGTTTGAGAAAAGCCTACTTCACCTTTAATGATGATTTCAGGAGGAGTTAATCTCTCTTTTTCAGAGCAATGCCCCAAAAAAAGCAGACAAAAAATACTCCAAATAAGTGCGCATAAAAAACCTCTTTTTAGCATCTATAGTTATTACTGAATTATCATTTTTTGTATGAACTGATCGTTTATTTTGATCAGGTATATCCCTGTTTTCATCTGACTCGTATTCAAAACGTATTTTATCTCGCTAAGATTGTTTTTTTCAAAAATCTTTTGACCGAGTATTGAAAAGATTTTGATATTTTGGAGCTGAAAATTATTATTAGTGCTGATCGTCGTTGTGTTTAATGCCGGATTTGGAAAAATGGAAAAGCGGTGCTCCATTTTATTTTCATTTAATTTTAGAGTCCCACTTTTTCTGACAACAAAAAGTCCTTTTTCAATATCATTGATGATAATATTTCCGCTAGCGAAGAAGGGGTATACGCCCCAAGCACCATTAAAAGCAGTATTGTCATTCTCTGGATAGGTGTCGAAGTAACCAACTTCTGTCATAGAATTTGTTGAATCTGAAATGTTAGTAAGGTCTAAAACACGTAATCCTGCTCTGTAATTTGCCATAAAGTAACGGTTTCCTTTTACAAACCCATTATGATCTATTGCGCTAGAAGCGCCGAAATAGGTAGAAGATAATACAGGGTTGTCTAAATCTGAAAAATCAAAGACCAATGTTCTTGTATTGACTCCAATATCTCTTTCATCTAATTCGTCCCCTACAATAAAATAACGATGATCTTCGGTAAACCATCCTTGATGTGTGTAACCAAGTTGTGAATAATCTATCTCTGCAATTAATATCACATTATTTTTATCGGTAACATCTAAGATTGTAATTTTTGTTTCGTTACTTCCTACATATATTTCTTTATCGGTATAAGTTGTATCTGGCCCAATATATTTTACTACTTGAGCATCGTGTGAATATCCTGCAGCGGCATAATGATTTAACTTTATAGGGTTTTTAGGGTCTGAAAGATCAACAAAAATAGGACCACCACTATGTATGCTGCTACCAAGATCGTTTTTACAACCTACTAGGTATGCAATCCCGGTCTCCTCGTTTATAAAAATGTTATGGCAACTGCCTAAGTTATCCGTATTGTAGATTGCATCCGATGTAAAAACTTGTTCGGTGGTTAGTCCTCTTAATTTTGTTAAATCGAAGACTTGCATCCCGTGCGCCCCAACATTATCAGCGACAATAAAAGCATGATTATTGTAAACCTTAACATCTCTCCAGTAGTTGTTTCCTGCATTAGAATCTAATCTTCCAAGAAAAATAGGATTAATAGGGTCTGTAATGTCTACAAAAGCAGTACTATTTGTCATGGCTACAATAGCATACTCTTTTCCTGAAGTTGTATCTGTCCAGCCCCATATGTCACTTCCTTCAGGAGTACCGTTTGTGTTCGCAAGTGTTGTTACGGGAATCTGGGACAATAAATCATAGTTGCTGCAAGGATATTCATCAGCAAACCCATCCAAACAAGGTATTTGGGCACCGGTAGCTTGAAAAATAAATAAATAAATAATCAGAAACTTTTTCACAATGTTAAATTACAATAAATAAATAAATATACGCTCTAAAGGAGTTCTTTCCTTTTTCAGAATGTTCCTATCTTTGCAATATGTTAGAAGATAAAAATACTCAAAATACATCATTAGCTGAACTTGGGGAGTTTGGGTTAATCAATCATATTACAAAATATTTTAAGGTAGAAAAAGCATCCACGATAAAGGCCATTGGAGATGATGCCGCTGTTTTAGATGCTTCTGAAAAACAAACCCTGGTTAGCACAGATTTGTTGATTGAAGGCGTTCATTTTGATTTAAGTTATATGCCGCTTAAACATTTAGGGTATAAAGCGGTAATGGTCAATCTTTCCGACGTATATGCAATGAACGGAGCTGCAGAGCAAATTACAGTTTCTATCGCTGTTTCAAATAGATTTCCTCTAGAGGCAATAGAAGAATTGTATGCTGGAATTCAGTTGGCATGTGAAACCTACAATATCGATTTAATAGGGGGAGACACTACTTCCTCTAACAAAGGAATCTTGATTTCTGTAACCGCAATAGGGAAAGCTGAAAAAGAAGAAATTGTGTACAGAGATGGGGCAAAAGAAACCGATTTAATTGTAGTTTCTGGAGATTTGGGCGCAGCTTATCTAGGGTTACAGGTCTTAGAAAGAGAAAAACAAGTATTTAAAGTGGATCCCAACAATCAACCCGATTTAGATAATTATACGTATTTAATTGAGCGTCAATTAAAACCCGAAGCACGCAAAGACATTTCAGGTTTGTTAAAAGAATTGGAGATACAACCCACTTCAATGATTGATATTTCTGATGGATTATCTTCAGAACTATTTCATATTTGTACTCAAAGTAAAGTAGGATGCAAGGTTTATGAAGATAAGTTGCCTTTAGACCCTCAAGTAATTTCTGCATGTGAAGAATTTGAATTAGATTCTACCATGGTTGCATTGAGTGGAGGGGAAGATTATGAACTCTTATTTACGGTGCCTATTGCCAATTTTGATCAAATAAAAGGAAATCCAAACTTTTCTATTATTGGTCATATTACGGCAGAAAATCAAGGCTTACAATTAGTTACAAGAGCAAATCAAGACATTCCTTTAAAAGCGCAAGGTTGGAACGCGATGAACGATCATTAAAATTATAAGACCATTAAATTACAACCTCTAATATCAGAGTTGTCAAAGCGACCAATAATCTCAAAAGTTCCGTTTTGGTGAACTTTTCCTAGATCTTGAGTTGCAATAAAAGCGCAGGAGTTATAATTGGCTAAATCAATAATGTTGATTCCTCCTGTTTTACCAATTTTTTGAATGGTCAGCGCATCTTCTGTATCTCTGGTTACAACTTTCATCCAAGGAGGAGTTTGGAAAATACCATTTCCACGAGAATATCCTTGGCTTAATAACTCTGTCATTCCATATTCTGAGTGAATAGTAGCGACCCCAAAGCCTTGTTGTAAAAAAGCATGCAATTCGTCTCTGACCAGTTCTTTTCTTCTTCCTTTCATTCCGCCGGTTTCCATAATGATGGTATTTTTTAGCTCAAATTGTTGCATTTCTATCATGTCCATCAAAGCAAAAGAAACTCCAATTAAGAGTGTTTTTTGGCCTTTTTGATCAATTTTGATCAATTTTTTAGCTAATTCTTCTATATTATTGAGATAAAACCCACTTTTTTTATTTTTGGATCTTTGTATCAAATCAGCAACCATATACACTAAAGAAGAACCTTTTCTTTCTAAATAATTAGGCAATAAAGCTACAACAGTATAGTCTTCTATGTTTCCATAAAAATGAGCAAATCCTTTTAAGTAACTCTCTTTATAGCATTCAATATCTGTTACATAATGCTTGCTTGTAACGCTTCCTGTAGTTCCCGAACTTGTAAATACTTCTTGTACCTCTTCTAGAGAAGAAATGATTTTTTTATTTTTAAAAAATTGAATGGGTAAAAAAGGAATGTCTTCAAGCGCATGAACATCTGAAGGATGAATGTATAATAAGTCACAAAAAGAGCGGTATACTTTATTGTTTTCAAACTGATGTCTAAAAACACTGAAAGCCACTTGTTTAAAATCTTCTGGTGATTGTATGTTAAAAATCTTGTTTTGCATTTTCTATGCAAAAATAAGAGTATTACACGCAACCTTTTAAAATTATTTCATCTATATAATAAATAACCCTAAAAACAAAAAAAATGAAATTTAAAATTCTGTTATTATTAGCAACTATTTTGCTTTTATCGTGTGAACAAAATGAAAAAATTAATTCGAACTCTAATCATGAGTTAGATCATAAAATATTACTGGATTTATTTTCAGAAATTGAAACCATAGCTTATAGTTATTCTTGCGAAGATGCAGGGGAATGGTTTTTTACACCATACGGATCAAAACCTTGTGGTGGCCCAATGGGATATATCCCATACTCGAATCAAATTGAGATTCCTCAATTTCTTGAAAAAGTTAATAAATATACAAATGCAGAAGAAGTGTTCAATATCAAATGGGGAATTATTTCAACTTGTGATATAACTCCAGAACCTAAAGGAGTTGTATGTAAAAATAGGATTCCTAGTCTAATATATTAATGTGTTTTAGTTTTAAATAGGAAATTATTTGTATAATTAGAAACAACTCCCCTTTTAAGAAATTAAAAAAAATACTAGAGATTAGACTAGAAGAACTCATAAGAGATTGCTGTAAGAATAAAAAATCAGCACAATCAAAAGTTTATCAACTTTATGCTGATAAACTTTTTGGTATTTGTTTAAAGTATTCCAGAAACAGCCCAGATGCAGAAGACATTTTACAAGATAGTTTTTTAATTATTTTTAATAAGATAAATCAATTTAAACATAAGGGCTCTTTCGAAGGATGGTTAAAAAGAATAGTAATTAATACCGCAATAACAAAATATAGAGAAAGTAAACGCCTTTATTTTAATGAAGAAATTCTCTTAAATGAACCCTCTGGTGAAAATTTGACAATTGAAACCTCAGAAATTGGGTTAGATTTTTTGTTGAGTTCAATTCAGAAGCTACCGAATCGTTATCGTTTAATATTCAATTTATATGTTTTGGATAATTACTCCCACAAAGATATTGCTAAGATGTTAAATATTAGCGAAGGCACCTCTAAATCAAACCTATCAAGAGCTAGAAAAATTTTAAAAAAGAAAATTGAAAATTATTCAAAACCCATAGAAAATAAGTAAATGCTTAATAAAAGTAACATAGATAAATTATTCATTGATAAACTTAAAAGTTTTCAAGCTTCACCAGATGAAAAAGTTTGGCAAAAGATAGAAAGGAAACTCAAGAAAAAGAAGCAAAAAAAAGGGATTCCTATTTGGTGGAGCTATTCAGGTATTGCTGCCCTATTAATTCTTGGATTCTTCCTTTTTCCGATATCGGATAATGAGTTTAATGAAATCGAAAACAATGTAGTTTCTTCACCAAAACAATTAAATATTAAAAAAGAATTATTAGAAAAAAAGGGCAATCGTAATTTAAATAATGCAAATAAAATATACACTGCAGAGAAAAAAATAAAAGTGAGCTCGCAAAAAGAAAATAGTTCAAGTAAAAAAATGACATATGATTCAAAAAACAACTTTCAAATAGCTTTGCTAGAAAAAAATAAAATAAAACAGTTCATACAGCCAATTGCTATCCATATTGAAAATACGTTCAATATTATTGAGCCTAAAAAGCTTAAAAACAAAACAAAGGGTCTTGATTTCTCTAAAGAAGTAAAAGACAATATCGCCATGTTATTAAATGAAGAAAAAAAGAATGCAAAGAAGAAAAAGAACTGGTCTATTTCACCCTTAATAGGTATATTAAACTCAAATTCATATACCAAAAGCTCACCTGTAAGCAGTAGTTTGTCAAATTCTACAAAAGGAGATTATACTTATTCTTATGGTCTTCAAGTATCCTATCAATTAAATCGAAAATATTCTGTACAAACCGGATTACATTTTCAAGAAATAAGTTATCAAAACAAGAACCTAATCGTTGCATTATCAAATATAAATTCGTCAAATATAAATTTTGATACAAGGACTAATTTTGATATGATTGACTTAAATAGTAATGTTGAAACTAGTGTAAATATATCTGCAGCGAACATTGTATCCAGAAATGGGAACCTTAATCAGAGATATGGATACATAGAAATCCCTATTGAAATTAAATATAATTTAATAGAAAAAAATTCTTTTAAAACTGAACTTATTGTAGGGGCTAGCTCTTTGTTTTTAAATGAAAATGAAACAACGCTAGAGACAGAGTCTTTTTCTTCAAGCGGGAAAATGAACAACTTAAATAATATAAATTTTAGTGCCAATCTAGGGGTTCTTTTTAGTTATAAATTTGATAAAAAATGGGCGTTAAATTTTAGTCCAATGCTTAAGAGTCATTTGAACACTTTTAACAACAATTCAAACGGGTTTAAGCCTTATTCTTTTGGAGTGTATTCTGGCATTAATTTAAACTTTTAATTTGAGAGATCTATAAAGCTCTCTAGATTCAGCAGTTTTAGACTCAAAAGACATAGTGCCATTTTTATTTAAAGCCAACACACCTCCAGCTTCTGCGATTTTAATTTATTTATTAGGGATAAACTCTTTAGGAGTCTTTTAAAACGTTTATTTTTGCATATAATTTTGTAAAAATAAGAGGATTACACGCAACCCTTTAAAATTATTTCATCTATATAATACATCACCTTAAAAATAAAAAAATGAAAAATTGTTTCCTACTTTTCTTTGGATTGCTCGTTTTTTACTCTTGTTTCGATAACAACCAGGAGGCTCCGAACTATCGTTTTGAATACTTGCCAATAGACTCAGTAATCACTCCTGAAAGTTTTACTTTTGGTCAAACAGATACGATTACAATGGCGTATTCTTTGCCAAATGGCTGTTATTCATTTAATCAAATTTATTACGAAGTAAAAGACACCACAAGAATAGTTGCCGTTACAGCAATTGTCGAATTGGACATGTTTTGTACCGAGGCAATTATTCAAGAAGAAACTAAATTTATTGTAAAAGCTTCTCAACAAGAAGATTATGTGTTTCAATTTTTTAAAGGAATAGACAGTATTGGAACAGCTCTTTATGAGGAAGTAATTGTTCCAGTTAATTAGCTCTATTAGAATAGCCTTTTCTTTTTAAAGAGATCCTTCTCAAAAGCACTATTATTGTTTAATTTTTAACAATAACATTATTTTTTGTTTAATTTATAAACTATCAGAATTATTTGTAAATTCGTTCTTTGAATTTAAATAAAATAGCATTGTAAAATGAAAGATTTCGGTATTAAAAAAGCTTTATCAGAATTAGGCTTACAAGAATTAAACGCAGGAACTTCTACAGGGTCAAATAATTTTTCTACTGGTAAAATTATGGAGTCTTATTCTCCAGTAGACGGAAAGTTAATTGGGAAGGTAAAAGCGACTACAAGAGAAGATTATGAAAAGGTAATGATTGCAGCTACGGGAGCCTTTAAGACTTTTAGAAACCTACCTGCACCTCAAAGAGGAGAAATTGTGCGTCAGTTTGGAAATAGGCTAAGAGATTTAAAAGAACCACTAGGAAAATTAGTTTCTTATGAAATGGGGAAGTCTCTACAAGAAGGCTATGGAGAGGTGCAAGAAATGATTGACATCTGTGATTTTGCCGTTGGATTGTCTAGGCAATTAAATGGACAAACCATTCCGTCTGAGCGTCCAGGTCATGTAATGAGAGAACAATGGCACCCAATTGGGGTGGTCGGGATTATCTCGGCATTTAATTTTCCGGTAGCTGTTTGGGCATGGAACACTGCATTGGCATGGATATGTGGCGATGTGTGTGTTTGGAAAGGATCTGAAAAAGCCCCTTTATGTACTGTTGCTTGTCAAAATATTATTGCCGAAATAATAAAAGAAAATAACTTACCAGAAGGAATCTCGTGTATTATTAATGGAGATTATACGGTAGGAGAAATGATGACGACCGATACTAGAGTTCCTTTAGTATCTGCAACAGGTTCTACTAGAATGGGAAGAATTGTTGGAGCAACCGTTGCCCAACGTTTTGGAAAATCTTTATTAGAGTTGGGAGGGAATAATGCGATTATTATTACCCCAACAGCAGATTTAAAAGTGGTGGTCCCCGGAGCTGTTTTTGGAGCGGTGGGAACCTGCGGGCAACGATGTACTTCTACACGAAGATTGATCATTCACGAATCTGTATATGACAAAGTAAGAGATGCCATTGTTGGTGCTTATGGACAATTAACCATTGGAAACCCTTTAGATGAAAAGAATCATATTGGACCTTTAATAGATCATGATGCGGTAAACACCTATTTATCAGCCATAGAAAAAGCGAAAGCAGAAGGGGGGATTGTATTGGTAGATGGAGGAGTACTGGAAGGAGAAGGATATGAAAGTGGTTGTTATGTAAAGCCAGCGATTATTGAAGCTGAAAATCATTTTGAAATTGTACAGCACGAAACTTTTGCACCTATTTTATATCTCATGAAATATGCTGGTGAGGTAGAGAATGCCATTGAAAAACAAAACGGAGTAGCACAAGGATTGTCTTCTGCGATCATGACCAATGAACTTAAAGAAGCAGAGAAGTTCCTTTCTTATGCAGGTTCTGACTGTGGGATTGCCAATGTAAACATTGGAACTTCTGGCGCCGAAATTGGAGGTGCTTTTGGGGGAGAGAAAGAAACGGGTGGTGGACGCGAGTCTGGATCTGATGCCTGGAAAGTATACATGCGCAGACAAACAAACACCATTAATTATTCTGATGAATTGCCCCTAGCACAAGGGATAAAATTTGAGCTATAATTTTTGATTCATCGTGAAATTAAATTGATTTAACTAAAAACCATCTGAATACAGATGGTTTTTTAGTTTTTACCTCATTTTTTTTTATCTTTAACTCACTTCAAACCCCTAAAACTTCCATGATTTACACATATGTTGCAAAGAGAGATTTACTAGATGTTCAGAGCCCGTTGATACCATTTATTAAATTTGAATAAAACCGTTAAACAAGAATAAAAGCTCCTGTTATCCAGAAATAGAAACCTATAAACAGGACGTTTGTTCTCCATAGAACAAGTTATAATCTATAAAAAAATCAATTAAACAAAATATGAAAAAAAGAAAACTGTTTTTAATCGCAATTTTAATCTGGAATTTCAATTCTTTATTAGGGCAAAACTTTTGTTTTACCCCCTCGACATCAAATAACTTGAATTTAAACTCAAGCTATTTGATGAGAAGGTCAAATAATAATTCCGATTGTTTGAAAATATATTTTCATGTAATCAGAAAAAGTAACGGAACTGGAGGACAAACTAATGAAAGTGTTAATGAAGCTTTTAATATTTTAAATCAAGATTTTAATCCTCACAATATTTTTTTTAATTGGGATAATCAAATAGATTACATTAATGATGACGATTATTACATATCTCCAAAACCTGCAATTTTCAGTGTAAATAATCATCAAGATGGTATTGACATTTATTTATTTGATGATTCTTCAAGTGCAGGAGGTCGTGCAAATGGTGTTGGAGAGTCTTCTGAATTTTGGGTTTCTGGTAGTTACTGGAAATCTCCTAATAATTCATTAACAAAATCTCATGTTATATCTCATGAAATGGGACATGTTTTATATCTTTGGCACACACACCATGGAACATTTAATGAAGGAGGAAATGACAATCCTTGTCCTGAATTAGTCAATGGTTCTAACTCTGCTAATTGCGGAGACTATGTAACTGACACACCCGCTGACCCTCACCTTGGATTTAATGTAAACCAATCAACTTGCGAATGGAATAGTTCAGCTAAAGATGCCAATGGTGATTCATACAATCCCGATGAAAAAAATGTCATGTCTTATACTGATATTGATTGCATGGAATACTTTACCTCGAAACAAGGAGAAAGGATGAGAAATGCAATTGCTACACTAGCATACTTAAAAAATGTAGTAGTAAGCTGCGAAACAAATTGTCCTTCATACTTGAGTATTACACAAAGAGTATCTAGTGGCAGTAACAATAATCAAAAAGCGAAAATTTCTCTTACAGCAAATAATATTATTGAATACAATGGCACAGCTAATTACACTGCCGGAACTGAAGTTATTTTAAAACCTGGTTTTCATGCGAAAAATGGTTCAGTTTTTTATGCTAGTATAGAAACGTGTACAACAAATGGATTAAAATCTGCAATAATATCTGCTAATCAAGTAGAAAGTAAGAATTCTTTAAAAGTTGAAAATAGTGAGAATTTATTCTTCTCAATTTATCCTAATCCTGCAAAAACCGAAATTACAATTAGTTGTCATTTTGAAAGTTCAGCTAGTCTCAAAGTAAACCTATATAGTATTCTCGGTACTTTATTAAAGAGTGTTAGTATTAAAAATGATAATACAACACTTAATATAACTGAAATTCCTAATGGTTTATATATACTAAAAATATATAATAATAATTCTGAAATTGGAATTCAAAGATTACTAATTCAACACTAAATAAAAACACCTTGAAAAATATGTCTTTAATTTTAACAATACTTTTTATGTTTACAGGATGTAATAAGGAAGAAGTAAAGCAACAAGAAAATTTAATTTTAGGTCAATGGTCTTTAATTAAATTTGAACCTGGTTTCTCACCAACAGAAAATTTCACTAATGGTAAAGTTATTTGGTTGTTTCAACAACCAAATAAACTAAAAGTAGAAATAGCTAATACTGTATCTTTTTCGCCAATAAAATCGACTGGAGAGTATGAATTTTCATTAAGTGGGAATCTTATCTCTATTGACAATTTGGAATACGATTTTTCAATAAATGGAAACATTTTAGTCATTTCTGATGACCCCTCATCTGACGGTTTTAAAGCTACTTTTTCAAAAGTGACTGAATAAAAACTGTTTACAACAATCTGTATAGTTCATGGCTAAAAAGTGCAAAACGAATAGGAAAGTACTCTTTTATAAAGTTTATTGCTTACCGAAAGTTAAGGAATTTAACACGCCACTAACCATACAGTAACCGTTATAAGCCACAAAAGAAAACAACTTAAAAAACAATTATAAATTTAAATTATTATGAAATCGCTATGAGAAATTTTTCTTCGGTAATAGAATGCTTATTCAAGCGATCCAATCTAACAATTAAAAAATAATAAAAATGAAACAGATTAAAACAAAAATTAAAATTGCTGTTATTGCTATGATAGGAATGAGTTTGGGAGTTAAGGCTCAAACATTATCTGAAAAACAAATGCAAAATGCAAGAGCTACGGGTTATTCAATAATTGCCTCAAAAAATCCAAGTGTAGATTTTTCTGTTTATGTAATTCCGTGGGATGGAGAAAATACTCTAGAATATAATGCTAATAACCAAATAAATGTTGGATGGCATGCACAAGCAGTTGTTAAAGGTAATTACTTCTATCAGAATTTTGATGGAAATGATTTTTCAAGATACAGTAGCGTAATAACCAGTCAAGAGAAATTCGATCAATACAAAGATAAAGGCACCCAATGGTGGATTATTTGTAGTACAATACCTCCTTTTAGTGAAAAAACTAATTTTAAAGGAAAAGTAGGTATTGGAACAACTGACACGAAAGGGTTTGAACTGGGAGTGAATGGTAAAATAGCAGCAAATGAAGTAAAGGTTGCAACTTACTCTAATTGGCCAGACTTTGTCTTTAAAAATAATCACAATATACCAACTTTAACAGAAGTAGAAAACCATATCAAAGAAAATGGACATTTGATAGATATTCCAAGTGCTAAAGAGGTAGAGAAAAATGGATTCTTTTTAGGTGAAATGGACGCTAAATTATTACAAAAAATTGA
>Ga0115548_1000554_pt1 | contig 21557 bp, 39 predicted proteins | sample COGITO_mtgs_1004_4_FD_87187 | JGI IMG/M metagenome (GOLD analysis project Ga0115548, IMG submission 87187) | Pelagic marine microbial communities from North Sea - COGITO_mtgs_100423 | ecosystem: Environmental > Aquatic > Marine > Epipelagic | place: Germany:Helgoland, sampling site Kabeltonne...
AAGGTTGGATTACCAGCCGCAGCAAATGTCTTTGCGCCGATGCCAGTAGTTGCCAAAATTCCTGTAGGCTGATTGCTTGATCCAGTGCCAGCAATGGCAGATAAATCAATTGCCATAGCTAGGCGCATTGCCAAGTCGTTACGAACAAAACCCTCAATATCAATAGAGCTTTGAAGCAATAGCTTGCGGCTAATGTCCGAGAACGCGCCAACTGTCTTTGGTGTCATTGATACTTGGTCAAATGCTGCTTGACTCTCAGTAACAGCGGCAGACTCAGCGACCCAGTAAGCTGTTGCTCCACTGGTTTGACGAGGAATGGCTACATTGCCATTTAGATCACGAAGCATGGTTGCGCCCATGCTAGCAACGACCATTGCATTCTCTAAGCTATCAATAAATGAACTAGCGAGAAGATTTGTTGCAACAGTGTTGCCGCCCGCCGTTGCAGTGCCTACGTTAAGATCACGTTTTAAAACTTCACTTGGTACGAACAAACCTTGTGCAGTTCTGCCCATCTGATCTGCGGCTGCGCGAGAAGCTTCAAACTCAAACGCTGCATCTTCTTGAGCGCGGCGGTCACTAGGGTTAGCTAAAGCGTGAATTGCTTTCATAAAGGAGAAACTACGAACTTCTTTGGCGCTTAAACCAATGTCATTATCTTTCTTTATTACTGGCTGGGCAGTTCCAATGGTGTCTAACAATTGAGCGCGGAAAGCGTCAACAGATTTACCATCATTGATGAATGTACGAGCCATTTCTGGTTGGTTGTGCAAGTTACCCGCTGCTTCAATGTTTTGAATGCGATCAACTTCTGAGCGGCGTGCCGCCTCTACTTCTGCCCGAACATCTACAGTCGGGGTTTCAATTACTGCTGCTGGAGATTCCATGATTGGTTCCTTAATTTCTTTAATTTCGTTAACTTCAACTAATGTTTTATGATTACTGTTTGCTGACCGCCCTACACCTACTGAGGCATCTGCGGGAATACTTACAATCGACACCTCGTATGGTTCCCAATCCAAAGCTCGGTATGATTCAGCACCTTCCTTTTCCTCTTCCATCACCATGCGGTGTATCCTGTAACCCACGGAAACGTGCTTACGAATACCATCCATTACATCGTTAAATATCTCTGTTGCGCGTGCGCTATTGCCAAAACGCACAGTGGCACGACCTACCCGATCACCATCAACAGAAACAGATTCCACAACGCCAACATGGTCAGAAGGGTCGTGATCTACAAGCACAGCACCGCCACCATTCAGTCTGCCAAGACGAATAGCGTTAGGGTTATGGTCAAGTATTTCATTGCCAAACCAGCGCTCAACAGGCTCCTCGCTGGAAAAGGCTAGGTCTACTGTTCGCGTTTCCGCATCAACAGATTCCCTATTTAAATTAAAGGTGCGAAATAAATCGCCCGTATTTATCTCATTCATCATTAGCCTCTTGATTGCTATTAATAATGTCATTAGTAGTTAGGCCAAAGCTTTCTAAAACTGCTAACTCAGCTTTACGCTCGGCGCATACGTCAATAAAATTTAAACCCGCTGCCGCTGTAATAGCAGTCAAGGTTCCCGTCCCCATCTCAACCATCAATTTATTTGCTTGCTGATCTTTTAGCGGATCAACCCAAGCCCAGCCGCGAGGTTGCCAATTCACTTTGGTAAACTTTTTAAACTTCTTTTCTGGCAAATTAAGCGCTTGTGTTCTTAGCGACTGAGATAGCCACGCTTGGTAAACAGGACGATGTAATTGTTCAGCGACCCACTTTTGCAGTATTCGCCAATGTTCACGCTCTTCTAAAACGCCACTTCTTATGGAGCTAAAGTTAACTCCCTCAAGGTCGTTTGCTAGGCCGTTGTAAGCCACATTAAGCCCACTAGACGCGCCTCTTAGCACAGTCTTGATAAACACTTGGTAGGCTGAATTGGGGTGGCTAGGGTCGAAAGTCTCAACGCTCATCCCTGCTGGAAGCTGCTCAAAAACTCCAGGTTCCATATCAGTTAATAAATTACCTGACTCATCCTCTTCACCTACATAAGAATCAGAATCAGGAGAAGTGTAGAAGCCCATTTTACTTGCGCCAATACGCGCAGCAATTAGCTCTGCCTCTTCATAGCCAGCCACCATATTTAAACGCTTCATAGCGGTATTCATCCAAGGAATGCCGCGCATTTGACTTGGCCGTTCTGCTATAAATAAGTGGCAAATATCAGTCGCAGGAACGCGGTTATATTTTCTGCCCTTATACATAATGGAGGTTTCATTGGGGTGGTCAGTTAAAAGATGGTAGGCCACTGGCGCATCCCATTCATTAACTTCAACCGACATAATTATTCGATTGCCATTAGCTAGCGTTAGGTTGAAATCCTCGTCTAAATGATCTGCCTCAATAATCTGAACGGCAAAGCCAAAAGGATTATCAAAGTTACGAACCTTAACCACTAAGACTTCACCATCTCTAGCAACACTTTCAATCACTAGCCGCTGAATATCTACCCAAGATAATCGACCTGTAACTGAGCAATTCTCAGGTAGGCTCCATTCAGCAAATGCTTCCTCAATGGTGTCGTTATCTTGCTTGTCCAGCGAACCATCTTCTCTCACTGAACGCGCTTGAAGTTGAATCCCATGAACGCCAACAACATTGGCCTTAACCATCTTTAAAAACTTAGAGGCGTAATCATTATCCATTGCTAGCTGTCGTGATCTAGCTCGCATAACTCTCAAGCTAACTTCTAGCTCTCCATTGGAGGTTAGCGTAGAGCCTTTGAAATCTTGCGTAAGGCGATCAATAACGCTAGAGCCATATCTGCGGAAAGCTGTTTTCCGTTTTTTTCCAGTAGGATTTTCTGGCTTGTTTCTCTTGTCTAAAAAGCTCAAGATTCCCATTTAAACAAACCTCGCTTTTATTGTTCCAGATTGGCCCAGACCAGCTTTAATACGCTCCATGCGAACTTCTTTCACATATTTAGCCGCGTATCTGTCTCGCCAAACCATAAGGTCAGGAAGTGGGATTCTAGTTATTGATCGACCAGCAATGGAGTAGCCCATTTGATCTTTGGTTGCTCTTCCAGCTAGCAAAGCGTCAATAGCATCTAGCATCACTTTGTTGTTAGAGCGGGGGTCAGTTGTTGCTGTGGCTTTATTCGGCTGAATAATAAATGCGCCAGAATCTAAAGTAATGCGCTCGTTATCAGATGTGCGCTTGATGTACATCTGCCAATGGTAACGCCCAGCGCTGTAGTTCGCTGTCGTAGAAGCAGGAATAATAATCTGATAGTTAGAACCAGAAGCGGAAGCTGTCGCTGTAATGGATACAGTTCCCGCGCCTTCTTTTCTAGCGGTATAACTGAGGGAATAAGAGGCTGGGGGATAATCGCCGCCGATGTCAACTCTAGTCCAAGCCACTCTATCCCCTGCCGTAAATGACAAAGGTTCTGTGGTCGTGAAGCTAGATGTGTCGAAAAGGTTAGCCATTCTTAGCCCAAAGCATTGATTTATGCTGTTGGGTTAGCTGTCCTTGTCGCTAAAAGCAAGTCACCGCGATTGAGTAACTTCTTGGGTGTTCATAAATGCGTATGATCTGTTGTCGAGAACTTCAATCACCATGCCTATAAAGCGAAGGGTCGGTAATTCATCGTCATAAAGATTAAAGCAATACTCCTCTCCAATCTCTATGTCGTCCACACCAAACACCCTGCCTGAGATGTTCCCATCAAGGTCGTTTGCTGCGTCAAGTATCCACTGGTCTTGCGCTAAATGTAGGTCAGATAAAGGCATAAATCATTCTAACATCATAAATATGAAAATAATTGAATTAAATTACATTATCGACTTGCATAGGTAGCGCATTGTGCTATAGTAGATACATACAAACAACGCAGCAAAAGGAACACACCATGAGCCAAGTTACTAAATTCGGAATTGAGATTGAAGCCATTGCTCCTAGCCACATGGGACGCGAGGCGCTAGCCGCTAGAATTTCAGAGTTAGCAGATGTTGATTGCGTATTTGAAGGTTACAACCACCGCACACGCGCACATTGGAAGATTGTTACAGATGCTAGCTTGAGCGGTGACGGTGTTTGTTTTGAAGTAGTTTCGCCAATCTTAGATGGTGAAGATGGTTTAGCCCAAGTTACCCGCGTAATGGATGCGCTTGAGGCTTTAGATTGCACAGTTAATCGTAGCTGCGGCTTACACGTTCACCATGACGCTAGACAGTGGAATGTAAAAGAGCTTAGAAATATTTCTCGCTTATGGGTTAAGTATGAAACAGTTGTTGACCAAATCATGCCACCATCACGCAGAGGTAACGCAGGGCGTTGGTGCAGAAGCAATGTTACAAGCTCAATGCCACGCCAGCTTGCCGCCATAAGCCGCTGCAACACTGTTGATGATGTTATTCAAACCATGAGTGGCGGGAGCCGCTACGTTAAGCTAAATCTTCACAGCAAGCTAGTTCACGGCACTGTTGAGTTTCGCCAGCACAGCGGCACAGTAAGCGCCGAGAAAGCAGTAAATTGGATCAAGCTGACCGCTGGATTTATGCGTAGCGCAGAACGAGCCACTCGCATTAATGTTACTGGCACAGGTAAATTTGAGAATCTTGCCAAGATTGGCAAAGATCGTATGTTAACCAAGTATTTAAAAAACCGCCGCGCAGAAGTGGCATAACGGGAGAGTTATTATGGGCAAGTTAAAAAATTCACAAATAATCAAAAACGAGGAATTACCAATGACTAAATTATATTTTGCATACGGCGCTAATACTGATATGGATAGTATGAGCATGCGCTGCCCAAAAGCCAAGCCAGTTGGCAGGGGTACGCTTTGGGATTACATGCTAGTGTTTAGACGTGTTGCTGATATTATCCGCAATAATGACCATGTTGTTCAAGGCGGTTTGTGGGAGATTACCGCTGACTGTGAGGCATCACTTGATCGTTTCGAGGGCTTCCCTAACTTTTACACTAAGCGTGAGGTATCTGTTGTTGTTAAAGGTTCTGATCGTCCAGTAAAAGCTATGGCTTATGTTATGAATACTGATGATACGCTGTTCACGCCACCTCCTAGCAGTTACCACGCGACACTACAGCGCGGGTATAAGCATTTTGATATTGATTATCAACAGCTAGCGGAAGGTGTTGATCGCAGCAAAGTTGACGCTTTGCCTGAGTTTGAATTTGACCAGCCTAACGATGATTTTTATTATGACCAAGTATAGCAATAACGCAGAGCTTGCCGCTCTGCTAAAGCTTCACGGGCTTAGTAGCCAAGCAGTTGTTGACCTTTACGCTGGTGACGGCGTGAGGGTTAGCATCAGCACCATTGAGAAATGGAGGGCTGTTGGCAAGGGCATTAGGAATATGCCAGATGTATCACTAGCGCTATTAAAACGAATACTAGATGAACAATAAGGAGAATTATAATGGACGAGTATGACCTAAAAGTTTATAGAGAAAAATTTGTAAAGACTGCGGAAGTTAGGGTGAACCGAGCTTTAAAACATATAAAGATAATTGGCGCATTAAACGACAAAACCGAATATGTATACAGTGACGCTGATGTAAAAAAAATAGTTAAAGCTCTTAAAGATGCTGTTTTAGAAATCGAGAATAAATTTAAAGAGCCTGTAATTATTAATAAAAAAGAAGAGTTTAAACTAGAGGAATAAAAAATGAGAAATGAAACTTTAAACTTTGTGCGAGTAGCAAGAGAATCAAAAGATTCTCATAGCGGTTTTCTTTATATTCATACTTGGGAAACTGGGCATCAGCGGCTAATTTTTAGCTCAAAGGAAGCCGCCGAAACTTGGATTAAAATTCAAAATGAAAGAATTACCAGCGACTAACAAAACTACTAGACCGGCGCTTAGGTGAGCTTTTAGTTTTTCTTTGTGTACTGGTTGGCATAGGCTCCTCCACTAATACTGGGGGAGCTATTTTTCTGGCCCTAACTTTTAACAGATCAGGGTTTAAATTATTTAACGCTGCATAAGAGTACACAAAACAATCTAGCGCCTCGTTTCTTTCTCTAGTCTTAACCCATTCTAAAACTGAAAAGCCTTTCCTAAACTTAGTAACCAATTTTTCTGCCGTTAACTGAGCAAAAAACTCCTCGTCTAAATCTGCTGAAAAATGCACCTTATCATTATGAAGCCAAGAATAAACAGTTCGCTTGGCTGTATCCACGCCAACCTGATACAGCATGACCCTCTGCCGCCCTGTTTGCCTTGGAGTGCTTGTTAATGGCCTACCCATACCACTAACACCCTTAATAGCAAAAACCCTTCTGCCAGCCCTTGGCTTGGTAAAGGCGTAAGCATGTTCAGTTAAATAACCAGAATCCACAGCTACGCCAATAATCTTATGACCACAGTAAGTTTTTAAAAGAAATGAATCTAAATTTGCCCAGACTTCTTTTTCTGTAGGCTCTCCATAAAAGACCTTCTGAGTAAATATCCAAGGCTCATTATCAAGACCCCACCCAACTACTTGAACCTCTATCCTGTCTTTTTGAACATCGACCCCCGCCGTGAGAATTAAAACATCATCGGGTATTGCCGTTAAATCATAAGCTTCTCTTTTTGACATTAAGCTATCACCTTCGACTGTTTCGCCCTCCTCTTCCCACGTTTCGCCAAGGCTTGTATTGACCCAAGCTTTTAAAGTTTCTGGCGACCTTTTTGCAGACAGAAAATCCTCAACAACTTCTGACCATTTTCGCCAAGGTGAATAAAGCTCATTGATGTGAAACCCTGCTGTTTTGCCTTCGATTCCAGTAGCTATCCACTCCCCCTCTTTTAGCATCCAAGGTTTGCTCGACTCTTCAATAATTGACCCACAATGTTCACACACGCAATGACATTTTTTAGGCTCGTTTTCGGGCCATTGAATATTGGCCCATTTCAAAGTTTGCTTAGTTTTGCACTCTGGGCAAGGCACATGATAACGCCGCTGATCAGATTGCTCCCATTCCATTTCTATTCTTGAGACCCCTTTAACAGTTGGAGTGCTAGTTAAAATAATTTTACGATTCCAAAAGGTTGTTGTTCTCTTTCTTGCGAGGGTTACAGGATCACCCTCGGTTCCTGCTGATAAAGGGTATCTGTCAACCTCATCAGCCATTACCAATCGAATAGGTCGGCTAGCCAAGCTAGCTGGGCTGTTGCTGCCGCCAATGGTGATATGACCGCCAGCAAAGCTTTTGTGCATGGTTGTGTTTCCACTATCTCTTGATCTAGGGCTTTTGATTAAACCAGATAGAATTGGGGTGTCTCTTATAATTGGAGCAAGCCGATCTTGCGACCACGTTTTCCCCATTTCCACTGTCGGTTGAAGCACAAGTATAGGCGCTGGATCTTGCACCATGTAATAACCGACAACATTGTTCAACACTTCTGTTTTGCCAATTTGTGCCGATGACATAATCACCACTGTTTCAATGTTGCGCTCGTTCACTGCATCCAGCATGCCCCTTTGATAAGGAGCGCGGTCAGTTCTCCATTGCCCTGCCTCTGCGGAAGATTCTGCTGACAGGCGGCGGTAAGTATCAGCCCACTCACTCACTTTCAATAATGGTGGGGGCGTCCATATCTTTGAAACTTTGTTCCACGCGCTTTCTAAATTTGTCAGGCAATCCATCGTTTGCTAGCTCCTGTAAAGCTTCTGTAATTTCTACTTTAATAATCTGCTCGGCCTCTCCAAAGTCTTTAGCTGCTATAACTAGGCTAGCTGTTTTTGAGGGTACTCCCAGCAATTTTGATTTAGCATTAGCGGTATAGTGCTGCCAACATTCGACCACCCACTCAACTTGTATGTACTCGCCCCGCATTTCCCCGACTTCTATTTCAATGCGATCCGCTTGAGCTTTTGCTAGCCTCGTTCTTTCCGAGTGCAAATCAGTAGCGGCGACCTCTTTACCAAAAGCCCTCTCTCTTAAAAACCTAACATAGCCTCTTACACATTTAATTAAATCCCAGCGGCCTTTTTCTTGCGGCTTGGGGATTACTCCATCATCTGCTAGCCTTCTAATGTGGCGCTCAGAAAGGTCTAAAACAGAAGCGATTACAGCAATTGGGTAAGTGTTTCTATCAGCCATTATTTAGGAACCCACGCCTCACTATACCTGTGAGCCTCAATCTTTAGCGCTTTAAAAACATTGTCCTGTAAAAGTAACTCGACCTCATCTTTAGTTGCGCCAATTGCTTCTTTAACTTCGTCAATTGTGTACTCATATTCTTGAACAACAATTTTAATCAACTCAGCCATTTTTACGCTAGCGTGAACACCCTTTGCCCTGTTAATGCGAACAGTCAAAAGCATGCGCTCTGGCTCGGATAACTGCAACACAGTGCATGGGACTTTGCCGCCACTTAGCGCTTTAACCTTTTTAGAAGTCTTGGCGAGAGTTACCCTGTGGAACCCATCAATAATGACATTATCTTGAGTGACTAGAATGGGCTGAATCCATCCGGTCTTTAACAGCGAATGTTCAAGCAATCTAAACTCATGCCGCAGCACTACGTTAGGATTATAGTCATTAGCAGTGAGTAGCTCTGCATCTATCCACTCAATTGAATCTATAGGATGCTTCACTGAATCTCCCCTTTATAAATATCTGTACTTAGCAGTTCCCACCAAGTTTTACCTTCTTTGTATTCAAAATAATCCATATCTTCCCAGCGACTAGAGCGTAAGAATAATGACCCCATACTTGGGATAAAAAGTTGAACACCATTTCTTCTTATATCTTCTTTGTATTCATTCCACCGATTAGGAAACTTAAACCGCAAATGCAGCATGGCATGGCATCGACCACAAAGAGAGTGCATGCTTGCAAAATAATCCTCCTTTGTTGGCCCATAATCTTCGGCGTGCCTCATGGTGTTTAAATGTTGACCACACATTTCGCAATCGGATACTTTAGGCTTATCCACTGCGCCCCTGTATTTAGTTGACATTTTTATTCTGGTTTTGCCAGACCACTGTTTATAATCTTTCATTTGAAAATTCGACCCCCGTAAACTATTCCGTATTTGTTCTTCTTATATTCAACAAAATCATAAATATCATAGCTAGGCCAACTTATGGGCGTGCTAAATACAGTGGCTTTGCCTATAAATCCATCTAGGCGTTTCATCCTAGCTGCTAGCATGGCTTTACCAACGCCATTCATTCGATAGTTAGGGTGAACAAAGTTGCTCTTAAATCGAACATTTGCGCCTTTAAACACTAGCGCACAACACCCGATTACTTTTCCATCAAACTCTGCGCTAAACCAAACGCACCCCTCTGGGTTCTCAAATGTGACCCGCTCTTTTTTCCCTAACTTAATTAGCGGCTTTATGTTTTCATAATCGCATTCTTTAATTAATGTTTTCATAAGCAACATGCGCCTTAGTTGGTATTTTTAATGGCTGTATTTTTCGCTTATAAGAGCCGTTAATGACTTGTTGGAAAACATACATAATTGGATAGCCCCACATATTCTCTGGCCTCCCTGCGCTTCCTGTTGCTTGATTGTTGGCTCTTAATTTTTGCGTAAACTCAACCCGCTTATAAGCCATAGCTCTCATTTTAGGATCATTAATGTTTTCCTTAATGTACAAATGGATACCCCTCCAGCTTTTAGGGTATCGGTTGATTATTGAAAACCGATCTAAATCTTTAAAGTAGCGCTCATGGGTGATCATCTCAGGAAATAAATCCATCACCTGTTGGTAGAATATTGGATACAAGGTCTTGAGCTTATAAAGCTCCTTTGCAGTCTCAGCATGAAGAGGGGTCGAAACTCTTAGCGCTTGCTTGTTCCATACTTGAAGGTCATATATTGAGCAGTAACGAATTTGCTTGTCGTAAAAGTAACGGAACACATCATTTTCTGACCAATCGAATATTGGCTTAACCAGTTTTACGTTGGGAGATTCAGTGGCATTGATGTAATTTTCATTTCGCTTGTTAATACAAGACCTAAACCTTACTAATGATTCATCACTCCTAATTCCGTTTACCATTGCGACCTTGCCTTTTAAGCCTTGGATGCAAAATTTATCCATGCTGTACTGGCTTAATGGCTTGTGTGAATTTGTTGTCGTAATTGCACAATCTGGCTTTGGCCTAATCCATTCTCGGTCATTGTCCCATTGTATATACTCATACTTTTTTCCCAGTAAGTATTTTTCACTCATCATCGGGATTGCAAAATAGGTTAAATCAAATCGCTTAGTGTCAGCTTTAACGTCTAATACAAATTGAACTACATCGTCTGGAATCAATTCCTCATCTCGAAAAATAACTTTAACAGGCTGGCTCATTCCCAGTTCATCGTAAACCTCTCGCACTAAATGAATAATCACTAAGGAATCTTTGCCGCCAGAAAAAGCACAGACCAATTCATCAAAGCTGCTAATAACATGGCGTATTCTATTCTTGGCTTCTGTTAGCACATCGACCCCAATGTACCGAACATTTTTTTTCTTATTTTGAATCAATCATTGCTCCTTGAGTAAAGGCCACCAAGCGCTCAGATATTGTGACTGATCCTGTGTATTCACTTTTTAACCAGCGCAGAAAATCCATCCACTGCTTCTGCTCCTGTTCATCATTAAAAATAATGTTGTATTGAATGGTATAGCTATCATCCAAAAGCCCATCATCTTCATCTTCCTCCTCTTCTGGCTCTGCCATTAATATGTCCAGTTCTGGCAAAGTGAATCCAGTGTTTTCTAGGTCGTAACTTTCCTGATCTAAATCCTCTAGCTCAATTTTTAAAAGCACATCATCCCATTTAGAGTCTTGAGCAACCCTGTTATCTGCTATGCGATAAGCTTTCTTTTGAGATTCAGTTAAACCCTCTGCAATATGAACTGGAACTGACTCAATACCTAGTAGCTTGGCGGCTGCTAGCCTAGTGTGTCCAACCAAAATAACATACTCTTCATCCACCACAATTGGCTGTCGAAAGCCAAACTCCTTAATGCTTGCCGCAACCTTATCAACAGCCTCTTTGTTGTTTCTAGGGTTGTTTTCGTAAGGAATGACCAGGTCGAAATTTACTTGTACGACTTTCATAAATAATTACACTCGGCTGTGACATTGATGTTTCAACACTGACACTAAGTAAAGATCGAGCCTTAGCACACCTCCATTGCTTAAATGGTCGGTAGTACCTTAACGTCTAGTAGCCATTGCTCTATTAAATGCTTTAGCAAATTCATTATCGAACTTACTGTTGATTACTCCTTGGGCTATCTTGTAGAAGGGGAATAGCTTTTTGTACTGAGCTTGCTTAACAAACTTATGCAATAGTTTGATTCTAGGCTGCGCTCTTGTACCGCTTTGCCACACACCTGTAGTTCCATTAATAGTTCCAATAAACTGCTTCTGAGTTTTAACTAAGCCTTTCTTGCTTCTTGGTACGTTGCCATATTGGTTTAGCTTTACGTTATCCGTTGGAACTGCTATCCACTTCTTTGATGCTCTTCTACTTCCCCCCTCAACTTGATACCACATGTAGGCTGCAACCCTTGGGATAAAGAACACACTACCTTCTAATAAGGTTTTCTTAGCCTTGCCTACTCTTACTCCTCTTACTGTGTAAGGTGTTGGCCTATCTATGTATTTAGGCAATTGAACCTGCACTGCTTTGCGAACACTAAACGCTGTGTTGTTAATAGCAGAAGCAGTAGCAAATGGTATTTGTGTTTTAGCTTCTCTGCTTAGTTGACGAGCTACCTTGTTAATATTGCTTGATACACTTATTTGCATGATAGCCACCCTTTAACGCGCCAAGGTGTTTTTGCTAATCGTCCTGCTGATGCCTTACTGTATAAATCAGTGGTCATTGCTTTTGATACAGGCCACCCCCTACTAAGACGCTTATGCAATACATCAGTAGATAAGCCGCTCCTCATTGAGATTTCTTTAACAGTTAAGCTCTGTCCTTCTACATTGAATGTTCTAGGCATATTTCCTCAATAACAATCCATAGCCCATTTGGGGCTTTTCGGTTAATTACTGGCTTCTTAATGGCAAAGCACACCACCTTGTCAGCCTCATCCCCCGATAAGATTCCCCGCTTAACCAATCCATCCTCTATCATTTTGCATGTGTAAGAGTAATTAGAGCAGTCTCTTTCCCTGCCGCCCTTGCCTACCTGTGGCGTAAAAAGAAGCCTTACAGGGTTAATAAATAAATCAGTATCTAAAGCTTGCACCGCCTTATGTGCTTTATCAGCTTCCTTGGCTCTCTTTGTCCAGTGCTGCCCCGCATAGATCGCATTAGTGCTTGGCCCCATGTACTCAATAAAAAAGCTCTCACGGCGCATTTGCTGCCTCTCCCATTTAGCCATTTTCCCATCAGCTTTTTCACTTAGCATTAATAGCCCACAGTCATAGAGTGGAGGCTTGATACATCTGATCGTGTTTGTATCAACAAATCAGCTTGCTTGCCGAATCTACGCTCCCAACCTGCGGGAGCCGCATGATAAGCATCATCACCTAACCTGTGATGCCGAGGGCATAATGGAATAACGTCCCAATGGCTAGACCTTCGGCCCATCCCTGTAGCTATGCGAACATGGTGTATTTCTGCGGGACTTTCTCCATAGCCTAAATTTCTGCAAACAACACAGCCGAGGCTTGCCACATGATTAAGCCAGCGGCGCTCATCTTTTGTTTTGTTCTTTATCATGCTGCTTGCCTATATGTTTGGTAATTGCTTAACGCTTTGCCGCCCCATTGAACGCCTTGCTCTGCGCCAAACGCATAGGTCAATTCAATTAGGTCGCTAAAGTCTTGCTTGGATAATGATCTAGTAGAGGAGCCTAATGACACAAAACCACCATCAATGGCGGGTACTATTTTTTGGCGTTTTAATGAGGCTGTTAAAACAATCTTCCATTCTGAATTTTTAAGGGTGTAGCCATACCAATTAACTTGTTTAGAGATTTCTGTAAGCATAGGCCAAAGCTTTCTGTTTTGAGCAAGTGTCCTAGTGGGCCGTCTTATGATTATTTCTATAGCCCCGCCTTGAACAACCTCAACTATAATGGCGTGCATCTTTCTAAAGGTTGGGTTTATGCCCTGACCTTCCTCAATAAAAAACCTCATAGCTTTCATTTTTATTAGCCTTGATTTTCTATTTTTTCGAGCAGCTTTATTAAGCTTTCATACACATCAACTGGCACAATCACATGACCTAAAAATCCATGCCTAGTGACCCCGATAACATCGTTGCTATCGAGGATTTCTTTCATGTTTTCTTTTAGCGTGTTTGTGCTGATCTCAACCATTACGCGGCGCACCAAGTCATAGCTAATCGCCCACTAACACCACAGCGTTTATTGTCGCTATTTCTTACTGTCCCCGCCTTTGCCATTTCAGATAATCGGCGTGCAAATTGGTATCGGTCATAAACAGGGGATATTTTACCGAGCTCATGGCTGGTCAATCCGCTGTTTCCTTTCAAAAACTCCAGCATTTCAATTCGCTGTTTTTCGTTATTTTGCTTTGAATCATTAGCGGCTAAATGGCTAGTGATTGGGTCTGTCTTTCTTGCTTGGCTCATTTTTCTTTCCTCTTCGTTTAGCTTCTTCAATTGCTTTTGCTAGCATTTCTTTATAAGGCTTTGTTAGGCCACCTGATTCACCATGACTGCAATGCTGAATTTTTAATCCTCTGGACAAATATTCTTCTAGCTTTTCATGGCTAAAAGGCGAGGCTTGATCCTTCTTTTTTAAATAGTCTTTTCCCACTTATCCCCCTCAATTGCTCGTTTAACCTCTTCTTTATTTTTAGTTCTTAAAATCCACTCTTTACCGCTTAATCTAAAAACTTTTCCGTATAGGCCGATTTTAAAAAATGAGTAACCAATTCTTGCTATATGCTTCATCGAAACATCCCCTTTAAATTGTTCATTTGCTGTTTGCCGTATTCAATTTCTTCTGCTGTGGCCTGTTTAGTGATCATCAATGGTCTTGCTTCACTTTGCCTTGCTTGCTGTGCAGCAATGGCACATTTTGCGGCTGGTCTGCTGTAACCAATAAACTCAGCATAACTAGGCGGGTAAACTTTCTTTTTAGCCTTTACAGATTTAGATATTTCCTCTTCAAGAGCATCAAACGCTCTGCCAAAATCTTCTATAGTTAAAGCTGCTAGCTTCCTGCTCCACGTTAAAAAATCCTCATTGGTGCGGCTTGGTACGCCATACCGCTTGCCCCAAAGGTCTTTAAATAGAACCTCCATACGCACCCATAACTCAGCGGTTAACTTCATGCTGCTATTGGATGGTGTGGAGGAACTCCCTTGCTGCATCGTGCATTCGGTTTGCACTTGTTTGGTTAGGCTGTTGGCCTGTGCTATTGCCATATTGACTCCTTGGTGCATACACTGATTTCCAGTTACTCAGTATTGCCGTTTCCAACAATTCATCTGGATCACTGCCTTGGCTTGCTAGCTTCATAATTTTGTTAACAAGTATTTTTAGGGCTGCTTGTGTCATAGGCGCTTTTATTGCCTTACGCATTTCTACATAACTGGTTAACAGTGGGATTGAAATTGCTGGAGGAATACCATCAAAACTAAGCATTTTTTTCCCCGCCGCTTTTGGTTCATTGATAGGGTAAGAAGGGTTATAGGGTATGGGTGCAGAATTTTCACCACGGGGTAGTGCAGGACTTTCACTAGGTGGTGCAGAATTTTCACCACTCTCTAGCACTAGCGGTATAACTGGGTCTAAGGTTAATCGGTAAATATTTGAGCTATTCCAATAGGCTTTTTCTGTTTTGCCAGTGTTCTTTCTATGGCTAATTTGTAACAGCCCCATTTCTTCTAACTTAGAGATATGCGTAATTACAGAGCGCCTAGACATTTCACAAACATCTGCAATATGTCGATAGCTTGGAAAGCAATTACCTTCATCACTAGAGCTATCAGCAAGCATCATTAAAACTAACTTTCTGCCAGAATTACCCGTTTTAATCACACTAGCTTTAGCCATCATTGTAAAACTCATATTTCATATATCTCTTATATCTCTTATATCTCTACTCTTCTAAAAGAGGCTGATATAAATTCAGATCACGCATTTTTTCATTATATTTATCTTGGAGAGCTAACCTAATGACCGCACTTAAATCAGTACCAGTATGCTCAACAGTAAGCTTCACAAATTTGTACAGTTTGTCGTCAAGATGCACAGTAACGGGGTTCGTTAATTTATCTGTCATTAATGATTCCTTAACTGTTCAGCTTGAGCTATTTGGGTCAACAAATAATGAATGTGGTATAGCCGAGAATCAGGCACATACTCACCCCATTGATATACGGCGTGAGGAGTTATGCCGACAGCTCTAGCCACCTTGGATTTGTTTCCAAAAGCGGCGATTACTTTGGCGGTTGGTATTTGTTTTGGTATTTGCATGCACAGAATGATAGCGTGCTTACAATTACTTAGCAACACCTGTAAACCCATTATCATTAATTGGATGTAAACTGGCTTACATTTTTCATATAAGAGAGCAACATTAATCATGGATTTAGGTAAACGGGTAAAGGCTTTACGCAAGCAAAAAGGCTGGTCTCAAGAGGAGCTAGCTAAACGTACATCTATGAGTAGAGGCCGAATAGGTCAGCTAGAAACGAACCCGTTAGCCGAGGTGAAAGGAGCTAATTTAGTTTCTTTGGCGGCTGCATTAGGCTTTTCAACCGAAAAGCTATTATCAAAAGAGGAGTTATTATTAGTTGCAGGAGTAAAAACAAAACCATTAACAAGGAAAATCCCCATACTTTTATGGGCCTCCCTGAGCAGCATAAATAAAGGAGAGAAATTGATGCTAGACAGTGATCGTTGGATTGGATGTCCTGACGATATTGGAGAAAACAGTTTTGCTTTAGAGGTTGAGAACGATCTTATGACCAGCAATTCGGGTAGAAGCTACCCTGTTGGCTCATTTGTATTTGTAGATCAAGATAAACCCGTAAAGAGCGGAGACAGGGTTCTTGCTGTTAACTTAAAAACTTTGGACTCAGTATTTCGTGAATATGTAATTGAAGGCTCAGTGAGTTATTTGAAGCCGCTGAATACTCAATACTCAACTAAGGAGTGTGATGAAAACACTCAAATCATAGGAGTTGTGGTCGGTAGTTATATGGCTGAATAATTATGTTGGTAATCAATCTTAATAACAATCAATCCAAAAAGAAGGCTTGGATGCAAGAAGAATGTTGGGAGTGGTGGTTAATCCACACTGATATTTTTGCAATCACTAGACCTGTTTTTGGAATACTTGAAGAAATAGTAAAGGCCGAATTTAAAATATCAATTGGCTGCAACTCAACTGCTACTAGCCAACAAGGGCCACCAACAATATAAATCACCCTTCCTACCATCTAAGAATTATTCCTAGTTATTATTTTTCCAGACCTTCCTAATTCCTCAAAACTTACAAAAACTATCTTTTTTTATCAATTACAGGTAGAAACTTGCTTAAATTTGTAAGCGTGCTAACATAGCAATTGTACGTTATTGATAACGAGGAAAATAAAATGAACTTACGAAATGCAAATATAGCTGATATAGAAGAGCAATTTGCCCAATGGCAAGATGCTGAATTTGAAAAATATATGCGCCAGTTTGATGTTGAGCCTGATGCTAAAATTTTTGATGAAAAATCCGATATACCTAAAATCCTTGAAGAAATGATATTAGAGGGTGAGGTGTATTTTGAACCTTCATGGCAAATAAAGCCCACGCTATACACTCTCCAATCAGTAATTCTTGACCGCCTAGAATGGGGCGCAGAAGAGGATCAATTTGCAATTTCTAAATGTTTTGTTGCCGCTTTTTCCAATAGAGATAAAGGATGCTTGGCGGTTGAAATTGCCCAATCAGTTGATTTAGAAATTTGGATTAGCGAATTTTTTAAACGAGAAATTGAGAATGTGCCTACTTATTTGAGGGTTAAAGAATGAACATATCGGCTTACACACTAATAATTAACACGCTAGGAATAATTATTTGGGCAATATGCTCATGGTGTTTTTGGGTAGGAATTTCCGCATGAACGCCCCCTCGCAAGTTTGGGTATTTATTGCCCTTTTATTATTAGCGGGAGTTGAATTGCCATGAATGTTGCACAGTTACAGTTTTTAGCAGCCAGCACAGCTGATCTTGATTGGCAAAAAGTGGGGGGAAATGAGAACCCATATAACCCCACAACACAAAGCGAATCATATACAGCCTATGAAAAAAGATGGGATCAAATTTGCTTTGAATATGATGAATTTAGAAGGGGAGCGCCATGAGTTTAGCAAAAGAAGTTTGGGATACATTAAACCACGTTAACGTAAATGACAAAAAGAAGCCCAAGGGTAAGTTCGATTATCTTAGCTGGACTTGGGCATGGTCTACCATGATGGATCATTACCCTGATACAAATTATGTATTTACAGATCGGGTATTTGCAGATGGTTCAATGGAGGTTATTTGTGAGGTCACTATTACTGTAGGCGAGGAATCATTGGCTAGATCAATGTGGCTACCTGTTAAGGATTTCCAGCACAAAGCAATACTTAATCCATCTTCTAGCGACATTAATAATTCAAAAATGCGCTGCTTAGTTAAATGTTTAGCCATGTTTGGCTTGGCAATTTACATCTACGCTGGCGAGGATTTGCCGCCAGACGAGGGTGCATCTGATTCTGCCATTGCTGCAACAGCCGCGATTACAAACGCTTTAAATAATGCAGACAACAGCGGCGCAATAAAAGCATGGAATTTAATTGATGAAAGTGATTTGCAAATAGTGTGGGAATCAATCAGCCAAAACAACCGAGACACATTAAATGTGTTGATTGCAAAAAGCCAATTGGAGGGCGCAGCATGAACAACATGACACTATTTGAAGTAACCGCTGAATATAACAACGCGCTAAATGATCTTTACGACCTAGAACAAAGTGGTGCAATTGACTCCCAAACTTTTTTAGACACTATGCAATCACTAGAGGGGACGCTGGTAGATAAAGCTAAAAGAGTAGGCGCTTATATCCGTAATACAAAGGCAATGGCACAGCAAATTAAAGATGCTGAATCTGATATGGCAAAGCGCCGCAAGAGCTTAGAAAGCCACGCTAAAGGACTTGAGGACTATCTACTTAACAACATGATTGAGAGTGGAATTACAGAGATCAACAGCCCTTGGTTTGATTTAAAAATAAAGAAAACTCCAGCCGCCGTAAAGATTGCTGACAACACTAAATTACCAGAGGAATTTTTAACAATAAAGACAATAGAAGCGCCCGACAAAACTGCTTTAAAAGCTGCCCTAAATAGTGGGCAAAAAATTAACGGGGTCAGCCTTGTGGCTGGTCAAAGATTAGAAATTAAATAGGAAAATAATTATGGCTAAGGGAATTAACAAAGTAATTTTAGTGGGTAATGTTGGGCAAGACCCAGAGACAAAAGCAATGCCTAATGGCTCTATGGTGACCAATATTTCTATAGCTACCAGTGAATCTTGGACTGATAAAAACACAGGCCAAAAGCAAGAGCGCACAGAATGGCACAGAGTGGTGTTCTTTAACCGCCTTGCTGAAATTGTTAGCCAGTACGCCCGTAAAGGCTCCAAGCTATATGTAGAAGGTTCTTTGAGAACCCGACAATGGGAGCAGGACGGCGTAAAAAAATACATGACTGAAATCATTGGATCAGAAATGCAGATGCTTGATTCTAAAGGAGAGAGCCAGCAACAGCCTCAACAAAATACAAGCCAGCCAGCGCCCAGACAACAGCGCTCTAACGGCATAAATCATAATGGTACGCAACGCTCACCTTATGCCCAAGCACCACAGCAACAAGCACCGCAGCAACAGCCAGCGGGGTTTGATGATGAATTTGATGATGATCTACCATTCTAGGAGACTTTATGGCTATTAAACTTGATATAAGAACTAACCCCTTAGCCTACGCTTCTGACCAAGAGTTAGTTGACGAGCTAAATAGAAGAGAAGCCTTAGTGAAGTGGGCGCGTAAAGCGCTTGCTCCACCGAGCAATCTTTGTAGGTCTTTTGCAAGCCCAAGCTGCGAAGTAGAAAACTGGGATTGTACCCAAAAAAACACAGTGATTAAAAGTAAGGAATTAAAATGAGCAAGTTATTGAGCAGGGATGAAATTGAAACAATTACTGATTGCGTGCAAGGAGCCGCTCAGTGCAAAGTTTTAACCGACAATAAAATATTATTTATTAAAGATAGAAACGGACTGCCTCATGTAACTTGGGAGGCTTTGCATAATCCTATTCATTTGCGCTCTAATGAAAAATTAGCGCATAATGTTGAACCAAGTTTTGATTGGATGGATTAAATATGGCCCCAAGAAAAAGAAGCAAAGGCCCAGATTGGCTCCCGTCAAGGGTCTATATGGGCAAGTCTGCCTTTGAGTATCATCCACCAAAAGGAGGAGGTATTAGGCTTGGAAAATTGTCTGAACCTAAAGAAATAATTTTAGCAAAATATAACGATTTAATTAATTTAATGGAGGAACCTACAGGTTCTTTTGCTCAGTTAACGCGTGAGTATTTTGCGGGGGCTAGATACAAAAAAAAGAAAGTTAGAACTAAGAAAGATTACACCGCTCATTCTGAAAAAGTTTGCTTGACCTTTGGAGCAATGAATCGACACAGAATTAAACCGCATTTTATAAGGCAGTATATGGATAAGCGCGGGGTTAGCAGCGAAACTCAGGCTAATCGTGAGCACTCATTTATGAGCGCAGTATTTAGTTGGGCTTATGAAAATGGAAAAGTAGCATTTAATCCATGTATAGGAGTAAGCAAGTTCCATGAACCCCCAAGAGATCGTTACATTGAAGATTTTGAATATTATCTTGTGCTGAACGAGGCAGATATTAAATGGCCTTTACTTTATGCGGCCATGGAAATCAGTTATTTATGTGCCGCTCGCCAAGGTGATGTTTGGGATTTAGAAAAAACTGATATTAGAAAAGAAGGTATATTTATTGAGCAAGGAAAAACGGGAGTTAAACAGATAAAGGAGTGGACTCCACGACTAAGAGCCGCAGTTGATGTTGCGTTATCCGTTCAAAAAGTATCAAGCCTAAAATACCTTTTTTGCGATAAGAGGGGTAACAGGCCAAAACAAACGACAATGGCTAGCTGGTATTCAAAAGCAAGAGCGCTAGCAAAAGAAAAATATGAGGCTAGCCAAAACCAAGAATGGATAACTGATTTTACATTCCACGATATTAAAGCTAAATCAATGAGCGATTATGAGGGAGGAGATTTAAGGCATTTCTCAGGTCATAAAACAGAAGCGCAAGCTCAATCTTATAACCGAAAAATTAAGGTCACTCCAACCCTAAAAAACATCAAGCCTGTATAAATATACACCACTGGATATTAGGACTTTATATTAGGAACTGTTAGGAAGTTAGTAACCACTCCCCCCGCAGACCCCGTGAGAATGGAGGCCGAACCCAGAATCGAACTGGGGTAAACGGATTTGCAATCTGTTATGTTAATGACTATTATCAACAACTTAGCACTCCATTTCCTAACAAAATTGTACTTTTCTGCCTTTTATATGCTGGTTTTATTTAATTTTAACTACTGTATATTAGGAAAGATTATTGAGGTATTTATGAGAGAAATAGATTATGACAGTAGCAAAATGTACACAATGTAATACGCCACACCCTGATTTAGACTTTGATCTTTATAGCGGATTTGAAACGAAACCTAAAATTGCTTTTAGTATGGTAGAGGATGATGAACATCTTTGGTGCCAAAGCTGCGAGTGCAACAATGTTTATGAAATAGATTTAGAGGATATTTTAGAAGAGGCGGTTTTAGGAAGCATTGAACAAGATCATGGAGAAGGCTCTCATCGAATAACTAAATTGCTGCGTGATTACGCCGAAAAAATAGACGCAGAGGCATATAAGAATAGGTGGCGCTTGCTCAAAGAAAATTTGATCCCAGATTAATTAACTATTTCTTTTTCATTACGCTATCAGCCAAACCGCCGCCAAAATAAAACATCACAATTGTTAGCATTATCCAATCAATTTGAAATTCCGACAAAATGGCTTGAACCCCTGTCACATCTTTTCCCAGAAATGTCATTACAATTACTAGCACATAAGTTGATATGTAAGTCACAGTAAACATGGTCGCCATGATGCGCTGCGCGAGCTTAAATGGCGCGTAAGCACTCATTAAATCAGCCTTTGCCTTAGTGCGAGCTTCAATCATTTCAGTGTCGCTAGTGTGAAATGAATCAATTAAATCCATTCCTTTACTGATTACATCCCCGCTGCCAAATATACTATTCAACAATCCCATGATTTTCTCCTAGCTGAAAGTGGGGGCGGTCACAGAAGCCTTTCCATAATCCACCCCACTGAACCTCAATACCAAGCTCGGAAGCGCTCTGCAATACTGCCGCCGCTACAACCGCCAAATGTTCGTGATCCCATGAGGCTTTTCCTGTTTCTGTGTCTATTGCGAAAACGTCCACAGCATTACCGCTTTG
>Ga0115548_1000576_pt1 | contig 21073 bp, 14 predicted proteins | sample COGITO_mtgs_1004_4_FD_87187 | JGI IMG/M metagenome (GOLD analysis project Ga0115548, IMG submission 87187) | Pelagic marine microbial communities from North Sea - COGITO_mtgs_100423 | ecosystem: Environmental > Aquatic > Marine > Epipelagic | place: Germany:Helgoland, sampling site Kabeltonne...
GCCAGATCCCAGCAATAGATAGGCACCCGGTTTGTGTTGCAACAACACCGAAAAATCCTCTGAGCCCATAAGCCGTGTGGCATCGGCGCCCTCTTTTATCTGTGCCTCTCCAACGAGTTCTCGGGCAACCGTGCCAGCCTGCCTTGCCTGCTCCGCATCGTTAACCGTGGCTGGCAGTTCCTGTCGGTAGTCAACGTGCGCGGTGGCACCAAAAGCACCGGCCACCTGTTCTGCAATAGCATGCAGGCGCTCACGAACCAATGCCTGCACCTCGGGTAAAAAGGTGCGGACGGTACCCTTGATAACCGCCGCTTGCGGAATAACATTCCAGTTATCCCCAGCCTGAATGCTGGTGGCACTAAGAACTGCTGTCTGCATAGGATCAATATTGCGGCTGACAATGCTTTGCCAAGCGGCAATCACATGGGAACAGACCAACACTGTGTCAATGCCAGTATGAGGCAGTGCACCATGGGTTCCCTTGCCGGTTATGGTGACATCAAATAAATCCATCGCCGCGAATACGGGGCCACTACTGATAGAAAAAGTACCCTCGGGTAGTCCCGGCATATTATGCATGGCAAAAATACTGTCCATGGGGAAACGATCGAACAGGCCATCGTCAATCATGGCCTGGGCGCCGCTACCATTGTCGTTAGCTTCTTCGGCGGGCTGGAAGATAAAGTGCACCGTGCCGTTAAAGTTTTTACTTTGCGCGAGATATCGAGCCGCAGCCAGGAGCATGACGGTATGGCCATCGTGACCACAACCGTGCATACATCCGGGGTGTTTGGATTTATGGGCGAAAGTATTGAGCTCCTCCATAGGCAGGGCATCCATATCCGCGCGTAGGCCAATGGATTTGTCAGAGGTGCCAACTCTTAACGTTCCAATAACACCGGTTATGCCAACGCCTTGGGTAACCTCAATACCCCAGCTATTTAATTTTTCTGCGACAAAGGCGGACGTACGGTTTTCGTTAAAAGCCAGCTCCGGATGGGCGTGAAGATCCCGCCGCCATGTAGCTAGTTCTTGAGATGTTGCCAGAATATCACTAATGAATGCCATGACACCTCCGTTCAGGGATATTTTTTAGACTAAGAAAGACAGAATAATAAAATGTTAGCTCGGCCACCTCGAACAAACTCATTCAATTTTCTCAGCATTCGCCCTTTGCTTTAGAGTTACTTTGTCTACCTTGCCTACTGGTAATAGCGGCATCTCATCAACAAAGGTAAAAATCTTGGGCACTTTGTAATTGGCGAGCTTGTCTTTACAAAAGGTTTTGAGCGCATCGACGGTCAGTGCCTCACTGCCCTTATCGTCACTATCAGATCGAGGAATAATATAAGCAACGCCCACCTCCTGATAACGTGGATCGGGCACGCCCACTACCGCCGCCATATCCACAGCAGGATGACTTTCAAGCAACTGTTCGATCTCACGGGGGTAGACGTTATAGCCGCCGGATTTGAACATATCAGACATACGACCCACTAAACTAATAGTGCCATTTTCTCGCCAGTAACCCAGGTCCCCGGTATGTAGCCAGCCATATTCTGTATAAACATCCCTCGTAGCCTCAGGGCGGTTGAGGTACTCCAATAGCAGATAGTCCCCTTTAAACTGTAGTTCGCCGTGCTCACCTACGGCGCAGGGTTCGCCTTGTGTATTTATAATCCGACATGGCATTTGCGGGCTGGGGCGACCAATGGTTTCACTCAGTTCAATGAGATCGGCATCGGGGCTGGAATAGGTGGTGTTGGCGGCGGTTTCGGTCATGCCGTAGATGTTCATCAGACGTGGCGCGAGCGCCTGTAAGCGTTTAATCACCGGTACGGGTAAAGCGGCACCACCCCAGACAATGAGTTCGAGGGTGGAAAAATCTGTACTTTCAAACGCTGGATGTTCCAACAGCATCAGCAACATGGTAGGAACACCCCCCAGAACAGTGATGCGTTCGCGATTGATGGTTTGCAACACTAGGGCAGGATCAAAGCGTTCATGAAAAACCAGAGTGCCCCCTGCCACCAGATTGACACAACAGGAGTCCGCCACGCAGGCCGCATGATTGATGGGAAAGCTACAGATAATGCGCGGTTGTTTCACCAGAAAATGCTGGTTCTGAACGGTGGAACCAAAGCACAAACCGTAATGGGATAATAAAGCCCCTTTGGGTTGACCAGTAGAGCCAGAGGTATAGACCAGCAGTGCCGGGTCCAGCCGTTCCACCTGAGATTGGCTGGCACTAAGACTCTGTTCAGAGACGGTGTCAGCCGAGGCCAAAAAATCACTAAAAGAAAGTGTGCCTGGCATAGGTGATGTGAGTGCGATGACCTGTGTTACAAACCCATAGTCTTTTTGTACGGTGTCGATTGTTTCCTGATAACACCGCCCCTCAAACTCGGCCATGGCAAACAATAACGTAGGTCGAGCATCTTCCAGTACATAACGGCACTCTTGCAAACGGTATTTGGGGTTTAGGCCCAACCAAATCGCACCGATACTGGTTGTAGCTAAAAACACCACCCAATATTCGGTACGTGAAGTGCAAAGCATGGCAACTCGATCGCCTTTTTTAATATACATCGCCAGCAGGGCTTTGGCGCATTGCTGCACTTGGGTGTGTAACTCGGCATAGGTTAAGCGTTGGTTGCCAAACACCACGGCTTCGCGATTTGGTGTTGTCTGCGCGTAGTGTTTTAGATAATTAGATATTAATGTGTGTACATGATTGGATTGTACACAAGGACTATTTTGGTTCATGACTTTGATTATTCCTTTGGGTCTTTCTCAGCTGTACCTTTAATCCATAAGGACAAATATTCTGCAACCAGGGCCGGCCTTTCAACACCTTCAATTTCAATAATCAGATCCAAAGTCACTTGTAATTGTCCGGGTTTTCGCTCAGTAACATCCACCAAAGTAGTACGTACTCTAATGCGCGAATCCACCACCACCGGCTCGACAAAACGCATGCGGTTAAACCCATAATTCACTGGATAGCCATCTTTTTGTGCATCGCCATCCAAAGGGAAACGCATAATCTCGTAGAGCATAGATGACAACATCGAGGCAGTTAGCCAGCCAAAAGAAATGGTTTTTTTACCCCAGGGGCTGTTTTTGGCGGCCCACTCTGGATCAATATGGTGAGGATCTGGGTCATCGGTCACACGGCCAAATTCAGTAATACGCTTCTGATCTATAAGAATCCAGCTTGAGTAAAAGGTTTTGCCTATGGCTTGCTGGTAATTAGCTGGGGTAAAGAAATTGTCATCCATTGAGTCACCTATCGGTTAATTGAAAGATATAAATTGAGTGCGTATTTTTTTAAATGAAAACTATCACAGCACTTCATTTCGAAGCAGACGGTGTAAACCAAATCGGTGAGGTATAGGCGCGCTCTTGTGTCACCATGGGGACCTCTTCAAGAATATCGGTTAAGCCAAAGAATTTGGCGTCGTAAGCGGTCCAACGTGGTGTCGGAATTTCTAATACTCGGACGTAGTAAAAGGCGAGTTCGTTTTTATCGAAATCTGGGTCTTTCCACACCACCGCCAATTCAGGATCACCAATGGTGTTCGTGTAAGAGGCGCCCTCGATATTAACGGTACTGCCCACCGGTTTTACTTTCCCACGCCAGTTCGTTTTACGATTATCAGCTAAAGCAACGTCGTAGATTTTTTCATGAAGTTCACCACCCTTATCGTGCCAGCCTTTAATCACTTGCACACGGTCAAGATTAGCGCCATCGGGATCTCTAACCGCTCGAATCAAAAACGTGGGAGATCTATCATTAGGCGCGTTGGTAAGATCACCGCCCATAGGCACTCCTTTGGCATACCCTATCTTGGCAAGGTCTGGTTTTAGCGCATCGTTATCCTCATAATCCCAACCACCGAAGAAACGCACAGCCATACGAGGCCCAGTGGTGGCGTAAGTTTCTTTGCGTTTCATTGCGGCAAATAATGCTTCACGCGTATTCTCTTCTGCCCAAATAGCGGCATAGCCGGAGGCTGCCCCCTCCCATCCAGGTAAAGGCAGAGGCCTATCATCCCAAAATTTTGTTATACGATATTTGCTGGGTTCATAGAGTGACAACTTGCCCCAGAAATTATTCTCATCTGCCGTCGCCAGTGATGTGTGGGAATCTGTACTCCCTATCATGCCAAACTTAAATGGATTAACCCCCAGTTTTACTTGCTGTCCAAGTCCCAACTTCAACGCCGAACGCGCATATTCTGATTTTTTGCGTTCCTTCCAGCCCTTTGTCTTAATGCCTTCCATACTCCAACCGTTCCAACTGTTCCAAGTTTCATAATCGGCAAACTCATCTGTTAATGATAAAGCAGGGTGCGCTTCTCCATCTCCCTTAAATTGAGTGACTTCGTATAGAGGTTCCCACCGACTACGCGCTTTCGCATAGCTGGTGCTTAGGGCTTTGCCCTGGAAGTCCAATAGCGAAAACATATGACCATTCGTCACATTACCATTGTGCGGAATAGCAATAGCTTCTCCACCCGTCTTGTTTTCGTAGTGTGACAGGTATGCCCAAAGCTTCTCCGGATCATTACTGTTGTGCTTTGTAAAAGGCAATACCTGCATAACTTTATCTCCGGCATCTTTAAATATGACTACCCGGTGATAGCTGGCAGGCACCGTCGCTGACCATTCATAACCGCTGAATGCTGTGAATTTTCCGGGTTGGTTGTGTCGGTCTGCGTTTGACGTAACCTCCTTCCATACTGACAACCGAAAGGTATCATCACGGATCGAATCCTCCTCAAATGCTTCCCAAAAGAAACTGTTTCCTCCCTTGTCAAAAATCGATTTCATCATGTTCTGAATGGGTACATTAGAGGAGCTGTTCAACAGATCACCCGTATTTAAAGGATTTTCCTGCATAAACTTAGACCAGCGCTTTCCCACCTCCGTTTTTAATAATCTCGGCTCGCCTGCGGCAAGGCCTGACATAACCCCCATATAGGCGCCATGATCTGCGACGACAAGAAAGTCCAACGAACGGGAAAGTCGGGCTACCATACCGTTATTGGCTGTTACTTTTTCGCCTTTGGCAAAGCGGTAAGCATCATCTGGACCGAGCGCTTTGTTTCCCATACCATAGGCGTCTACAGAAAGATTCGTATGTAAGTGTGTATCTCCCCAATAAACATTTGTGGGATAGCTTTGGTCCGTATAAGGAGAATAGGAATCCTCAGCATTAACAAACGATACAAAGGCAAGATACCCGACAATCAGGAAATATCCTCTGTTCTTCCATTTAATTTCTTTCATTAACACTCTCCTCGGCAAGTTATTACTCGGTTTACTGTCAAAGGTTGCTTCGGGGTATTCATCGAATCGATCCCCTTCTCTCATTCCACCCTTCACTCCTGCATTGTTTGCCTGTATGTCCATTGCCTCTTCTACTTTCGTAAGGGCACCGACTTTGACTTTTCTTCCCTTTTTTGTGGAAACATCACTGGGTATCGTGATACAGGTTCCTATCTTGGTTAATTCTGTGGTGCTCGCGTTACATTCTTCAGTAGTACGTGAAGTGGTATAAACCTTAGTGCCAGTTTCCACTTAGGCTTTAGCAATCATAAATCCGATGTCAAGACTGCCACCCATCACTAAGGAGATTTTGCTTTTTATGCTAAAAAAAATTTCGACCTTATGAGTTTTATCATTCATGTTTACTTCCTCAGATCATGTACGGGCTTTCATATTTGATTACTATTGATCCGACACCATCCGGGGTTCTGCTGCCCTTTGATAAATAAGTGACTGTTGTGTGTAATGCTCAGCGTTATCCAATAACGAAGCGGCCGACTCAACATCCAACTCACGAATTTGTTTGGCTGGCACACCTGCCCACAAAGTATTGGCACTCACCCTCTTCCCGGGGCCGACAACAGCGCCAGCGGCTACAAGCGCACCACGTTCGATAACAGCGCCATCCAGTACCACCGCACCCATACCAATCAATGCACCATCTTCAATAACACAGCCGTGAATAATGGTACCGTGGCCAATGGTGACATTGTTGCCGATCACTACATCCTGTCCGGCGTCACCATGAATAATGACGCCATCCTGAACATTGGTGCGAGAACCAATGCGGATTGATACCTCGTCAGCCCGTAATACGGCATTAAACCAAATACTCGCGTTAGCCTTGATTACCACATCGCCAATCACGCAAGCGTTGGGAGCGATAAACACACTGCTATCAATGTCTGGTCGATGATTTTGATACTCTAAAATAATGCCTTGCATACTTTCTCGTTTCATAGATGACCTCAATTCCCAATAAAACCCGAGTTAGTGCCAAAAACACCTTTAGCAAACTTCGAATTTACTCAATCATAATCGACCGGCTTAACTATTAACTTTTGCGTATACCTGCAACAGTGCCTTCAGCGCTTGAATCCCATCTTCTCCTGTCACTGAGGGTTCTCTGTTGTCACAGATGGTTTCAGCACAATTTTAGGGATAAGCACTCTATAAGGATAAGGTAAGACCACCATCAACCTTGATCACTTCGCCAGTGATATAGGTGCTTGCCGGAGAGGCCAAAAATATAGCGATGCCTGCTATATCGTTGGATGCTCCTAGCCGACCTATGGGCAAAGTGTTCTCTAAATGTGATTGCAATTGTGTATCGAATTTTCCGAGCGGTGCTGTCATTTTAGTTTTAAAATAACCGGGTGCAATCGCATTGCAAATAATGTGATGTTTCCCCAGTAAATTTGCAAATTCCTTGGCCATAAAATGAACGGCTGCTTTACTTGGCCCATAGGCACCGCTAGACATAGATCCTTGAGGAGGATTGATACCAAGTACAGAACCAATATTGATCACGCGTGCAGGGTCCATTTTGGATGTATTTCGTTCCAGCAAGCCAAACAGGTTTTGTGTGAGCCTAAACGGCGCTTTCACATTAATATTCATGACTTTGTCATAGGATGCTTCGGAGTATTCATCAAATCTATCCCCCTCTCTCATTCCACCCTCCAGTCCTGCATTGTTCACCAATATATCCAATGACTCTTCTGCTTTCGAAAGGACATCGACTATGACTTGTCTTCCCTTTTCTGTTGAAACATCACTGGGGATCGAGATACAGGTTCCTATCTTGGATAATGCAATAGCGCTCGCGTTACATTCTTCAACAGTACGCGAGGAGATATAAACCTTCGCGCCATTTTCAACATAGGCTTTGGCAATCATAAACCCGATACCGCGACTTCCTCCGGTCACTAAGGCGACTTTGCCTTTTATGCTAAAAAGATCTTCAATTTTATGGGTTTTATCTTTCATGTTTACTTCTTCAGTTCATGTACGGATTTTAATATTGATTACCATTGATTCAACACCACCCTGTACTCTGCTACATTGCGCCACCGCACAGATCATTTGGAAGGTGCCGATAGTATCCATCCAACTCAAAGTGATCTTTCGTATACTTTGAATTAATCCCGGTCAAGCATATAAACACGTAATAAAGCCTTCAAGGCCCGAACCCCATCTTCCCCGGTCACGGTAGGTTCTTTATTGTCAAAAATAGCCTCAGCACAATCTTCCAATTGTGTGGCAAAATGACCGAAGGCCGGACGACCTGTTAGTTGAATCTGATGAGGGCCTTCCCCGTTATTGATAAATAACGCATTGGTATAGTGGAAGATGCGCAAGGAGCCAGTGGTTCCGTACACAGAAATGGAACCGGGCTCATTTTCCCATAGACCTGCGTCAGCGACAGAGGCATCTGTGAGCCAAGCTTGTCCTCCACTGAACATGCCTTCATTTGGCAGGCCCGTCGAATAAGTCGCCGCGTTATAGATCAAGTGCCCCATAGCACCGTTAGCCAATTGCATCACCATAAACTCACTGGACGGCGCTTGCCCGGAGATATGGCCCTTACCTTGAGCCGACACAATCTCGCTATCGTTCAACCAGGAAAAAATATCTAACAGATGAACACCGTGATCCACCAGTCCCATGCCTGGGCCTCCGGGCCCTCCGATGGGATAATGTATGGGCGGCAGTTCTACGTAATTTTCTTTACCATGACCACCAATCAATTGTTCGGTCATTAACTGAACTTCGCCGATCGCTCCTGATTGAATAAGTTGTTTGGCCTTAATAATCGCAGGAAGATAGCGGTAACAGGAGCCATAAAAGAGTTTTACTTTGGCCTGTTTGCAGGCAGCCACCATAGCTTCGCCATCTTCCAGGGTGACGGCGATCGGCTTTTCGCAAAACACGTGAATACTTTGCTCTGCTATGGCTTCAACAATTTCTCTATGGGTGGAGGCTGGCGTCAGCACCATGGCCATATCAATACCGCCTGCGGAGAGAAGCGTTCGATAATCAGTAAAGGCTGTTGCACCGACACGTTGCGCGACCGCATCAGCCACATCTGCTCTGACATCACAGACAGAAACTATATTGAGGTTATCCAAACCTTCAAAGGCCTGAAGGTGAGCTTGCGCCACACCGCCTAACCCAATAATGCCAATTGAAATTGATTGATACGAAGAGTTTCTCATCGTTTTTTCAACCCAAGAATTTCCCGTGCTTCATCCGGGGTCGCCACATCAAACCCCAAGCATTCAATAATGGTCTTAGCCCGTTCGACTAATTGGCCATTGCTGGCAAAAACACCTCGACTGAGATAAAGATTATCTTCCAGACCCACTCTTACGTTGCCGCCCAATAAAACTGCTTGCGCTACCATGGGCATTTGCATACGGGCAATGCCAAAGGCGGCCCAATTTGCGCCTTCGGGCAACAGACTTTTCATATAGATCAGGGTTTCCGGTGTCGCGGGCAAGCCCCAGCGGGTGCCCATCACAATTTGGTACATCGGCGGCACATCAAACAAGCCTTCTCCCAGCATTTTATTGGCGAGTAGGATATCACCAGGGGCAAACACTTCGATTTCCGGCTTGACCCCTAATTCCTGAAAACGTTTGGCCATCTTGCGCAAGGTGTATTCAGTATTGAGGTAGACGTAACTTTTATCACCGTCCAGTTGGTTTTGAGTGGTGACATCCAGTGAGCAGACTTCCGGCAGACACATTTCAATATGCTTAACACGTTCCTCTGCCGAAGCCAAATCTGAACCTGGCCCTGCGCTGCCCTCATCATTGGGCTCTGGACAAAACATAGCACCACCACCACAGGTGATGTTCATCACGGCCTTAACGCCATTTTCCCGAACTCGGGTGGCCATCTCCAAAAACAGATCTGGATCACGGCTGCCTTCACCGGTTGCAGGGTTTCTTACGTGCAAATGCACACAGGTGGCACCGGCCTGTTCAGCTTCCAACGCCGCTTCGGCAATTTGCTGCGGCGTGATGGGGAAATTAGGATGTGCTTTGTTGTACTGATTTTCGCCGGTAACGGCGCAGGTTAATATTACTTTGCGAGTCATTGGCTTGTTCCTGTGTTTCTTTGTGGATGATTCCACGCAATTTATATCATTACATCTTCAGTTCAATTTCAGGTGCTGGCGCTAAACTTTAGTTCGGCTATCTACCCGTCATTAAACCAAGCTGAGTATCGCTCAATTACAAATCATGCTGATGGATTCCAAGACTAAAGCGGACACAAACCGCTCAAAATAGCTAGCGCCTGCAACGAGTAGGAGCATGGAAACTTTGTCATCTACTCTATTTATGTTTGTCTCTTAATTCTAGGGAACGCGCTTTTAAGTAATAATTTCTTCTTTATCTTGTAATAGCCTTTGAAAGGTGTCACTGTTTGTTTGATCTGGGGAGAGCTGACCGACGATAAGAGACGCAGTGGCTCCGCCATCAATAACCAACTCAATTCCTGTTATAAAACTAGAATCGTCGGAAGCGAGAAAGAGTACACCTCTTGCAATGTCAATTGGCTCTCCCATGAGCCCATTCTGCTTCAACTTACGCATCACCGATTCCTTTATCGGTAGACGCATTGGGGTATCTATCCCACCAGGATAAATAGAGTTCACTCGAATATTGTACCTCTTCGTTTTACAATCTATCGCAGCGGCTTTCGACAGCATTCTCACCCCTCCTTTTGATGCTGCATATGGGATCAGAGAGCCTTCTGCCACCAGAGCCGCTACTGATGAGATATTGATAATGGAGCCTGTTTGCTTGTTGCCAATCATCGTGTTAATGGCACTTCGCATACCCAAGAATACACCGTCAAAATTCACACCCTGTACAGTTCGCCAGTCCTCGAGCAATGTATCCTTGAAATCCTTTTCTTGCCCCGTTGCCGATTTTTTTCCCGCACTAGGGATAGCGGCATTATTCACCAACACATCCAATTTTTTAAACTTCGCGAGGGTAAGATCAATAGCATTTTGCCAATCTACTTCACTTGCCACATCATGCTGTATAGCGATCGCTTCACCACCAGAGTTCATAATTGTTTTCACGGTTTCCTTTGCAGAAGCCAAATTAATGTCCGTGACCACAACCTGCGCACCTGCTTTTGCCAGTAGTTCACAAGTGGCCTTACCCATACCACTTCCTCCTCCTGTAACTAACGCAACCTTATCATCTACTCGATTCATGGATATTTCTCCTGTACTTTGTTTAATAAATAAAATGTCAAAACTTGTTTATGCAACTACGCTACTTTTTTTTGAATCTGTTTTTTTCATCTCTCTTCTCTTGAGCAAGCGGAAGCACCTTTGTCACCAGAGAAAAAAGAAACTTTCCAGGTTCACTAATAACGTGAAAATGAGACGTGTCTTCAAACCAAACTTGCTCTTTAAAAGGCGCATCAATTTCCTTAAACCAGGCATCTGTCAGGGTGCAAGGTATATGCCAATCATTAGCGCCAGTCATAAAAACAATCGGAACGTCAAAGGATGAACCCACTTCAGTAGGCAGATCAATATCCATAAAATCCTCACCGAATTTACTTCCCTCACTGATAAACCTCATAGGCGGAATATGGAGAAGATTAGACAGGGTATAGTGAGCGGACGTTAAGAATCCAAATTTCGTTATCGCTAAAGCGTCTTCGATAGTGATTTCTGACTTTCCTGCTCGAACAAGCTCTTGCCCCATATAATATTCATGCTTCAGATGACGCATTTTATTGTTAGGGTCTGGCACTGGCATCATGGCATTTAATTTGGCAACCAGTACTTTATTATTCTTACGTTTGGCGTCAGCCAACAACAAGGCATGCTCTTCACGAAAACCTTCCATATTATTAACCACTTGACCGACGCCAATATACCCGTATAGCCATTCCGGCCTTCGTTTGGCCATTTTCATTCCTAAATAGGTACCGTAGGAGTAACCCATGATAAATATTTTTTCTTTATTTAAATGACTCCTTAGGTAAGCGATAACTTCTTCGGCATCATCCAATTTCTGTTCATGTGTTATCGTCTTCTCAATTTTTTTCAGTGGTATGTCGTAGCTTTTCCCTGTGTGACGTTGATCCCACTGCACTACCGTAAAATACTCCTCCCAGGGGCGTTGCGTCTCATCATAAAAGCCAATATGCGACATGCCCGGACCACCGTGCAAAAATAACAACACAGGATTATCTCGATTGCGCCCGCGTATATGGAGCCACTGTTTATGGCCTCCTATTTCTACAGGCGCCAAGACATCAATACCCTTGGGGTTTCTCACTTTATAGAAAATTCTATTGCGTTCTTGTGCTAAATTTCTCGCCCATAGCAAAGTCCCAAAGACAGCTGTCGCTAATAGAGCAAGGGAACCTAAGATGTACAAACTAATAAGCAGGGTAGATTGCATTTTTCCTCCGATCAAATATTTATTTAATAATTAATTGATTCATATCTAAAGATGAAGTGGTGTTAAATTCAAAGATTTCAAACGCGGTTTCACAAGGTGGTCCAGCGGCAAAATGCAGCCTTGGCTTACTACCTAATTCATAAATTGAAGACCCTGCGGTATAACCCATCGAGTTGTCGACGTTGGTAGGGTTGATTTTTCGTGATACGGGATTGCCAGGATCATCGTGGGCTGCGAGGGCTGATTTAATATCCTCTAAGGTCATCTTCCTTGTCATATCACCCAATCGATTACCGATAGAATCTAACCGCGCTACTGTACTTTTATTACGTCTTTTGTCAGGCGGCAATAGATCATTTTCATCTTGATTCACCAGTGGGTGATTGGAGTGAAATACTCTGCCTGGTGTTGTCTCTGGTAAGTACTGAACTATGCTGGTGCCACAACATTCAAAGCAGCGCATATCCCTCGGAGAGGACAGAATATAATTCTGCCCAGACGCGTGTTTAATGGTCCGTAAGAATTGTTCAGCTTCTTCCATGTTATGACGCTCCAAAATAGAGCGCACAATAAAACTAACCGGCAGTCCATCGGTGGCATAATTGAGTTGGGCTAGAGTATTGCAGGTAATGCCCAACGAGTTCGCATTTAGACCGTTCAAGCCAATAATCCCCGCAAAGGCAAAGACCAGCGCTTCGGGAGAGTTATCAGTCGGCATCACTCGCAAGAGCACCTGCGTGCCCTCAACCCAACTGGGAATATCCATATTTTGGCCAGCATAGCTAATGCCATTGGACTGATTGGACACGCCAAAGGCGGTGCACTTCGTGATCGGTCTATCCAGACAGCGACGAAGGCCAAAGATCCATTCTTCGTCCATTAGTTGCAAGCCAAGAATCGTCTCGAAGCTCTGCTCTGCCCCCTCGGCAATTCCTCGCACTTCCTCCAATAAGGAAGGTGCCCACTTCTGGATACTGCTCATATAGTGGGTTTGTGAAAAAAAGGCATCCAAATAGGCATTGGGATTTTGATGTTTTCCGTCGGCGTTACCTTGGCTAAAATTGCCCAGATCCTCGCGCCAGGCTTCCACCACTTTGGCAATCAGCAGTTTTGTGGTTTCACCATAGAGCCGTCCGCGCGCTCTTGGTGTGCCGCTAAGTTCAATAATAGGTATATCACTTGTTTTCAATCTTTTACTTCCTGTTCGTTAAATAATGGGTAGATCGATATAGGAGGCATAGACGCTGTTGCGCTCTACCGTGATTTCCGGCTTTTCACAGCCCGCAGTGGGGGCAAAGGTATCTTTGTCTGCACCCGCGATCGCCAAGCGAATACCTTGGCCTTTTTTGAGTAATACCGAAATCGGAAATAAGTCGAACGCGATTTCTGCCACCTCGCCAGGAATAAGAGGTTGAGCATCCTTTTGCTTTAAGCTGTGATAGGGACCAAACATCTTGAACGGCGGTGTTTTATCGGACACTTTACGGTGCAGTGCTCTAAGCTGACCTTCGGTGAGCAAGCGCACGCGCCCATCGGGATCCACAGTTTCCAGATAAACAAAGAATTGCCCATCGCAGGCATCGGAGCGCACAAACAGACGCACCACCGGGTGACCGGTAATTTCAACATCATCTTCTAAGGGCGGGGTATCGTAGACCAGGAGTTTTTTATCTTCTTCCTGCCGATCATCGAAAAACACCGGATGCTCCAATTGGCAATACCAGCGGTTGTTTAAACCGGTGCTGGTACTGGGATCGACCTGATAAATATCGCAAGCGATTTTCTGCTCTGGCACCGCGCGGCGGAGTTGATGCCCCTCTGATAGGTACAGGCGCTGCACTTTTGTTTCGGGCAAGGGCCAGGCGCGGGTGTTTTTCCATTGGTTTTCACCCAGAGTGTAGTATTCCACGATGCCAAACTGGTCGTCTGTGGGTATATCGCTTAATAAATGTGGGACTTTTTTAAAGGTCGCATCTAAGGAGTTGGCAATAAGCCCCAACCGATAGTCTATCGGAATGGCTTCAGACTGTGTGCCATCACCCGGCTGAAACGGGTCTACTCGGGAATCACCAATATGATTCCAGGGACCCAGGATCACTCGCATAGGATTGCTACAGGTGTTGAACAGAGAGAGAGCCCCTAACTGTGTGCCAGCATCGTGCCAGCCGCAGCGGATAACAAGGGGGATATTGCCCTGCTCAATCTTATCTTGATAACATAAATAGGGACTAAAGTTAACGACAGCAGTAGAGTCAGTCTGGGCGTCCTGCTTTGACAAAGCGCTGTCACTAGCAGAACAACTATCAGATTGACTATCAAGCAACAAAGCGGTATCAATAAAAGCCAGTTTGTCACCCATGCTAGTACAATTAAAATTGGTTTTATGCTCAGCCACAGCCGCCGTCAGTAGTGCACCGTCCCTGTCGTCCTCTACCGGTCTGACACCCAGCACATTCTCAATCCCTACGTCCGGTACTTTCCAATAACCACCTTCCAGCAATGCCTTTGCATCATTGGCATCCTGGGCGGCGGTAGCGGCTCCCCAAACCTCAACGAACGAGATATTGATCACGCCACCGGGCGCAAACAAGTGGCGATAGGCATCAAAGTCTGGCGCACGGCATACACCCAGCTTTAAAGCGGAAGAAGCGCTCGCTAAACTGCACACCGTGGTACTCGCCGTATAGGACGTACCGATGGTGGCGACCCTGCCATCACACCAATCCTGCTCTGCAACCCAGTCGATGATTTCACCGATATCCTCCACTTCAGCAGAGCCAAGCTCGCCTCCTCGAGTACCAAAAGATGCGCCTGAACCTCTGGCATCGGCAACGACAAACACATAACCTCGCGCCCACAGATAAGAGGCATAGGGATAATAGGGTTGAAATTCAGGATCATCCTGCTTAAACGCCATGGCCCGCCAATAGCGGGTGGTCACTAGAACAGCGGAGTGTTTATCCGTGTTTTTTTCTTTATCGCTCTCTTTATCATTGGCAAGCCATGTGCTCACCGCCAAACGAGTACCATCACGCATGGCAACATATTCGCTCCGGCATAGTAATTCTGTATGACTCATATCAGTCTGTTATCCTTAGAATATAAACGTATTGTGTGTTCCTGTTCCTAACAGGGTGAATAGCTACACACCATCAAACGGATTTGCGTCCCAAGGCCACTTAGGTCTTGTAATACCCGTGATAGGCCAATTCTTATGATCAAGACTGGCGCCCCACACATTAATGAGATCATTCTCGTGAAAATGTTTTAAAAGTAGATACTGCTTGTTATCGGGCTCGACCCCCAGCTCCCTGAACGCTTCCGAGCCGTACCCCAAAGCCCGTTTCGATACCAATATCAATTCGGTTTCGCCGCAGCGGACAACGGCGACATCACCCAGATCTATATCGCCGAGCCAGGTAGCGATAACTGCCTCTTTATAGACCCGCTCTACAATCACATTCAGATCCATCGGCGTTCCCGAATACTGACAAGCTTTGCCACCAATACGCAGCATTAATTCAGCCCCCGACCCAGCATCATGACAAATAGATACGGCCAGTGGATCCCACATTAAACCCACAGCGACATTGGTCATGCCTCGTTCAAACATCGCCTGCAAAAGTTCAGTGCCGTCAGTGGGAAAGCCGGCTCCGGCTAAATCGCTCCATTCAACTAATTTAGTTGCTTTTTTGCCTTTTTCCGCTTTGGCCTGCGCCTGATCTAGCGCCGTATCGATGTCCAGATATTGAAACTGTTGCCCTCGAATTTCATGAAAGGTCATACCCAGTTCCTCGGCAATGTTGCAGGCCAGGTCCGGGTCATTGTCAGTAATCACCAACATTTTGCTGCCCACATCCGCAATGTCTGCTAAACCACATCCGTGGACCGGGGAAATTGACAGAATGCCTGGCGCTCGTTCCCGTGCATAAACGGTCTGCAAAAACGATTTCATTGGTTCGTAAGCTTCGTCTACAAGATCAAGCATTCTGCAGTCAAATAATGCCATAACAGGCTTTACCCGGCCCTCCAATGTGTCCGCTATGATGTTAAATAATTCTACTGCCCGTTCTTTCATATCAGTGTGCAGAAATGTTTTATAAAAAATCATTGCCGTGGCATGCTTCATCATCTTATCACTCATATTGCAATGGGGGTCCAGTTCGACACCGATAGGAATGTCCGGCCCTGTGATAGTGCGGATGTGCTCAAGCAAATCGCCTTCGCAATCGTCATAACCATGGGCCAAAGCAGCGCCGTGCAACTGCAGTAAAACCCCGTCTACCGGCATGGCTTGCTGGAGATCGTCCAGAATCATTGTCCTGAGATTTTCATAAACTGATCGAACGATACGTCCTCCAGGGGGCATCGCGACCGCACAAAGGCCTTCGGCAACGTCCCAGCCTTTGGCCTCTGCCATCTCGCGAAACAGTGTTAGCAAGTCACGAAATAATGTGGGGCTTCCGCCCTCATCGCCACACCGCTCCAATTTCCATTGTTCATGAGTCGTTGCAATTGGAGTTAAATCGGAGGACTCCGTGACTAGCCCAGCAGTAAAAAGTTTCATCGCCGTTGTTTCCTGTAATAAACACTAATGAGTTTCCGCGCTTGAAGTGAAGCGGTTTGTTTCTTCTTGTTGATTAATGACATTGTGAATTTCGCTACAGCCCTAATTGCTCGCTGAAAGAATTAGCGTTTCTGAGGCACCTTTATCAAGCGTGCTGCTTTTTCTATTGTTCCTTTTTGATCTGGCCTCTATGGCATCCAGCCTGCGGCGTATAATGCCGTGACGCTGAGCTGTAATGGGTGACAAAGCAATAAAGATCATGGAGATAACAACCAACAGAGCAGGCATCCAGGTCATCGCCAACTTCAACCCTGCTATACCTGACTCAGTCTGGGAGCTTGAGGAGGGATCAAAGCCATACCCACCCGCAATGGCAAGCCCTAGTGCGCCGCCTACAGCCAAGGCCGCTTTATTGGTAAATAGATACAGTGCAAAGTAGGTCGAGCCCCGATAGGTGCGAAACTTCCAGGTGGAGTAATCGACAATATCGGACAGCATGGATTGCGGTAGGAATTCAATAGAAATAAAGCATGAGGTGATTGATATTGACAATAGCAACAATGGCCAAAAACCCGCATTTTCAGGACCCAAAACGCCGGTATAAGCAAAGGCTGCTATACCCAATAACATTGCCAATAACCATGCTTGTTTTTTGCCCAGGTATTTTGCAATCTTAAGCCAAACCAAAGATCCCGGAATACTCACCACCAACCCTATGAGTGATATTTTTGCAAACAAAATACCCATTCCAAGATAGGCATCAACATAAATAAAATACAGTCCAAACCACATTCCAAGACCGCTGCCAGCAAACAAAAAGGCACCAAGGAACAGTAACAGCGGCTTGTTATGGAACATTTCCTTTAACGTCTTTGCGAGCTGCCTAAAAGCGGTTTGGGTAGAATTTCTACCTTTATCAACAATCGGATTCTCTTCACTATAACAACGCCCATCAGGCACCCACTTAATACAAGGATAAAGCAATGGCAACATCAATAAACCAAAAACGACTGCGGAAAATTCCAGAGTATCTGGGGTAATTTCCGAGGTTTCCCAAAGGGGTAGTAGCGGTATGCTATAAAATACTACTATGCCTAAGTAACTGGCGACGGTTCGCAGGGTGTATATCTGTGTTTTTTCGTGTGTGCCGCGGGATATCTCCCCGCCCCAGGCAAGATGGGGTACATAGAATATGGTGAGCCCCAAATAAAAGACCATAAACCAGAAGGCAAAATAGAGTGTGCCGACATCATCCGGTGGTGAATAGAGAAAATAACCACTACTGGCCAACACAATAGCCCCAAGGATCACAGTGGGCTTTCGGGTACCCCTTTTTATCCTGGATTTATCGGAGAGATAACCGATAATCGGATCGGTTATGGCATCAAACAGGCGGGCAAACACTAGAACGCCGGCAATGGCCGTCAACGCCAAACCATAGTGCTTTGCATAAATACCCTGAACAATATAGATTGGTGTAAATAACGCACTACTTGCAACCATGGGCATCGCATAGAAAATATTTTGCGCTGCTTTATCAGACAATTTTATAAAGGGTAATCTTCTATGTATTGCCATAACAGACCCGAACGCCTCGATTATTATCGGTCGCCCAATTGTTAATTTTTATAAACGACTCGGCCGCAAGAGAGCGAGTTTTAGAATAAGCCCAGCTGCTCTGGTCTACTTTCCCTCTTCTCGTGTTCCGTAAGCTGTTCTCGAACATACGCTCTAATCGCTTCCTCATTTACATTCCCTATCGTTTCCACAAAATAACTTTGGGCCCATAATTTACCGCCCAAAAAGTAGTGCTGTTTTATCTCTGGATACCGACGGAAAAATCCTCACGCCGATATATTCTTTACTACCTGCATCTCCATAAGGTGGATAGCTTACAATGGGAAAAAGCCCCTGAGATTTACGCTTCGCGGTTAAAAGTAGGAAACAAGCAGCAATACTATGAGTTGAACCTAAAGAAATAAAAATAGAGCTAAAGAATAATCAGAACCCTGAGGAAAATAAAACCCCAAGGCCCTGACTTTAGATCACTGCCGGATTTGAAAACGGCGAGTTAAAACCGGTATCCCACATTTAACCCAACTGTCCTGGGTCGGTTAATCTCCTGCGCTACGTAATAGCCGCCTCCCCTCACCTCTTGGCGTGTAACAGCGACTTTGTTAGAGACGTTGTCTGCAAAAACTGAAACGGTGATACCATTGGCATGTTCAACACTCGCTCTAAGATCGGTCAGGCGATAGCCGGGGAGGAATTCACCTCTACCGTCATCACCCAGATCATTGACCCGATCCCCGATATAGCGATGCGTTGCTCTGAGTGCAAGGTCTAGTTCTGATGTTAATGGCCGTTGCCAGTCGACAAATAGCGCGTAAGTGTTTCTGGCAGAACCGGGTAGGCGTTCGCCGGCCTCTGCCGTCGGAATGCCATTCCTCGCATCTGGCACATAATCTTCCTCTAAGGTAGCATCGGTAAAGCCATAATTTAAGCCGAGGCGCAGATCATCCCTAACAAGATAGTTTAATTCCAGCTCCAGACCTTGACTTCGCGCCTTGCCCACATTCCTAATGCCTCTGACAAAACTCACCGAATCTGCAGCACTCAACTGCATATCATCCCAGTCAATGCGATAGATGACCCCGTTGGCGGTTAACCTATTGTCTAACCAGGATGTCCTTACACCCAATTCATAGTTCCAAAGCGAGTCTGAGTCAAAACTGGAGGAAAGTGATATCAAACTGTTAGCATTGAAACCCCCGGCTCGATAACCTGAGGAGGCCAAGGTATAGAGTAAAATATCCTCATTAAAAGCATACTCAAATTTAGCTTTGTAGGTGTTAATATCTTCTTGGGTTTCCGTGCCCGTTATGCCCACCAAAGGTGTCTTGCCAAATGCATCTAGCTTACCTGTAGCAAACTCATAACTACCAGCGTCTCTTTCAAAATCCGAGCGGCGATAACCTAGGGTGAGGGTCGCCTTTTCGGTCAAATGCAGTGCAACCTCACCGTAGATAGCCTTCTCGGTGGAAAGATCAAGGTTTAAAGAATTCTGAATGCTGTCACCATCGACAAAGTTAAGACCTGCAAATGTTGTAGTGAGGCCTTCATCATCGGTTACAAAGCGGGTGGCTCTTTCGCTGTCCTCATACCAAAAGCCTACTTGCCAATCGAAGAATACGTCACTCTCTCTATCAGAAACTAAGCGAACCTCAAAGGTATCCACCGCATTGGTTCTTTTATCACGACTAGTAAAAAGACGTCCCTCTGAGGTAATACCAAGAAAGTCGTTAACTGCTTCTCTCCTATTAAAGGCAGATTCGTTCCGCGCGGCTATAACATTCAGGTTGAAACCCTCAAACTCCTTATCCAGTTTAAGATTCAGCATCTCAGTATCAAAATCCCAGGGTTCTCCGGCATACTGGCTGGTCAATTGTGACAGACTAGGGGCTTTCAGATCGGGTGGGTTACCTCCGGTTCCAGTGGGAAGTGGTGTGTAGGTTGAGCTTATTCTCTGTAAGGCGCCTACCCGTATTTCCTGATTAAGGTAGGTTAACCCCAGGTGAGTTGATTCGTTGATGTCCCACTTCAGCGCAAGGCGCCCACCCTTGGTTTTATTTGTATTAACATCCTCTGCTTTATCTGCGCCGTCGGCGTCAATAAAACCGTCGTCATCGAAACTATAGGCCACCACACGCGCCGCCAGGTTATCCGTTATTGGAATATTAAGGTAGCCGCTGCCACCGTAATTGTTACCGCCGCTCGAAGTGCTGGAACCATAGGTGTTGACCCCGCCTGAGAAACCCTCTGCAGTCGGCTCGTTAGTGATATAGCGCACCACGCCAGCCATGGCACCTTTTCCATATAAAGTCCCCTGCGGGCCTTTGAGTGATTCAACCCTGGCAACATCGACTAACTGAATATCAAATGATTCATAAGACAAGGGAACGTCATCCAGATAAAGAGTGATTACTCGATTCCCAATAACACCTGAGCCAGGTCCACTAGCTACACCTCTCACTATGTAATCCGGGAATCCAGGTCCATCAGATACCAGATTTACACCAGGAACCGTTGAAATAATGTTACTTATAGATAGCACACCTCTGTCTTCCAGATCTTTACCGGATAAGACGCTGATGGACATAGATGTATCTTGTAGGCTGGTTTCACGCTTGGTGGCCGTAACAATAATCTCATCAATCCGCGATTGCGCCGTTGCCGACTCCGTCTGCGCCATAGCCCCCTGCGTAGTGGCCCCAGCTGCAAACATTGCAACAAATGTTGCCAGTAATGTTTTGCGTTTATTTAATGTTATGTTGCTGTTCATATTACCTCTCCCTTTACCGTTATGATTCCGAGCACTGGTGTCGGTGATGATAATGACGCCGCGCTCGGTCAAGTTACCGGTGAGAGGTGTGTTTTGAAGCAATTGCCGCAAAGCACTGGTTAGGCTGTGTTCTCCCTTGACTGCTGTTGAGTCGTGGGAGTTGACCAAGGCGTACGAAAACAATAGTTGGTGGCCGGTTTGCTTGGCCAGTTGGCTGAGGGCTTCTTCTACTTTGAGCGAAGGTATATCGAATGTATACCCGGTGCTGTCCGTAGCGTTGGCGCCTAACCCATAGACCGGGCCATAGCTACCGCAGGCTAAAATTAGCACTGTTGTTGCGATAGCTTTTTTCCATTGTTGTGTACGCGTCGATGGTTTGGCACA